>Ga0268261_10000558_pt1 | contig 23779 bp, 9 predicted proteins | sample TergutNc150P1_FD_190353 | JGI IMG/M metagenome (GOLD analysis project Ga0268261, IMG submission 190353) | Nasutitermes corniger P1 segment gut microbial community from laboratory colony in Florida, USA - Nc150 P1 (SPAdes) (version 2) | ecosystem: Host-associated > Arthropoda: Insects > Digestive...
GCGACGAGCTGATCACTCGTCCAGAGGAGTCCTACCGACTGTGCTGCGTCGTCGTGTGTGATCTAGAAACATCAAGAATGGGTGCTCCATATATATATATGACATTAGTCGCCTAAGGGTTAAAGTTGGCAGCAAAATGGCGATAACGGCATCCGCCCCAGTGTTGCTGAACCAGAAAAAAGAGTGTTTCAAAATCGCCGGATTCACTGACGCACCCTGTACTATATAACATGCTCCACATGATGTAGGAATCATTTGGTAAGGATTCTTCCAGTTCATGTAGTATCAATTTGTAAACCAAGGAATTTTGTATTTACAGAATCTTCCTTATATTATTATCATAGGCAGTACTTTATGGATATTGTGGAGAGTTATTCCTTATAAATTTTATTGTATTCATTTTGTATTGATTTAGCGCAAGCTTATTGGCAATAAACTGTTCGCTCATTATGAGACAGAACTGTGACACTGAAGAGAAGTCTGCATTTTAACTTGAAATTGTGACACCAGTGTCATCAGCAAATGTTCGGGTACCATTCAGTTATTTGTTCTTGGAGGATCATTTATATATGTAATAAAAAATAAGGGTCCTAGAATTGATTGTTGGGGAATTTCATGTTTTACTGTCCTGCAAGGTGAGAAAAGAAATTCTGAGTGTACTTAAAGTATCCCTAAGTGAAATAAAACATTAAAAAGGAAAGTTAAGTTTTGTTTTATTTTTCATGGTTCGAAGTAAATTTCTGTTTTATTTTCATGTTAGGATTTCTTGGTTCTTTCAGAATCTAATCACAGTAGGGGGGGGGGGGGAACCGGCTGTCAACTTCCCTGATACATGAGCCTGCCAGGCTAAATTCATCTAATTTAAATGAATTGTAATGTAAAAGAATTGTGAAGTTTTCTGAAATATAAACATCACTCTTGTCTGTTAATATTCCACCAAAATGTAATGGCTGATGTGAGACACATTAAGTGTATTTTAAAAGCATACATGATAACTAAGGCATGTAAGAATAATAAAGTTAACAACTCATGTACATTTTGCATTTCAGAAATTGTTGGATGATATTCAGTTGAAGGAACAGGAGGCCATTAAACTTGAAATGGTGTTACGGGATCTACCACCTGACGCAGAAACACAGTCACTTGAGGCAACTGTGGCTAGGCTGCGAACTCAAATTGTCACATTAATGTCTAAAATAGAGCAAGGCAAGACTTTGGTTGAGGTATGTATTCAGTAAATGTTTGTTAGACTGCTGAGTTAGATATTGAGGTTAATATTAAATGATTTTTGTGTGTTCATGTGGAAAATAATAGGCCTACAGCCAGGAGCAGTAACTGCACAAGTAAGCATTAGTTCTGTAATAGAAGGAGCAGTAACTGTACAGGTAAGCATTAGTGTTTTAATAGTGAATATGCTGATGAAGTTCAAAGTGTATTATAATCTGGACTTGAAGTATGATACAAGATAACCATCATCTGGGATGTAATGCAGTGCTAGTCTGGTAGAAATGTACTGACATTTAGAAGGAGCTTGCAGGCTCCAACTTTAAGCAGTTAGCAGTGTTGGTGAATGTCTGGCAGACCACACTGCCTCAACTCTGAATATAATTTCATTGTTACAATCTTAAAAATCTGAAGAATCATGTTAACTGTGAGGCATTTTTCTTAGTGAGATGAGCATGGTCTTTCTGTACTGCAACCCAGATACATAGCATTATTGTGATAGGTGTAATTAGAAGTGCACTCCTGTTTAAGCGTGTCAGTTGCCATGTACTGTTTTTATGCATACTGTTCATTAACTGAAGGTGAATTGAAATGTAGTAGAGTGTGTGATACATCAGTGCAGTTCGTAATATGTATGAAGGGGTGCTGGTAAGTCCTTAGTCTGACCAGGAAGGAAACAGGCTACAGTGACCAAACCCAGGATTTATTCAAAATACTCCCCACAAAGCTCAGCACACTGCTTAGCCCATTGCTCTAACTTTTGCAAGCCACTAAAAAAAAATTCATAAGGTTGTTTGTCCAACCAGGTCTCCGCGGCGGCAATGACCTTCGTGTCGGTCTAAAAAAATGGCGACCTTTCAATTGTTTTTTCAGTCCAGGGAACAGTTGGTAGTCCAATGGGGCCATATCTGGAGAAGACATTGGAAGCCCAGGTAGGCCAGTTTCTTCTGGGTTACAAGTGCCCGGTGAGTCGGGGCATTGCCGTGCAAGAACAAGACCCCCTTGGTGACCTTCCCGCGGCATTTTTCCTTCAAAATGTCCTTCACTTGCACCAGCAGAGATGAGTAATACTCCGTGTTGATAGTTTGGCCCTTTGGAATATGATCAATGGGGAGGATGCCGTCTTGATCCCAAAAAATCGAGGCAAGAACTTTTCCAGTGGATTTTTGCACTCGGAATTTTTTGGGGCAGGGTGAGCTGCTATGCCGCCATTCCATTGATTGTTGCTTTGTCTCTGGGTCATAGTGATATAACCAGGTTTCATCCATGGTCACCAATTGCGACAGGAAATCATTTGGATTGCACCAAAAAAATTCCAAAAGTTGCTCAGACGACTGGCACTGTTGACATTTCTGTTCTGCGTTCAGGCATCTCGGGACCCACTTCGCAGAGAGCTTCCGCATGTCCAAATCTTCATGAATGATGGACCCATCCCGCTCACGTGAGGTGCCCAGTTGCTCAGCTATTGGTTTAGCCAAAACCTGGTGGACAACCAAGATTAGCTCGTGAATTTGATCAATAATCTCCAGGGTGGTCACTGTTTTGGGTCATCCAGGACGAGGTGCATCACAGGTGGAAAAATCACCACATTTAAACTGGGCCACCAAGTTTTTGACGGTGGCATACGATGGTGCATGTTTCCCTAATGTTTCTATCAGAATGGCATTAATTTCCCTTGACACCTTGTCTTGCAAAAAAAAAAAAAAAAAAAAAAAAAAAAAACAACACCAACCTTGATGACAGTTTGCTCCTCGGTGTTGTTGAAATTGCGCCTGTCTCCTGACGTGCTTCCTTTCAGCCTCTGTAACAAGAAAAGACTTGCAATTCGGCACATGAACAGACCCCACTTTCCGACACTTATCGATTCCGTCCTACAAGATCGGGAAGTAGGTCTGGCTAAGGATTTATCAGCACCCTCTCGTAATTTATATTATCATGACATTATTCAGTCTGGGATGTAAAACAGGTTCTCAGTGGACCTAGTTATATGGGGGTTAGTACCATGATTACTTAAATAACCATAATATTGTGTCACAGAGAGTACTTTTATTTTTGTGTGTGCGCGCGCGTTTGCGTGTGCGTGCATGCGTCCCCGCCACAATGCATGATGCTCTCATATTTTCTTACTGACTTTTGAGCAGATGGCACTGGGAGTTCAAGAAAAACGTCGTCAAGAAGTGCTGCAGTATGAGAAATTTTTAACTGACCTAGAGCAGTGGCTTGGTACTGTCAATGTTACTCTTCGTACTGAAACTCGACCAGCATCACCAAAAGCCATCAGAGATCAGCTTCTTGCTCATGAAGTTAGTATACCTAACATTAGACATGACTTGGTAATGTGTGTTACAAAAAATTTCAAGGTAGTTTCGTTATTTTTGACTGGTGCTTGTGACATTATCAAAAACGCCAGGTTTTTGGAACATGTTTTGTAACTGGTCTTATTTCCTTGTTGAGGTGAGAGCATAAATTATACTGCTTTAAAAATTATTGTTGTTATAGGTTTACCTGTTCATAAACTGTCTTAGATTATACTGGGTCTTCAGTTTAATAATGTTTTTTCTCTGCCTTGCAGAAACTTTCTGTGGAGCTGAACCTGAAAGAAACCAAACTTCTAGAGTTGGCCAGCCATTGTGAGGGTCTTCAGGGTTACCCTGATATACAGCAGTTGGCAGTAGCATTGTCAGAACACATTCAGCCTGTGCAGGAAGCTATTCGGGAGGCAGCAAAGGAATTAAAAATTCATCATGATATGCTGCAGGTATTGGAAAACTTCTACCAACCTCTTGCAAAACAGCTGTCTTCTATGATTCTCCTTCTCAGTCGCTTCATTCTTTTGCAGTATATCTGTCTCCCTCTTTTCTTCAAGCCGTTCACACAGTTATCTAAAAATTTGTGTCTTCCAAACTAGTACTTATGCATAGGTTAGTGTTAGCTTGTTTCTCTGTGCTTGCTGTGCCATTGGGTTCCTTTGCTACTGTGTTTAAGCTTGATATTATTTGTTGTTTGGGGTTTCTTCATTTCGGTTCTTTTAAACGACATATTTCTGAGAATTCAGATTTTTTTTTGTCTTGTTACAATATTTCTGAGTCATTGATTGGCATTCTTTTAGAGGTTGTTAATCACTGAAGAATCAAAGACAGAGGAGGGGCAGCCTTCTGAAATGAAGCAGCAGGAAACCTTTGTATCTTCTGTTGAGCCTTTATCACTTGTAGCACATTCCCTTTCCAAACTTGAACCCAAGACTGCACCTTATGTTGATGAAGGTTTTGATTTGGTCTTACACCCACATAATCATGTAGCAGCTACATCTGTTTCATTTTCCAGCAACAATAGACCATTTTCTGTTCAAGATACTGTAGAATCTCTGTTCAACAAAGAAGTTCCAGAATCCTTGTCTGTTGAAGATAATAAAATAACTATTAAGAGTCCTTTTGTTTCTCAGTGTGAGCCAGCAGCAGAGGCTGCTGTAGCATCTGATACATCAGCAGTGCCTAGTGAAGTCCCAGTCCAAAGCCAAATTGCTGCAGAAGTTGAAATGAAGAAGGAACCGGTTGTCCTTGATGTTGAGTCTCAGACAGGCAACAGTTTGCTTTTTGATCAATATAAGAATGATAAAACTGAATTTTTAGTGTCAGAAGTAGCAACAAAAGATGAAGGAACTATATGCAGTCTACCTGTTGACATGGAAGTACAAACAGAGTTGTCAGGACGGTTTGGTAATGACATAGATTCATCAGTGGCAGCTAAGAAAGAAATTCCACCTGAGGTTGCAGTCCAAACTGCAAGTGATGCATGGACTTCTCCAGCTGTTGAAATGCAGAAAAATAAGATACATGTTTTTCAGAAGAAAACAGAGAATGAAGAGACTATTGAAATTGCAACAAAAGCTGGTATTGGAAGAGGTGAAAGCCTTGTAGTACCCACAGAAGAAAGTGATGTTTTACGAGAAGAGAAGGATGTAAACTCAGGTGATGACCTGCTAGTTGAAGTGAAATACAAAGGACAAGGTCAAGAAGATTCTGAATCTGTGACTAGTACTTCTGAACTGAACATAGTTCACAGTGCACCACAGTCATTTGAAACTGTGCTTGTTGATCCCGATGAAGGTACAACTGAAGTGACCGTTGATAAGGATGGAAACCAGAAAATTGTGGTTCGCAAAGTTCGGCATATTGTGATATCCCAACAGCAGCAGCAGCACACAGTGCAGCAGAGGTTGCAGACATTTACATCTTCAGATACTGGTGGTGAATATGTGGAAGTCCCTGTAACACAGTCTCTCGCGTTCTCTCAAGTCACTCTACAAGGACAACAAAAGACTGTGTCAGAAAACCAAGGAGATGGAATGCTGCATGTTACCACCACTCAGTCATATGTAGGGAGTGTGTTGTCAGGTATTCCTGGTGGTGATCAGAGGCTTTCAGAATTCTCTGCTGAACCTCAGCATCACACTGTTTCATACCACACTGTCTCTGGAGAAATAGAAAATCTTACACCACCACCTGTTCTGCTAAAGGGAATTGAAATTCAAGAAGTTAGTGGTGATGGTTATACTGTTGTGGAACCATCCGAAGCAGATGTATCAGCTGAGCTTCAACCTGAGCATGCTGCTCCTTCACAACCAGAAGATCAAGGTACTGATGGAGATGGGTACATTACAACTTCATCATCATGTGTACATGCAGTTGTTGAGCAGGTTACAAGGAAAGTTGTTCGTAGAATCCGAAGAGTTGTTCGACACGTTGTTATCATTGATGGAAAGGAGCACGTGACTGAAGAAGTGGTGGAAGAACCAGAGGAAATAGAAGTGACTGAAGAAGTTCCCAGAGTGAGAGTTGAGGTATCTAGAACAGGTGGTCATATGGGTCAGCAAATACTGGATTTTGATCTCCAAAAACAGTATGAACAGCACGACCGCAGTGATGTACCAGGGCAAGAACATGCTGATGTTCCAAGAGAGTCACATCATTCAGGTCTTCAAGAAAGTGAAAACTGTTATGGTAATGTGATTTCAGACCTTGAGGGAAAACTAGGAACTGAAATTCAAGATGTTCACCTTGTGAAAGAACTATCATCAGGGCAAAAAGAACTTACAGAAGGTGGCACGGATGGCCAATCACCAATGGAAAAGCAGGAACATACCCAGAGAGAAGAGATTTTGTTGATGACTGCACCAGGATTGTTACATGAAGGAAAAGAGGAGACTGCAGAGAACAGTTACGTTAATAGGCTGTTTGAGGACACACTTGAAGAAGTGTTAATGCGAGACAGTGTAGATGCAAAGACAGTGCTGGCCGCAGCTGAAGAACTGAAAGAGGAGGTCAGTAAAGTGTTGCCAGACACAGGTGAATCATTAGTACAAGATAAAAGTGTAGGGGAAACTGATGCTGAAGAGTCATCCTCTCTAGAAGTCACAGGTCATCATGCTGCCTCTGACTTTGACACAGACCATTCAGTAATACCTGTGGTAGAATTAATAGAGAAGGATGTTTTTGGAAATGTTGCACCTGAGGAAGAGAAGTTACATATTATGACAGGTACTGAAGAAGTTCTTCCAAATTCATCTTCAGTATTTGAGCCACTTGCCATAAAATTTGAGGTCTTTGAACCTAAAACTGAGTCAGAATATGTAATTTCTGAGCCTAAAACCAGAGAAGATTTTGATGTTACACAAAGTGTAAGGGAGCATACCTCAGAGATGGCTCCTGAAAATGTGGAGTCTCCTTGTATAACACAACGTGAAGCCATAGCAACTGCTGTGACTGACATTCCAATTGCATCAAGTTCTGACATGGTACTTTCTCTTGAGAGTGGTATTTTACCAGGATTGGAAGAAACAGAGCCAACACAGGAATCATATTCACACACAGTAGTGACTGAACTGGAAGGTCAGGGTATAGCAGTTCATTATGGAGAAGCAGAAAAATATATTGACTCACAATCCCAAGATGCAACTGCAGGTGAGAATATAATTGAAGAAACAGCAAGTATTTGTGAACTGGGAGATGCAAAGGGAGCTGTGGTGATTGTTACTTCTGAGAAAACTGTAGGGTCTGAAAAAACAGAAAAGCCACACATGACTGTAGACGATGGACATGTGGCTGTTTCTCAACCTGAACCATTAGGAATTACTGGTGTGGGGACATCTGAATTATCAGAAGATGAATATTTCACTTCGGGTATTGTTGGTAAATCAATAACGCAGTCTGCTAAACCAAGCAAAATTCAAGAAACTCTCATGAAAGCAGATGTTGGAGTAAGTAAAGATGTCACATCCCAGACATCTCCAGAACATGGGGTTAAAACAATTGAGTTTGCCTTATCTCTGAAAGAGAAACCTAAAACTTCTTTCCAGCAACCTTCAGAACTGGCTGAAGTATCAGCAGCTGTGAAAGTTGAGGAGAAAGAACTGACACCATTATCGGAAGATAAGAGAGATGAACCATGTACAGGTACAGTACCTGAGCACAAAATAATCCAAGAGAACATCGAAATAGAGTTTCCTGGTACAAAAGCAGTTTCATGTACTGTGACTGAAGAAACTGTTACTTGTACTAGACCTGCTCCTACCTCGCTGAAGACTGACAGTGAAGCCAGGGATGATACATCTATGAAGAGTGAGGCAGAAATTAGTATGTTCAAGAAAAGTCGAAGGAGAAAGAAACATAAAGCTAAAGGGATTGAAGAGAGTTCACCTGAAGTACCTGTTGAGGCAGAACAAGTAGATACTCCAGAACAAACTCCCAGAGATGCTATCTGTGATGTTCAGTGTGAAGTTCAAACATCATTGGAAACATCTCTTGCAGAATCTACAGAAATTATTATACCAGGCTCATCAGCATCATCATCTGATACAACCAAGCCAACAGAACAGGAGGATATCATCATGTTGGAAACACCAATTTCCCCACCATCACCTAGAGACAGTGAGATGACTCATGACACAGGTTACGATCCTGAAGATAAAACAACATTGGATGAAATTTCAGTGATGGAGGAAGGTGATACACGAAAGAACAAGAAAAAGAAGAAAAAGAAACAGAAGGTAAAAGCAAAGGACTCAGAAGAATCAACCCCTGTATTCCAAAAATCAAGCATAGAGCCAGTAGTTGGTCAGCCAGTGGTCGTATTGGATGTTAATAGTACTGAAAAGGATGAACCCTCTAAGGAGATAATAAGAGAGGTACAGGGTTCTGAACCAGATGAAGCTAGTACAGCAACCAGTGACACCACTGCAGAGAAAGTGACAGTAGAGGAAAGGGGAACTGAAAGGAAGGGAAAGAAAAGAAAGAAAGATGGTAAGGGACCAGATGTTGCTTCTGAATTTAAGGAACCAAGTTTAGCATTGAATGTGCAACTTGCAGATGCGCATAGCCCTGAGTTTCATGATGACTCATATAGAGAACTGAAGTCTGAGGAAGTTGACAGTGTTAAGGTCATAGATGAAGCTGTTGCAACACGACCACCAAGTGAGGCTGTAGAGGCATTGGTTGACTCTGAGCCTCAGCCTGTTGAAGTCTGGGAGTTATTGCGTGTACAAGAACAGTCTGCTCAAACAGTGACACCAGATATCCCTAAATCACCAGATGCTGTGATGATAGAATCTTCTGTACAAACTAGCAGTGAACATGTAGCTGTTACATGTGAGGATTATGCTCAAACTATGACTCCTGAAATGCATGTAATAGAAAAAACTGAAACTGCAGATTTTTCTGTTCAGACAGTGAAGGAGGATCTTACATCCACACAGGAAGAATGTGTGCAAACAAAATCACCAGAGGTAGTAGATGTGGGCCCTGTAGTAACAGGTGAAATATCTATCCAGACTTTAGAGACAGAACCAGCCACAACCCATGATGAGGCTGCACAGACTTCAACTCCAGAAGCCACAGAGCTGGTAGCTGTTGAGAGTATGGAGTCATCAATTCAGACCAAGACAGAAGAAATTGTACCCGTGCAGGAAGATTCTGTGCAAACATTGACACCTGAAGTGCCAGGTACTGACACAAAAGATACATCAGTACAGGCAGTATACACTGATTTGACACCCATGCTTGAAGGATCAGTGCAGACTGTAACACCAGAACCAACAGAAATCCCTGAGCTGCTGAAAGTGGAGACATTTGAGACATCAATTCAGACTTCTAAGGAATTGTTGGATCCAGCATGTGGAAGAGATGTAGACACTGTTGCTGAAGAAACACCACTTCAAACTGTTGATATATCCAGTCAAACAGTGGAAGAATATTCAGTAGAAACTCAGGAGGGCACAGCACAAACAGTGTCACCTGAAGTTGCAGAAATAATGCAGACTCATACATTTGACACTTCTATACAGACTCTCAGGGAAGAATTGATCCCAACTACAAATGAATATTCTCAAACTGTTTCATCTGAGCTGCCACAAGTTCAGACGGCTGAGATAGCAGAAATCTCAACCCAAACTACAAAAATGGTTCCATCCATGTTGGAGGAATATGCGCAGACTTTGTCACCTGACGTACCAGATTTTACAGACACATTCATTCAGACCCTGAAGGAAGAGCTCATACCTACAGAAGAACAGTGCTCTCAAACAGCTGCTGTAGAGAATTTTGAGGCACAGAATATAGAAATGGCAGATTCTTCAGTTTGGACTATTGAGGAGGATATTGTCCCCAAGTCAGAGGAATTTTCACCAACTGTTCCACCAGTTGTGGCAAAACGAGAAGAGAAAGCAGTTTTTCAAGGTTTGTTGGAACCAGAGAGAACCGAGATGGCAGATGCGGGTCAAATGGGGGAGGAGGATACAATCCCTACACAAATCCTCCCTGAGACAACTGTGTCCCATGTACTCTTTATTCCGATTGATACAAAAGTTGAGACTGCAGAAACTTCCATTCAGACTAAACCTGTTTTTGTGAAAGAATATGGAGATGAGAGGTCTCAGTCATCCTCTTCAGAGGAGCCATATGAAATTCATGTTCAGGCTTCAGTTTCGTTTACTCCATCTGTGGAGTCTGGTGACATTGGGAAGATTGACTACCATACAGACAGAAAACTCCCATCCTCAGGTGATAACATTGGGTCAGTAGTATGTGAGAGTGAACAAGATGAGGATGTTTGTTATACAGTAGAAACACTTTTGAAATCCGATGATGAAAAATCAGCACAATTTACAAGGAATGTGTTTGGCATACCTGCAGTGGAAGAGGAACCAGTCATTGGTGTTACGGTTAACACTGATGGAAATATTGAACCTAATATTTCAGATCTGGCCCAGACACAATTGAGGGAAGATACAAAACAAGCAGTGTATGAATTTATTGCCTCAGAAATGGCTGCAGAATTGAGGGGGAGAGAAGATAAGCAACAAGGAGTAGAACTTGAAGATCAGGCTGTTCCAAATCCTGAAAGAGTTATGGGAGATGCAGCTGTTACACAGCTGAAGCATACTGAACCAGAGGAGGAGGAATACCCATCACTTGAAGATGTAAAATTAAAACAGAAGGAACTGAAACAAGTGCAAAATTTGGATGGTGGTAGTCCAGAACACATCTTCTCACATTATCAAGAACAAACTAAGTCACCAGAAAGCCTGTCAGAACCTATAGATTTGGAGGAAGCACATCTTGTACCAGAGTCTTCCATGGAGGATGCATCAGAACTGAAACCAGAAACAGTTACAGCCAGAATTATGAATGAAAAGGCTGTAGATGAAATTGTAATTAGTACAGAGCCAGAGGTTACAACAGAAATGAAACTTCAACATCCAGAAGTCCCTACAAGTAAGAAAACCGAGATATCTGAGGAGCATTCTGAGGGTCAAAAAAGTCCTGCAGGCAGTATGTTAGTGACAAGTGCAGAACTTCCTGCTGCAACACAAACACTTGAACACAAGTCCGATGTAGAAATTCCAGCCGAGTTCAGACAGTCATATTCAGATACTGCTAAACTGTCATCAAAACCTGTAGATCATATGGGAACAGTATTTCTAACAGAAGATCATAAAGTATCAGTGCAGCCTGTTAGAGGGGAACATTCACCAGGTCCTCCTGTAATACACGAAGAAGTGGTCGCCATATTTTCACCTGATCCTAGCTCCTGCCAAGAAGTAGAACCAACAGGACCTGAACCAGTTTCATCCTCAGTCAATGAACAGTTTCTAATGGAGCCTCATGGGCCTGTGGTAGATATAAATGTAGAGTCTGGTCCAACATATGTCAAAGAAAATATCTCAGATTTTGGCACTGCAGAAAGGACTCAGGAAAAATCTGTACCACTTACTAGTGCAGATGTAATACCTGTTGCCACCTCCGAACAGTTTATCTTACAAGAACGGTCCTGTTCAGACAGTCAGGTTATACAACTTAGAGATTCTGAAGATGAAATGGATCTGTCCAAATGCAAAAGCCCTGTAATGCTTGAAGATATTTCAATACAGTTTGAACCAAAGCAACCATCAGATATTATTAGCATTGCAGATGAGGCCACTGCAATACAGTGGAAGAAAGCAAGCAGTGTTCTGTCAGGGCGTTTGAGAGATCTGCATAATGCCCGTAAAACCACACACATGTCTAGAGGTATGTACCTAGTGACTCTTGAAGAAATTGTGACAGAGGAACTGGTAGAACAAAGGAGTGTTCATGTGCAGAATAATTTGAGTCTTCTCCGATCTGCTGTAGAAAAGAAGGATGTTGTAATCATTCAGAAAACAATAATTGAAACAGTAGAAACTATTTCTGTGTGGCTTGAAACCATTGAATACCGCATATATCTAAACAGACAGAAAACTAATACTGCACCAACACATGAGCATATGAAGGAATATGATACTCTGAAGGAAGAGGTAAATAGCATTGAAGTAAGTGTGGCTGCACTGGAAGGTATTCTTGAAACAGCCAGTGGAGTTTGCAGTGAGGATGATAAAATTCATCTGAGAGAGTGCCTTGCCTCACTGCAGGAACATGTGAAAGCAGTTGATGAAATTGCCCAAGAAAGTGAAGAGCAAGTTGCCAAGGATTTGGTTTACTGGGAAGAATTTCTGAATGGTGTGAACAACATCAGTGTAATGGTTGAAGAGCTGAAACAGCAGTTGGAGGAACTCATACAGTCAGATATATCGGTGCAATTGAAACTACAGGAATTGGAGAAGATTGAAAGCATAAATCGTTGTCATATGTTTAAGACATCTTGCTTACTAAAAACAGCACGGAGCCTGATTAGGGACTTCCCAGGAAGGGATATTCCTCCTGAGACTTTCACTGCTCATGAAACTACTCGAATCATTGAACACAGTATTGCACTTGAACGTGACAGACTCCTTCAGCTCTTGTCCCTTGCTGATGATTATGAACAAACCTTAAAAGAATTTTCACAGATTATAGATGTAGCAGATACCTTGGTTGACAGTCCTATATCAGTCGTTAGTTTGGAGCATTTGCAAGAAGAGATGCAGAAACACCGCAAATTTTTTGTAAATTTGAGCCATTGTCGAGGTATTTTGGAATCCTTGGAAGGAAACTTGGACCCAGACACACGTGCCTTGCACTCCCAACTCCACCAGACCTTACACTGTAGGGCAACTGCAATACTAGATAAAGCTGCAAGTCGAGCACAGCAGATGGCTTTGGCTGCTTCACGTTGGACTGTACTGGAGCAAGGAATGAAAGAGGAGAGGGGTTGGCTTCAGGTGGCTCACCAGAGAGTTCCTGACCTCCAGACAGTCAGCTCTCCAGAATATGACCAATACATATCCCTGTATCAAGTAAGTACCACAGTATAGTACACAATATACTGTTCTCTGAATTGAAGTTTTTCACAAGCATTAATGTGTGTGTACCTTTGCTCATTTCACTGTGTAAATAATGCAGCAAGACTTGAAATCTTCACAAATTCACACACAGTTTTTCAGTCTGCCACTCTATTTCATGCACTGATATCCTGACTTACATGTTTTGAAGCCTTCTGTAATTTATGAAATCTTAAAAGTGTAGGAAATTTGGATTAACAAATGTATTGTACATGGCCTTGCTTGAGTAATGTGGGCACAGTTTTTGGCACACAGGTCACAGAACATCTGCCCTAGGCCACTATGTTGAGCACTGTCAGTACAGTTTGTGGTTTTGCAGTCCGTCTGTCAGTACTGTGCTTCCATGATCAACCAATCCATTGTGCTACTGATGAGCTTGATTTGTGGGCACAGAAAAGACACACGATTTCTCTTTTTCTTTATAGGCTTTTAAGTTGGATTCCAAAGTTGTGAAGTATGTCACACATACAAGTATAATGGTTAAAGATTCAATTGGGAGGGGGGAAAAGTGGGAGAGTGCAATGTCATTGGTTGCCATGTTTAAGAGAGGCATTAGTGGTATGGTGGGGACGGACGGACGGGACTGGACGGGACTGGACGGGACTGGACTGGAATACATAAACGTAGGAAGTTGTGGTATGTTTGGACAAATTTAATTACATACTGATATACTCTTTTTAGTGCATTGATGATAAGTAAACCGTTCTTGAAGTAATTTCTCTAATTTGTCACTTTTATAGAATTCATTGAAATCTGTAGCCATTGTTTCCCTATGCATAGTTGTTCTGCAAGTCTGTTATGTATTGTGGTCCCTGTAAGTCTGAGACCTTCAAAACTTAACTTAAACTCATTTTCCCACCTCATAGCTGCCCCCCCGGTCCCTTGAGAAATGATTGGTGAGGGGCTACACTATATTCAATTATGAATGGTTTTAATAATAACAAACACAAATTTTTATTCCAATTTGTAACTGCTTCCTCTTCCCCTGAATTTCTTTTCTCCAATGAATAATTTGTGTTGTCATGTGTATTTACCATGAACAAGGGAATCATGCAACGATGGTGTGTGCACTAACATAAAAATTTGTTGTATGATGACACTGACCAGTGGTTTATATTTACAGTCGCTGTCATCAGATGTGGCTGTTCATCATGCACGTATAGTGCAGCTGCTGGGTGTAGCACGCAGACTGCAAGAACTTGTTACCTGCATTGGACTTGAAGCCCGATATGATGAACATTTGGAAGTTATTCTCACGCTACAAGATGATGTCAATTCTAATCTTAGGCGACTCTTAGCATTTCGAGATACGTGGTCTGCGTATGACCTTATGGTAGACAAACTGGAATTTTGGATGAAAGGAGCTGAAAAAGATTTGGATATAATATCAGCAGAGACTGTACCACCAGGAGGAAACATGAGACAGTTTTGGGTAAATACATATACTTGCAGAGATGTTTTGGATGCTATTTCACTGGGAATGACAAATGTTTTGATAGACTATTTTAAAATATTTACAATTTCTGCATAGTGAGCGTGAGTGAGTCTGTACTGCCGATGTCACTGTCACCAGTCATAATAATGGTGGTGATTCTCTCTGTTCCACTCACATGTTTAAATAATGATGCATTTTAATCATATTGTCAGTCTCTGGGCTTGTATTTATTTGTGTTTGAACATAGAATATGAGCTGTGATTATACAGAGTTATTTAGGAGGAAAGGTCAATATTTTGGGATGTGATAATATTGGTTATTGCAAGAAAAAAAAAGTGATTGTGAACATGTGCCTAATTCTGAAAGGATTTTGAAATAGAGCTGTTTGAATTTACACATACATCAGTATTGTAAGTGGCAGTAAAGAAATAGATATTACATACTGTTAATTTTATTTTAATTTGAGTTTAGTGTTTAAGTGGGGAAATTTGTTACACATAAATAACACATTTATTACAGTTGACAATAAATGTTCAAAAATCTCACTGTGAACTTCACTATGTAGCTCATGTGTGAATATTGCATGTTGTTCATCTTGAGTATATCTTCCCATTTCTTCATGCAGGCAGCAGCATCCAAACTGCAAACAAGCAATTTGTCTTGTGTCTCCACCTTTCATTTGTATACTTCACTCTTCATCCAACTGTACAAACAAAACTCCTAACACATCAGAGAGGAAAGAGGGACAAACAGTGCATGCCACATTCAAACAGCTATGTCTCGATAACCAATGAGGATCAGATGCATGTTTATATGATCTTATTTTCACAATGACTGATTCTGTCACCTCCAAAAATATTGAGAGTTCCTCTTGACTCACCCTGTAGATTCATCATACAAATACCTGGTTCTTAGTAGGTTGCTTGCTTAGTGGTGGTTATTGTTCTTTAAAAACATGAAGTTCTTTGGTAGTATGGGTAAAAGAAAGGAATCACTAACCATTTAGGACAGTGTCGACTGTGTATACTACCTGATTTCGTCATTCTGCCATCTGTGTGTTTATGAATTTCATGAGGCCCTTAGAATAAACAGAGGTAACCAGTTGATATTTGTAATGGGGTGTTAGTATCATCATCACAGCCTAGGGACTGAATTTTTAAATATTATTAGATGTGTTGCAGGCTTGAGAGGTTGAGAAGTATGGTGGAATTTAATTTCATATGAAAGAATAACTTTTTATTTTTAACATATAAGTGTATTATGTTTATTTCTTTAAAACAAATTGATGTAAGCTAAGTATAACATAAAAGTTGACCAGTATTGTTGGCTAATTTGCCTCATGCATGTGTTTCCAGGAGCTGAAAGCTCAATATGAATTGCACGATAATATCCGCAATGAAGCAGGCACCACCTTTGAGTCTGCAATGCGGATAATTCCCGTTGCTGATGAGATGCTTCAACGTCAGTTCTACAGCCAATTAGAAGACCGCTGGCGAGGTGTAGCAGACAAAATAAATAGAATACAGGCCTCCATCATACATAATCTGTCTTCTCAAGAAGTGCCGTTCAGTGACAAACTTTCCCTGCTAGAACAGGAATTGCAGGAAGTGAAGGCTACAATTAGTGACATTCGTGGTGTCATTAAGAATGAGGAGGAACTGAATCTTTACATTAAGAGGTTACAGGTAATGTGAACTGAAAGTTTCAGACAGGAACATTGCTGCTTAATGTGTTAACCCTTTGGTTTGTTATTTGTGCCGAGTTCTGTATTGAGATGTTTCAGTACTTTCCTAAGTGTAAAATTGTTTTCCTTTTCCTTATAACTAACTAAATTAAGCGTGGTTGTGAAAATTCCACATCAAACACATTTGTTGGGCTTATTCTGAATCAAAAGCTTGGCTCCTTTTAAAGTGAAAGAAGCTCATTGTGCCATCTGTTTCTGCATCTATATGCCATGAAAAAATATGGAAGTGTTCTTGAGACGTATGTGGTAGTGCTGTGGTTTGCATGCTGCAAGGTGAAGAGCTGGCCTGGCAGACCACTGGGCCACCTGAAAACTAGTTCATTCTACTAAGTATAGTAATGTTTAAGAGGAGAGTAACACTAAATGGACATTAAAAATGTCTGATACTGGTTTCCTAATCCTGCATGTACCCGAAATGCAAAACAAACCCAATATATGCTGACCGCAGAAATAAAAAACATCTATCAAGGAAATGTGTTTTAATTGGTATCCAAGATGACCTGTCTGATACGTCATTGACTGGGAGAAAGTATTTCACTATTAATGTTTTACAGTTAATACACAGAATGTGTCAGATTACATTAATCTTTCTCCTTTAGTGTCACTTTATCCATTTTAATTGTTGGTGGAGTATACTGTCTTTACGGTCAGTGCCTTTGTTTCTCTCTAACATGCTACTGCCATTTCCGTCCTCTCCATGGAGACTACACAACATGTCTTCATCAGATCTTAGTCAGACCTGTCCACTGCATTGGTTTTACAATTGCTTTTACAACCCCCTTCACACACTTTTCTGGTGAGATGTAGAGTGATGCCATGATCAATTTTGGCATTCGTAATGGCTGGGGTCAAAGCATGTTCCGCTTCCACTTGTTACCATAACCTCTTATCATCTACAGCCACGATATCATTTTCCGAGGTTTGACCACAAGGTCTTTGTTTATGGAACTCCTTGTGGTTTATGTTTTTTGTGTCCCATAAATGGATATAACATAATCCCAAATTTTCACATTTTTACATTGTTTCCAACAAGTCCTGCCTAAGTTCATTGGTCATATGAACTGTAGGTTGGCATCTGACAGTGATTCTGTGGTGGAATTTTCCCCTTCAGCATTGTATTATGATTTTGAATCATGTATAGTGGCAACTTCCTATCATCTGCTATTACTGTCAGCATGATAGTACTTAACCTGTTCCATTACTTGATTTTTCTTCACTACAGACTCTTTTCCATTGGTTGGGGTCATAATTTTTTGATATATCAGAGTATACTAAGGATCAGCATTTCCTCTGTGGATGAAAATTTTGTCTGTATTAGAAAGCCCATTGGCATGTTGCTGAAGAACTACCAACTTTTCCTTGAAGTGTGCTGGCTACTAAAAGCAAAGCAAAGCTCTTAAGAGAGAACCTACTCCCTTGCATTATAATATAAATACCAGTTTCTGCTGGCCTTTAGCTCATGCTATGGGATGTGTGATGCCAAAGGTTTCTGTGCTTCATATTTAATTACCTCACATGTAATCATCTTGCTGATTTTTTAAAGCAAAAAACCTGAACAGTTTCATGTTTTTGTTGTTCCTAGAAACTGCTGTTCTTGGGTCCACTGAAACATTTTCGGGTGTTCACATTTATGACTGTCCTTGTTTTGTGTGCACCTTTGGACATCTGCTTCTGAAAGTCAGTCTTGCTGCACTGCAGTTACTCATTTTCTCGGCATGGTGAATCGGCATTAGTCTGAATAAAACCAACTAGAACACAACAAGGCTGAATTGAGTTGGCAGTAGGCATCATTCATTTGCATGATCCCATTAGAAATTTTGTACTGGTGTAATGAGTGAACTATGATGACTACAGCTGCTGTGTTGCTTCTTAGGGCTGTACGTACAACAGTTCTACAGTGCATGCCTTGCTTTGGCTCGGTGCATTCCATTTTCAGTTGGCCTAGGCTATTTGGTAAGCCTTGTCTTACATTTGGGTGAATTTTTGTTGTTGTACATTTGGTATTTGGCAACTTAGTACCTTTGTTGCTCTGAAACCTGATGTAGAGGCAACATTAATTGTGGAAGATCTCTTTCCACCTCTGTCTGTCTGAAACCTGTTTTAGAGGAGACAGATTAGTTATGGAAGTGTACAGAATTGTCTTGTGTCAAACAAAAATGTGTGGTGGATTTCCAGTGCTTCTGAGTAAGATTGTGCATAGCTTGCTGTGTAAGGATGAAAGTATTGTCCTCCTGTGTAGCTTATGCAGCATGCTTGTATACAAGAGGTTCCAATTTGAAGTGACGGGCAACTGAGGTGTGATGCTGGAGTGCTTTCTTTTAATCCGTAGAAAATAATTCTTATGTTAAAATTGGCTGTTCCTCATTTCCTTTTTTTTGGGGTAACAAGCAGATTATTGTGTATGGATTATTTGTCAGTTTACTTCCTTCACATTTGAACAAATTTTATCAACCCCGATGTTTGGTCCAAACTTAATTCTAAGGTCATGTCATTAATCTTTTGTTGGCATGAAAATTTCAGATAGTAATTTTGTTCAGTTTATCTCTTGCATGCACTAACTAAATGTCACAGAAATGTGTCCCAACTTATGTAACACTATGCATGTTTCTCTTCTTTTGTATTAGGTTCTGCATGAGCGTGTGGAACACATCCAAGAAGAACTGGGTCGTCTTGGTCTTCTCTCAGCCACAGAATCTGAGAAAGTGAGTGCATTGCTCTATGCTGCTCGACAAGTGGATGTGCAGGTGTCAGAAGAGCTGGAAGGCTCAGTAGTGCTGAGAGAAAAGCTGCAGGCTATTCAGAAGGGTTTGGCTCGTGTAAAGCGTAATCATGAAAGAGCCAGCTGTGTGCTTGACCAGTGTGAAGCCAGTGAGAAACTGAGTAGTGAGGTTGTGGAGCAAGCTGTCATAAACTGTCAGGTATGCAGTTGTTTCTTACTTTTGTTTATTAATATGGAAAGTCTTTGTTCTTGAAACATGCAACATTTGGCTGTAATGAAAAATCACAAAGGGTGAAATGTTTATAAGCATTGTATGACGTAGTTAGTGGTGGATACGGATACGAAAATATCTGTATCACATAATAATAATATTCAGCAGTGAATGTGGTATTGGTTTAGTACTTCGGCAAATAAAACACCATGTTAATTTTCAGGTCATTCTCTGTAGTTTTAAATGAATCTGCATCCTTGTGCACTTCAAAGTAACATAAAATCAGTGTGATATAACATCTGTAGAAACAAGAAAATGTGTATAATGGTTTGTGTGATTCCTTATAATGGTAAGGCAACTAATACTTTTGCAGGCCGTGGCAGAAGAGTTAGGGTCTCACTGGCAAGACTTGATGACTTTGCGTCAGCTGCTGCATACTTTGCCTACGTGTCTTCGTGTAACAGTGTCACCTGTCAAAGTAGAGCGTGAGATCTCGCAACTGCAGGATGAGCACACTGCACTAGAAACCCGATGTGACAGGCTGCTGTCGCTGTTGCGAGCTAGACTTGCTCTTTGGAAACGTTTCGAACGTCAGCTGGAAATGGTACAGCAGTCTGTTCAGGAAGCTGATTATATGATGGAGCTGCTCACTGTCCAAGGTTCTGTGGACTATGACCGCTTGCTGAAGGCAACTGAAAGGTTGGAGGTAAGTACATGTGTATTTTTTTATAAGGTGTTTACTAAATAATTTTAGGATGTATACAGCTGAAGGCAGTTGTAATGACTTGCGAGGTATAGTGTACATACTTTTTCTTAAGAAGGTTTCTTCATATAAGGTTACTTTGCTTGTTTCCAAAAAAGTAAGGGGTTTCTCTTTGTTTGTTTAAATTATGTTCCTTCTTGGAGGAGTCTAGTAATTAGTATGTAAAGGTAAAGGTAAAGCAATCCCATTACAGGCCTGGACAGGCCCTCAGGGTTACAGGAGGTTGAGGCTCTCAGATTTCAAGACAATAGGCACCTGAAGGAGGTAAGGTTGTTAGCCCTCTGCATCGGCCGCCTTTACCCCCCAGGAAATATTCCTGGTACTCATTTCTGTTAGAGGCTGAGTTGACCCCGGGGCCATAGTGCAATGAAAAATTCCAATGACACCATCAGGAATTGAACCCGCGACCTTCCGGCTTGTAGCGCAGTGCCTCAACCTTGCTACTCCGTGCTGTAATGAGTATGTACTCCTCTAAATTGTCCCGAGTAGAACAAGCCTCTTATACTGATCTTACACAACTTTATTTTTACTGCTACAAATGTTGTCTTCTTTTTGCTTTTTTAAATGTCCAGTGTGTTGTCCTGCTTTCTTGAATGTACAAGTCAATTCTGCCCATTGGTTAGCAACAATTCAGCTTCAGCTGAGCATTGTCATTTGCTATGTGTAAGAGTGTATAGTCATGATATGAGGACACCAGTATTAATTCTGTGCATTATGAGAGATTTTCAAGATGACCCTAGGCATTAATTTTGTAAATTTTATCCTTGAAATTACCCAGTTATTTACATGGATAAGATAGAGCAAACACACTGTTACAGTGTGTCCTGTGTTTCATCCATCATATTGAATCTTTAGCTTATGACCTCTTAAATCCAGCCTTTTTGCTGCATCCAGAACATTGCTTATTTTAAATGCCCACTGCAGGACACTGTTCTCCCTTCCATACAAGAAGAATGTACATTCAGTTGCCCCATCAGTTTGTTAAAGATGAATGAGTTCTGTACAGTATTGACACAGAAAATGTGATTTTATTACTGAGCGTATGTATGCCTCTTGTGCTTTGACTTGTGCACATTAAAAATATGCATCAGTTGTCTTTCAAGCAAAATTACATCTCACATACAATAAAAAAAAGTTTGTGTCTGACAATGCTTTGTGTTTAAAAATACCTGCTGTGATACTGTTCTTTATCTCTCTGTATAAGTAGGTCATTGGTTGTGATGAATGAAACCATACTGAAGACAGAGTAAAAGAACTTGATATTGCAGTACCAAACTGTTTTTGATTAGTAGGTGTAGAAGTATAAGAATTTATTATAATTTTTTTTCCCCCCAAAATGACCACTATTTTGAACCACGTCTGATAACATTGCTAACCACTACTTGGCATGCTTTGTTGCCCCAGTGCAGCCATATTCATTATGGTAAGAAACCAAAACTATAAGTACATGAGTACTTTCAGTAGCATTTGCATATAGTGTTAAGTGTGTATGTTTCTGGACTCATGTAGGACGTAACTGGTATCTCGTAACTGATGGTATGATAACTGCGTACTGCTAGTGGGGAAGTATACTGTTGTGTGCTAGTGTCATGGATAGAATTTTCAATTTACTAAACAGTGTTGCCATTGGCTCAGACTATAATGCTAATTCTTGGAATGTGTGAAAGGGCCTGGTAGTAACCAAGTTCAAGGCACTATCCTGGCATTTCGAGCTTCTGAGTCATACCGTGGGAAAACAGTCATGCTAGAGGGTCTGTGGGCCAAGACTTAAATGCGTCATGTTCTGAATGCATTGCAGTACAACTTGACTTCATCATGCAGTATCATAGACATGTAAAGAGCACACAAAACATCAACATTTTACCATGTTATTTAAGTACGGTGGTTTGGGTGGACTGCATTTTTGAATGACTGAGGATAAAAAACAGCAAACTTATCAGATGTTAAATCTCTATGGAAGTTGTTTGGCATGACCCATGAGACTTATCATTTGTATATAAAGTACACGCCATGTGATACGAATATTTAAAGCTCATGTAATTTTTATCGCCTATGATACTGTTTCCTCTTTCTTTGTTGGAACTGTCATTAAGTGCTGGAGAGTGTGATGTCATGTTACCAGTTCACCTGCGTTTTTAGATCAAAAAAGCTTGACCATAATTCACAGCACTTTAGATTTGATCCCAGTCTGACATAGCTGTGTGTTTTAAGCATAGATATGTAGAATGTGGAAAATGTTCAGCACCCACTATGGTCTGGAACCCATGTTTTAAGGGTAAGTTCCATCTGTTATACATGTTAAAATAATCTTCATTGGGAGTAGGAGAGTCTGCTTTTGTCCCATCTGAAATGGCTTATTTTATGTTGCCACAAATATAAGGTAGGGACTTAGCCCATACCTGCAGGCCATTGCTGCAGTGTAAGAAGTTAAAGTGTTTTATTTTTTAATTGGTTCATTTAATTATGTTCATGATTGCTAAGACGGACATGCTTGTGTGGACAAAAACCTGTTCTGCTGCCACTTCATCTGCTACAAATCTCACATGGAATTGGGTCGTATTGAACCTGGACCTCCATGGCGAGAGGCTGGTGGCTATCCACTTCAGCCATGGCCATACCCAATACAAATTAAAGTCCTTTCAGTCTTGGGGTAACATTATCTCTTGTTTATTTCTCAATAAACACAACAAACAGATCTAGTAAAATAGTCTATTACACTACAACATATTTCAGCTGTCCAGATCAGCCATCATCAGGTAGACATAGGATACACAAAAAGAACTATAAATGGAGAGAGGCCTGTCTTTACATTGTGATGAATTAACAGTATTGTTCCAAAACAATAGTATTGTTAATAATTCATAACCATGTTAGAGATTTCTTAGGTATAATCTGTATGGTTCCATAAAACAAATGAGATAAGCAAAGCAAAATGTGGTAAAAGGATAAAGATAAATATATGAGTAATGGCAAGGCCTTCCCAATCTGTGTTTGCAAAGGTAAGCATTGCTGTGGCAAACATAGGCTGTGAAGGCCTTTCTGTTACTCATATTTGTATCTTATCACATTTTACTTTGTTCTTTTATCTCATTTATTTTACTGTACCATGTAGATTATATACAAGAAATCTGTAACATGGTTGTGTGTTAGAACAAAACCTTATTATTCTGTTTTTGGAATAATAATGTTAATAATTCATAACATTGTAAGGAGAGGCCTCTCTCCCTTTTATATTTCTTTTTGTGTGTCTAACATCTACATGATGATGGCTGATCTGGACAGCTGGAAAATGTTGTTGTGTTTGATAAAAGACTATCTTACTAGACCTACATGTTGTGTTTGGTCAGGTAGTTAGTACCTTATAAAGTCCTCTCATTTGCGGGCCTAATTTAAATTAAGAGATTTAACTTCTAGAGGACATGCTGTTGTGTTTATATGCCTAACCAATTAAGTTGTAAGTCACTGTCAAGCACAGCTATATGTTTATTATGTAAACTGGAAGCTATTTGTACAAGAAAGTACATTTACTTTCTGCTTTTTTTAAATTTCCGTGCATAGCCTAGATGGTGATCTATTACAACTGAAACAGGGATGTGGAGCTTATTTGTGCTACCATCTCAGGGGTTTTAACCCTTTAACGCCGAATTAAATCCCGTCTGTTATTTGCTGGCCTTATTAGGAGCTCACCATTTTCTCCACGTTAGCAGGATAAGGGTTAAATTATTAACCTTTAGGCGACTAATGTCATATATATATGGAGCACCCATTCTTGATGTGTCTAGATCACACACGACGACGCAGCACAGTCGGTAGGACTCCTCTGGACGAGTGATCAGCTCGTCGCAGAGACCTCTACCTGACAACACACGACACTCACAACAGACAAATATCC
>Ga0268261_10000559_pt1 | contig 23741 bp, 15 predicted proteins | sample TergutNc150P1_FD_190353 | JGI IMG/M metagenome (GOLD analysis project Ga0268261, IMG submission 190353) | Nasutitermes corniger P1 segment gut microbial community from laboratory colony in Florida, USA - Nc150 P1 (SPAdes) (version 2) | ecosystem: Host-associated > Arthropoda: Insects >...
GGGGAAACCCCGATGCATGTATGATAAATTCTTGTCAGTCGGCTCTTTGAATCTCCGTCGCATGTCATTCATGATTAATTTTACAAGAATAAAAACAAACATAAAGGAAAATAAAAGAGAATATAATGCAAGAAGGCTTGAACTTAATGATTAATTCAAAAAAAAAAAAAACTTCTTCGAAATCCCGCCTTCTCCCTGACATCATGTCAAAGTAATAATTCTTCCAGAATACATGTGTGTTTGTAACCTGTCAATGAGCGATAGGATCAAACGAAACGCCTGTATGATCCAATCGGAATAAATCCCACACTATGATGTAAAAGACAAAACCGAAAAATTTAACGAGTTTCTGAGTAGGTATAATTATGAAGCAGTGAAGCAAATAGCTTGTTTATCTCTCTTTCAACGCCCCAGTTTAGAGGTGGGCAACAACGGGCCAGCGCACCTGAGCCTGCTCGACGGCACCTCCGAAAAATCCCGCTGTAACGTATAAGGATTGCAACAAAAAATATTAAAATTTCCTTTCCTGCGTACCCTTACGTTGTATATATGATTTAATACCTTCTGTCCGTGTATTTTACTTTGTAGAGTTTTTAACTTTTATTAATTATGCACGCTGACTAATTCGTGTACGTGAATTCAACATTTATAATTTCACGTCCACAAAGATTTGTGGTTTGTAAAGCTAAACTAAGATGGTGACGGACCAAACACCCGGCCCAGCCCTAAATATTTTGAACACATTGAAAATTTGGTTAATATGAGGGGGGGAATTTGTCACAAAGTATAAAACATATTGGTCTACAAACAGAAGCAGGGGTTCGTCAGCGTAATTCAAGACACACTAATTCAATAAGATCAGCAAGATGCGCTGCAGTTTGGAACACGCCTGTACTAAGCAGTGCACACTATAACATGCAATTAAGGCACAGATGGGAAAGAAAAGGTATAACTCTACAAATTCACACCCTCCGCGCTGAAGGGAGTGGGAGGTCAACGCCGCGCCCCGGCCAGTCTACCCCCGGGAAAGAGACCCAGTACCCAATTGCACAGGAGGCTGGGTGGTTCACGGTGTCGGTGTGGAGAGGTACAAAAAATCTTGCCCTCAGCCGAGTTCGAACACTGGTAGGGACGCCTGTTTTGGTTTTTATCTATTGCCAGTACAGCTATTGCATAGGGACAATTAAAACATATCCATATTATTAGACGTGCAACTTGGCTGTTGTAAGAGAGTACAAATGTTGGTTATTGTAAGAGTTACTGCATACCGGGATGTCAATGTTTAAGGATAAGAGAACGACCGATTACGGATTCTATCGCTAACCCTTTGAAGTATCCACTTTTTATAAACGATTTTAAACTTTCCTATCTCATACAAAAAAAGCTGCGTTTCCATTAGAAAGAGGTTATAGCTCTTTATTCTAAAAAAATATGCGACAAAACACCAATTGCAAAATTCCTGACTGTTAAGGTCGGTGGTATACATAGCAACCACTGCACTGTAAATGCTAAATGAAGTTAATTACACATATGAAATCTAATTACACGAACATATTAACCAGATGTGGCTTTATCAAGATGAACCGTTCATATCAGTGCTGCTTATGTGCGTAAACACGTTCCTTCGTTTAATATTGTAAACGTGGTCCGAAAATAAAGTTCGCGAACTCATTGCTGTAAAAGTGCTACATACCTCATTCCTGAATTCCACCGTGGTTACTTCAAAGTACTTCCCTTGGGAAGCTATGCACCGATGCCAATGCCCAGTCCACCCTTCAAAACAATTTTGGAACTGGTTTTGTGGAATGGCCTTCAGAGCGGCTGTTGTACTACTCCTGATATTATCAATGTCATCAAAATGTCTTCCTTTCAATATTTTCTTTATCTTCGGGAACAGAAAAAAGTCACTGGGGGCTAGATCCGGTGAACAGGCAGGGTGTCCTAACACAGTTATTTATTTAGTAGTTAAAATCTCTCCCGCAGACAGTGTCGCGTGAGCAGGTGCATTGTCGTGATGCAAGATCCATGAGTTGTTGGCAAAAAGTTCAGGTCGTTTCCGTCGAACTTTTTCACGCAGCCTCTCCAGTACTTCCAAATAGTAAACTTGGTTGACTGTTTGTCCAGTTGGTACAAATTCGTAATGAACAGTCCCTCTAATATAAAAAAAAGTCAGCAACATTCTTTTGACTCTTGATTTGGACTGACGGGATATTTTTGGTCGTGGGGAATTGGCAGTCTTCCATTGTGCACTTTGCCGCTTCGTTTCAGGGTCGTAATGGTAGACCCATGTTTCATCACCTGTGATGACACAGCCCAAAATGTCATTTTGCCTCTCCAAAAGTCTTGGCAAATTGTGACTCTTCTTCGGTGAGCTCCTTTGGGACCATTTGTACACACACCTTCCTCATGTCAAGATCTTCAGTTAAGATTTTCCTAACTGTTTCTCTGTCGATGTTCATTTGCTCTGCTTTGCTCCTGACAGCCAGCCGACGATTTTCAGCACAATTTGACGAATTTTTGCAATGTTTTCTTCAGTTCTGCTTGTTGCTGGCCGTCCTGATCTCTCTTCGTCAGTGACACTTTCTCTTCCCTCCGGAAATCATTTCACCCACCTGTAAACTACTTTTTTCTTCATAGCATTATCCCCGTAAACTTGCACTAACATCTCTCTGACTTCGTTTCCACTCTTTCCAAGTTTAACACGATATTTAATGTTCGTTCGCTGCTGTAATTCAAGCTCCGACATTCTCGCGGCGGCACACCAAAACACACGCAGACATTAATAGATGCCACTCAGAAAGAGACTGCCATAAATCAACAACACAACTGTGAAACGCTGATATGTCAACATCATTAAACCATACTAAGGCTTTTGTCCAGTGCTGCCACGGCAAACACACGGTGACGAGTTCGCGAACTTTATTGTCCGACCACGTACATCTTGCGTGAAAATGATATGCATAAGTAAGTTTATTACCAACAAACTGTACTTGTTCATGAATACAGAACCACTCCTACATGTTTCGGCTATTATTTATAGCCATCCTGAGAGATCAAATAGTAGCCGAAACATGTAGGAGTGGTTCTTTCTATTCGTGGACAATAATTGTCAAAGAGTTTGTTACAAAAAAATTAAATTATTATAACTTGTTGGTAATAAGCTTATTTACATTAATTCATTTTTGATTATAGCATGATTGTTAGAATAATGTAAAAAGGCTAAATAATGTGGGACACCGTATGAAAGAACTTCCCGTTTTGAAATAATTTCATAACAAGCACCATTGCATGCCCTTTCTGGTTCCAAACTAAACCAAAATTTCATAGCAATTTGTCAAAAGCCATATAGAATTCTAGGTTTCTTATACATTTATAAATGGCGTTTCTGGATCCTATGTTCTTCTCCTCAAGATGGCCCTTTCGGTCCTGAGGGCTTACAAGCCCTCCTTTATAAGTGGGCTTGCATCTATTCCGGCATTAAAAAAATGCATCAGCCTAAAAAGCTACAAAGAACTAAAGATACGGCTGGGCGGACCCCAGTCTGTCATAACTCATAAGTAACTAGCGGCAGCAACGTGTAGAAAGGACTGCACCGGCCAGCCGCCTGACAAGGCTACACACGAGTGCGGTCAATCCGACATGTGTTCTACCTGGGACAGACCTCACTTTACAAACAAAAGAAACCAAAACCAGTACATTTTTTATTACTGAATAAGCCCCATGTATAAGGTTCCCTTCTGTAGGGGAAGGAAAAATCTTCCATGCCACTGCAGTGTAGTGATTCACAGATATGTACCGTAAAGTCACGAGCACCAGCAGTGGGGCCAGTATGGATTTTTGAAAAAAATAAAAATTTAGAAATGAAAACGAACAAAGTACATTAAACATTAAGACACTAGATTAAATTAGGCTAAGGGATAGACTATCCGACTTCCATTCCCGGTAGGGTCAAGGAATGTATGTCTTCTGCAAAACGTCTACACCAGATATGGGGCCCACCCAACCTCATATTTCGTGGATGCCGGGGGTAAAGCGACCGGTGCTTGAAGCTGACTATTCGCCTCCTTCTCATACCGAGGTTAAGAATGATTGAAACTATACCTTCACACTGCCATATGTCGTCACTGTGTGCACAGGAACAATGCACCGTATATTAAAACTGATAATTGTCCATTCTGAATTTAAAAAACTGTTTAACGCCTCCCTAAAAATCCGTAAAAGGACTCAAACCTAAGTTTGTAATCAAAAACTTCACGAATTCTTTACCTTTTCACCAAATGGAGTGTAAGTTGTAAGTTGTACCCAACGGTCGCTTTGTATCCGATGTTAAAGTTTCCGGTACCCACTGGATGAAAGGCTGGGTAGGCTTTAGAGCTGGTGTAGACGCTGTGGAGAAGATAAAACCTTTCTGTCCCTGCTTGGAATCGAACCTTATCCGTCCAGCCAACACCATAGTCACTACAACAGCTACCTTGAGTGCGAATATTATTGTGTTCACCAGGTTTATTCATGCAAATGCAACTGAAAATAAAATCACATGATGGTCCTTGGGGTTCTTACACCGGGCAGGATTAGTTTGCTTCGATGTCTTGGGGGAACGGTCTGATTCCTTCTTCAGGGTGACTGAATTTGATTCAGGTGGATCTCTTCTACGAAGGTTTTAAGGTGCAGGCAAATAACGAAACTGAGCAACATCTGGCGTGAACACCCGAAACTTTATTTTCGAATAAAAGTAGGACTAGAAGATATAAGGACTACGCCATCTCGGCTCCTACTGAAACTTCGTCAGTGAGCGGTTAGCATTCCTGCTTCTTATTCGGGAGGTCCAGGGTTACGTCTGCTCGGAGATTGACTATTCTGAGCTTTATTTGTTTTTCTCAGTCCCTTCAGAGAAATTTCGGGACACTGTTTCAGTTTAAGCCACAATCCCTTCATTCCACACCATTTCCTATTCATTACGCATTCATCATTGTATAATTTATGTTGACTTCTGGTTCTATGGTATCTACCTTCATTTTCTAGCCTTAAGATAGGGGTAGAAAGTTCCTCTGTAACGTTGGTACCTACAAGAAGTGGCAATGGCCGCACCCAAGAGAAATAATCAACATTAAAAACATCACAATTATTTATTAAATTTCCTTTTATTTGGCTCAATAATTTAAAAATGTGGAGCGCATAAAATAATTTTTTTCTCACTTTTCAGTCTGGGGCGACCACTCCATACGCCCCCCACCACCCCACCTACAAACAGCGCGTTATGTGTCGGAAGACTGCGATCGTCATCCTATCGCTTTTCGGTATATGATCCGAGATACTTATAGTATCGTTAGGCAAACTAATGTTAAATAAATCTTTAGTCTATGTCAAAGACTGGAGAGTGGTTGGACTGACATTGGGACACCACCACATGTGGCCGTGTGACCGGCAGGCGCCCCGCCGCGTGGCGCTGTCTCTCTTTCAAGTCGCCGACAGCCGACAATCGCTGTCCGCACAAAATCCGCCTCCATCACCATCACTACATGGAAAACGGAATACGTCGCAGTCCTGTTTCACTCAGTCGTCTACTTCTCTTTTTCTCCTCCAGTATTCGTCTGCAGTTTCCTCTCGCTATCTTCATTCCTCGTGCATTTCCTCTACGTAATTTCTTATCTCTTCCTACACAAGTTACGTAATCATTTTTCTTGTTGATACCAGATCATTTTTATGCTGTTCATCTTTCCCATGTTTTCGTCTCTCGTTTCTCCATGTCGTAGATCAAGGCACGAAGGATCTAACAAGAAAAGTTCCCACAAATATTACCAAAGCGACTGTCTCCTCTTCCACTTGTACCTTACATTATGAGTATGTCCGTTGATCTCCTGCGGTTGCTTTTCTTTCTAATTTGACCACCACTAGGCTATTATTCCTTAACCTAATTGTGTTGATTCTTATAAGCAAACCTAAAAAAGTAAGTATCAAAACAGAAAACAAGCAACTAGAATACAACAAATATAAGGAGGAGGTTTATTCATTTGCTTCCTGGTACCTGCTTGCGTTGTCTTGATAACACTAATTAGGAACGGAAATGAAGATGTATCACATCTTGTTTCTACAGTATAACTTCATAATGATTTACTAAAAGGAGTACGGACACGCTGGTTCAAGACAAATACTTATAAAGATATAAATAATTATTTCAGTAGGAAGTATTGGCGGGATATTTTATCAGCTTCCAGCACAGGCTTTAGTACTTTCACCTACTTTAAGATTAGACCAACTCCACATTATGCCCACAGGGAGTGTCCAAGGATATATGTTAACAAGGGCATTGTCATCATCATCATCATCATCATCATCATCATCATCATCATCACCATCATTGTAGTAGTAGGTATGTTTGCTGTTACGGTCTCGTTTTTTTACGACGCTGCTAGAACCTGAAGATTATAAAGCGTCGAATGGTGGAACCGATTAATTCTGTACTGGGAATGATCTGGAAGGGGTTGTGACCTAATGGAGGCACCATTCTGGTATTTCCCTCGAGGGAATGAAGAAGTCCAGTAAGATACTCAATCAGGATAACAATTGACCTGGCTCATATACGAACCAGGCGCCTACCGAATACAAGTTTTCGGCATTATCTCATGTAGTTGTAATGTCTGATTTATGTCCATGAAAAACTTACTGACAAGTCGTCTGGTTGTTTGGCAGGATGTTTTCCTTTACTGACGGTCTTTACCACGACACGTAACTCTTCCAGTCCTTAAACGGTATCACTCATTGGGACCCCAACGAAGACTTTATTAGTTTCGAATAATCTTTCGCCCGAAATCTTCCGCATGCGCAGACAGGCTTGTGTTCTGTAATCATCTCATTCAATGCTGAAAGGCAGGATTTGTGGATGGAAATGTGATCCTACAGGTAGGCAGTAACACAAGAAGAGATTTCGATGAGGAGGAGATGAGCAAATAGAGAAAGATGAGATCGGCGAGGAATGTAGCATGCACGGAACAGTAAAATATACTGAAATTCAAGGACATTTTATAAAGGACAAGTGGTGCAAAACATCCTCAACCAATGTTTTTCAGTCTTTTCCTCACGTACCACTTCCACAAATGTACGCGCACCAAGAGGTACTCAATACGGTATTAAAATATTGTCTATAATTCTCTAGTTTAACTTCATAAATATTTAAATGTTTTCTTTTAATTTAAATGTTTTAAAGGGGGTTTAGAGGACGATTAACATTTATGAAACGAAATTATAGCAAAGTGGCACTTCCCATAAAACTGTGCGTACCATCGCCTGCAGTGGTACACGTACAAGAGGTTGAAAATCACTGTTCAAAACCGTACGTTGAGAGAACCGTAGATTTTTATACGCCACCTGCTTTTAAAAAAATATGCTGTGTGCGGCGAATTCTGGCAGAGATGGAGAGTAAAAGAATGTTGTCAAGGGAAAATAATGCTGAAGATCATTATTTCATAAGGCGTAATAAAGGTTAAATTCATAAGCCTTGTACACAAGTAAAAAAAGCAGAAGTGTTGTTTCTGTCACCTGCGTAAAGGTAAACGTAAACGTAAAGGCAAATTTTACACTGGAACAGGCCACGAAGGCCCAGAGGGGGAGTAGAGGTATAGCTCTACTCTTTCTTTAACCTCGGCGCTAAATGAGGTGGGTGGTCAACGCCACGCCCCGGCCGCTTTACCCTCGGAAAAGACCCGGTACACACTGTATAGGAGGCTGGGTGGGTCTCAGAGCCGGGCTGGACAGGTGGGGAAAATCTCGCCCCACCGGGATTCGATCTCCGGACCTTCCAGCCCGTAGCGAGTCGCTATACCGAATAAGCTATCCCAGCTCCAGTTGATTCAAAGACAACATATTTCTTAAACATTATCGGAGAAAATGTGGAAGTTTATAGTGCTATGAAATTAGATTTTCAAAGACTCTGCTGCATGGAATTAGATAAACTAAAAAGGTGACATTTGTTTTACAGGATAACAGAAGCTTGCTGACGGTCGTGTCGTCTCGACAGAAGAATACAACCCACTTCCCGGTTACGTACAGAATATCCTATCACGGCAGGAAGAGAGGGCGGGCATCAAATATGAAAGGCGCCATAGTGAATAATACAACGACGCCAGATCAGAACATACGCCACAGCAAACAGCGGCGTCGCGGTAAAGGTCGTGGTAAGGGCAAGGGAGGCAAAGGGAAAGGCAAACATCGCCACAACAAATCCAGATCAAAAGTTGGGGACGCCATTTCTCAGCATAGCCATATTCGACGGAACTTAGAAAAACAAGTGTTAGTTCGAAACAGAACTCTGGCATTGCTTGGCGGTGGAGGCGCAAGACTACTGTGGGCAAGCAATGGAGGAAATAGCACTGTGACTTCACCAATGAATGGGATTTCTTCTGGTAGAAATAGTTCAAACTCAACGACAGTGTCTGGAGACCCCAGTGTGGAGCAAGGTTTACGGGAGAAATCTCAGACACAAGACATCTCAGCCGGATTATCAATTAAGAACAGCGCTCCTTCAGATACTGTGATAACAACAGAGGAAAGGACGATGAGGTCGCATGTCTCTGAGCTTTCATCAGCTGTGGTATCTGGTAAAAGTGTCGATGAAAATGCTACTAAATCTCGAAGTATTGCTGGGTTTCAAATTTCAGAGGCTTCAGAAAGTGTTACTGACGGTACGACCGAAGCCATCGCTGACAGCAACAAAACAAACTCTTTCCCAATCCCGGTAATGATTTCTACTGATGATGCAATGACTGATTACCAGTACGATTATGATGCAATTGGAGTTGAAACATCCGTCTGGTTCAATCCCAGGAAGTCCAGAAATGAAGAAAAAGAGAAGGGCGTGTCTCCTGAAAGTGGAAGCTTAGAGCCTGGGCCAGTACAGGCTGCTGTTGGTACAACCTTGGCAAGAGTCTTGGGTGTTTTGACTGATCATAGCAGGAGCGGTGACTCCAGTGAGATGAACAAAGAAGAGAATGATCCATGTGAAAGATGGATGAAATGCAAGGATAAGCTACAACAGGCTTTCCTTGGCTCTCTGGGAACACTGCCGTCGTGTCCATGTCAGTATCCCAGTGCGATATTTTACGATGACAAGATATGGGACCAGGTGCACGGGAAGTATTACAGGTAACAACTTTTCGTTTCGCAAAATCTCGTTCTTTGAATTCACAGTAGTAGCCCCCCCCCCCTGTCAGATGAATATAACGATCTGTAACATTTTAAATACGAAGAACTTGGCAGCAATACAATAAGTAACGACTGAGTAATATTCCAGGAGAGACGAGGAACATTCACCAATAAACTGTCACAAAATATAACCTTGGGGTGAAGTTACACAAGTATTGTTTAAGAAGGCTTAACTTTTCAAAATTGTGATAAAATTTTACTAAAGAATTCACGAAGTGATTTAAGTAATACAAAGCGGACGATGACTATTCCTCACCATATATTATTAGAGTAGTCAAATCGAGAAGGGTGAGATGGACTGATGATGTGGCACGCATGGATGAGAAAAGAAATGTCTAGAGGGCTGTGGGTGGAAAACCTTTGCAAACGAGACCCCTTTGAAGACCTAGACCTAAACAGGAAAATAATATTACAATGTATCTTGAAGGGACATGATAGAAGAGCATGGACTGGCTTCAGTCTAGCTCAGACCAGGGACAAGTGGCGGGCTATTATGAACACGGTAATGTAGAGCCCGGTTGAAACGTGTTGGTACACGGTGACGCAGGAAGGGGAAGTGAAGGGGAAACTGGCGAATGGAGTGGGTAGCCAGTACTCTTCACAATACCTCGGAACATGGTGTATCCAGCATTACTAACTCTGATGCGCACACCTCGGCTCCCAGTAGTCGACTGAACTGACACCCCTGCCGATTTAAATGGACTCATCCTTTTTGCTGAAAGACGAAGTCTGGTTTCTGCGCGTGTGCCATCACATTTCAAACGCAGTCTACTTCGGGTTCCATAAAGTGAGGGAATTTTGAGAACCTGTTAGCTCCGCTTAGAGTCCTGTAATAAAGTGCTTCAAAAAAGCGAGTAAATTGAAGGGGGAGGGGTAATTCTAGATTCGAATCGTTTTCCTCAGTCACATTTGCAACATCTGCCACTTACGTACTTCCTAATTCGTCATTCGCAATGATCCCTTTTACATGCGAAAAAAATACAGATTTGATTTAGAAAATACATAAAATCGTAGGGAATAACAGTGTGCAGTTCCAAGGTGCAGATGAAGCAATCCCTTTACAGGCCTGGACAGGACCGGAGGGTTCCAGGATGTTGAGACTCCCAGGAGGTATGTTGTCAGCCCTACTCACCGGGAGCCTTTATACCGCACGAAATATTCCTGGTACTCATTTCTGTTAGAGGTTGAGTCAACCCCAGAGCCATAGTGCGGCCGGAAGGATAATATCAAAGAAAAATTCCAATGACACTACGCGGAATCGAACCGGCGAACTTGTAGCTTGTAACGTAGTGCCTCAACCAACTGCATCACCGCGTGCCCCAACATTATTATGGAAACATAAATTAATGTTATAAAGCACTCATTACAGCATGTAGTGTGGCCTACGGCGCTCCGATTAGAGTATCACAGACATCCTGTTCAAGGACTACATTGGGGGGCGGGGGGGTGCTTTGCTTAACTATAGTCAAATGTTAAGGTAATATAATGTGGATTATAAGTGGCTGAGTTTTCCCTAAACAAGCCATGCAGGCATACAGGGGGATCGGAGGGACAGCTCCACTTAACTTTTTTAACTTCAGCAATAGGTAAATGTGAGTCGTAAGCCCCACCTCTCGGCCGCTTTACTACTGTGGGAAAAGCCCCCCCGTACCCACTAAATAGGAGATAAATTAAATATAACTTTGGGGCCCCAGAGGAAGGTACTGGGACTAAGAGACAGGGTAATTTAGCATCAGGCCAAGCAAGACCTCTGGGATCGTGAAGCCATGCTCACGCATTCTAAGCAAGAGGTTAGTTGCCAGCTTCACCCCCGGTCACTGCCAACAACCGACATTCGGTAGGAGGGTTGGTAGGTCCCACAGCCTAACTGGACGCTGTGCTAAAACTAAAAATATTTGCACCAACAGGGAAACGAACCTCGACATCCCCGTCGTCCGGCCTGCAGTCTGGTCACTACACTGAGTTATCCCGCTGCTCATTCCCAAAACCCACAACCCTGGTACGTCGAACTCAACGTCCTTGGCCCATTCTCAGTCTACACCGCTCCAGGAAGAACAGCTGAACTGTTGGGGTGGTTTCTTTGGCGGCTTCATAGGGAATTATATTTGTGTTAATTGTTAAATATTATAAAGCTGTCGGGTACCTGTGCTTTCCGCCCTTTCTGTTTTATCTGTAAAACATTTTCTCCAGTTCTTGGAAGCCGCAGGGAGCCGGGTAAGTCGTTTGTATAGTGGCTAGGCTACGGGCCGGACAATCTGGGGGTCGAATCTATGCAAAGGCAACGGACTATTTCTCCTCCGAAACGTCCAGACCGACCCTGGGACCCACCAAGCCTCCTAATCAACGGAAACCCAGTTTTCTTTCTGCTAGCGTAAAGTGGTCCATCTAGGGCGGAGGTTAAGAACAAGTGGAGCCAGTAACGAGTAATCACAACGGTTGCCTCTAAAATAAATGATGAATTTAAAAACCGCGACCATTTATTGCATTTCCCTTTATTTGACTCAATACACGTCGGACGTAGAAAATCAGTTCTCTTTATTTAAAATATTAATTTGGTCGCCCCCTCCAATCTTCCCGCTCCTTGTTATGCCACTGTGCGGAACCATTCTTCATGTTTCCTCTCTACGCTTACATGGCGTGGATAGAGACTCTTGTAAGAGGTGAGATTTTGGCAGCAATGTTATTAATTATGTTTAAAGCGCAGTTCGGTTTAAAACATGCGTTTATAAAAGCGGACTTGTACATATGGTTAGGATAATAATGTATTGACATTCCACAGATCCTTTGAAGTGCAGGGACATAGAATCTCACAAAATGAATACAACACGTTACAATGTCAATATAATATACTCTCCATTCATGTTGTAAGAAATCATATTCTATAGACCAAAAATATAGCAAAGATGAAGTATTTCCTTGACCACACCATAAATGATTATCTCCACTCTTAGCCTCGGCACTCACGTTATCCTCAGAGACAGGATAATGGGTGGGCCGCACAGCCAGTCTGGACGTTTTGGAGAAGAAAAAAAATCTCTTGCCCCTACCGTGATTCCAACCCCGGACCACCCAAATCACAGCCAAGTCGCTATACCAACTATATATGTCAGTGACACTGGAGTAAAAGTTACTTAACAAAAGGCGCGAGTCTTACAAGCTTTCAGCTGACAAAAACCCTTATATACAGTAACAGTGAGCTACTATATAACACTTCAAGGCCGACATTTAAGGACTTCGATATCACGATTTATGATTTTAATTTTGAAGGGCAGAGCACTGTGTAACTTCGTTAGTGCACCGTTCACACCTTTCTGATTAGGAGGGATGTTGGCCTTTGGCACATGGAAGTCGTGTTTATATATAGCATTTATACTTGCAACGTATGAGTAAGAAACACGGACCCGCATTCGCGAGGAAAAACGTATGTTGCAGATAAGCCTAATCTGACAGAAATATACGGCACTGGGAGGTGTAAATTAACGAGAGAATGACTTTACCTCTTTCGCATACAAATGTAAATTCTGAAACCGGCTTCCATCTAAATTAGTGATTCAGATATAATGTACTCGCGCCATCCAGTCTAAGAACAATCCAACACGTAAGGTATATATATATATATATATATATATATATATATATATATATATATATTTGTGAGTTCAGTTTCACTATCATCAGATAAGCCGGAACAGCTGAGCCAGTGCAAAAAACCGGCCACAGGATTGACGATCAGAATTCCTGGCAGAAATTCTTGACACTGTCTTGTTGAGATCGACAATGGGGCCCAGCAGCTGCCCACAGTGGCCAACCAATGATTCTTTCCAAGGGAGTAAGGGGCCACAGCGTGAACATGCTCCCTTACCTCCATACCCTCCACCTACCAAGAAACTATACCCCCTCTCCCAATGCGCCTTAATGGTGTGATGTTGAATTATAGAGAAAACATCACCGCTAATATTCGATTGGTTTCGAAAAAAACATGTAAGTGCTCATACAACATTCCTAAGCTTACACATGCATTATGAGTGTGATAAACCAGAGACTGTATAGGAGAGACATACAGCACGCACGGATGAAGAAACGCAGGCGAAATGTTTATTGTGAGGAAAAACAATGGGACACTGGAGAGAAACAGGACATTTGTCGACAGTGTGCTGAACATTCGGGTTCCATAACGGCAAGTCAGTAACTAGCAGCTGCTAGGGACAATAGACGTTTGAAGTTTATGGTTCGTCAAAAATTATTGAACTATTTTACACTAGTGTGGTATCCGATGTTCTTTAATTAGTAGCCTGAACGAGCCCAAAATATTAGGATAAATATGAATGGAGATATAATAATTTGAACAAAAGATTGCAAAATCAGCCTCTGGGGGGGAAAAAAGTGGTTGGTAAAGTCAAATGTCATCCAACATTACCAGCCAAGACTGACAAAAACTTTAACATTAAACAAGAAACAGGCGAGATAAGAATCAAGTAATATTGAAATTATTTGTGCCATAAGATGATGCATTTCAAACAACTCCTTTGACTTGCCGAAAGAAAAAGAGGTGAAATGTGGCAGGTAATTTCAGATACTGTCCGTCATTTACGGCCACCTCACGCCTGCAGTCCGAATCGCTGTCATGCGAAAACCTACTGGCGATAGCAATATAAATCACAGTGCATGTAACAGTCAAAATGCGGCCCATTCGAATGCAGTAGACACAACCACCAGATATCTTATCATAAAAGTACATAGGTTTTTCACATAAAGTGCCATTTATTCTTGCCACATTTTAATCAAACTTTAGTTTTCTCGACAAATTTTCGAAAAATTCTCAAAAATGAAATTTCATTAAAATCAGTCCAGTTGTTCCATGCGGAAGGATGGACAGACAGTCATGACAAAGCCAATGGCGGCTTTTCGCAATTTTGTTAAGGCGCCTAAAATTGGATTTTTAAGATGTCAACGGCTGCACCTTTGTGGAGATGGGATTGACCACAAAGTACGGGCAAAAGATTTTCCTCATTTCCAAGGAGTCAAGACCGCCTCTAGAACTCACCAAGCCTCCAATTCAGCGGCTGCCGGTAACTATTTCCTCTAAAACGGCCTGGGTCTGAATCATTCACCTCCATCTAGCGCCGAAGTTAACGCTTGAATCTACACTTCCACTTCCTATACATTTTCATAGCGTCGTGCTTAATTAAGCACATAGACTCTATCTTCACATACATCGTGGCCTACCTCCTTTATAGCCCGGGACTCAGCTCTGCGACCGCAAAGCTGAGGAAACTCAAAAGTATGGTTTAGATAATACTGATTCCCATTCCCTACACAGTGGCAAACCTCGATCTCGAACTATATGTAATGTTCGTTAAAGTTTTGTAGAACTTGAAATAGCAAAATGACGGATGAGGAAAAATGATTTTGGATGTATGTTTGATGACGATACTTATGAGCCATTGGCGCTTGGTAAGCGGAATATGGTACAGATATAGTCTTGTAATGTAAACGTATCTACATATTATAGGTTACATGAAGTAATACGTTACGTACAAAAATTAAATAAACAATTAGAATACTAACAGATACAAAATAGTACAGTACACTTCGAGTTCTGCTAAAATGTATGGCTCATCCCAATCTCTAGGTGGCGTGACGTCAGTGGAGAGGCGGAGCGGCTAGACGTGTACAAACCAGGGGCCACGTACTGCATACGCTCTTTGCTTGCTCAGGGCAGCACATCACTGGCAGCGCAGCATTGCTGCTACGACAGGTAACCTATCGCAATGTGGACAAGCGTCTACCGCTAGTGGTATATACCGCGAGCTAACACAAGGAGCCTCTTCCACGAGCGTGTTTGTGGCACTTCTTCAGCGCGTTCGAGTGGCGACCCTACGTTTCCTCGGTCAGCTCTAGTATTGCAATGAACGTTGAGGAGAAATTTGTCATTCTTATATTACTGCGCAAGAAATTGAAAGAAGTGAAGCACAAATTCTTCATAGATCGCCCGCTGAAATCTAGGCAGGATCGTGGCATATTTTACACTGTATTTAATGACATTGTCTCTTCAAACTTACAAATCTACGATGCTGACCTTGCGACCCACGCAGCTGGAAAGGCTAGAGCGTCGGTAATAAACAGTTTAATGTAAAAGTTATGCTTATTATGCATAAATAAACAGCAGACCATTAAGATGCTCACTGTTCAAAGAAGTGGCGCGTCGGAGTAATGGGGCTAATGGTGACAAGTTTAAGCGACACAGTCCCGCTGTAACCAACGCAGCGAAGTCGCTTTACTATTAGTGGTGCTATGGAACTCGCTCGTGGAAATGGGGCCGACTTGTTCACATTCCCCACCTCTGTTTATGAAAACCATATCCTCACTCACTGTCCTTTCTAACGTCTTCCCTTGTGTAGTTCTGGATTGACCCGCCGCCACCGACTTCTTCCAAGTTTTGAGTTATTACGGGTAGTGGTGATTTCTTGCCGACGCTTCTGGACAATCTATCATTCCCATCCCAAGGGTCAAGGAAGGGAGGTATGCAAAAAGGGCATCAGGCTCGACCCTTGAAGACGGGATCGAAAGGTTGTCCCGAAACGTCAGTAAAAAACTACCACTACTCGCTGCGTAATAACCCAGCAGGGTCCAGTTCTCGTCTCCTTCGCGGAGGAAGCCTGAAATCGCGCATTCTTCAAGTTTTAACCTAACACCATACCGACACTACCCTGCCACGTGGAGGTAGCCGTGACAAAGGATGAGGCGGCTCGCAAGCGGTCGCTGCTCGTTACGGACAACTATGTCCCTGACTGAAGAGAATGCAGTTGGCCTCCACAGTGCGGGTGGAATCCCTTAACGGTCGCGACGACGGTCGAGGGAAAACACGCGGATCCCGTCAAAAACATAAGTATTAATAGCTGCATAACGTAGTTTCTTTAAACAAATACTAATCACCATTTGCTAGGTGTTTCATTAATAGCAAGCTTAAAGTCAAATTAATGCAAAGCCCTAACCATTAAGACAATAACCGTATTATCTCATACGTACACAAAAAGGACATCACATCGGTTACTGGTCACAAACAAGGGACGGTCGGCTCTCCCCAGTGCAAAGTACTGCCAAGTTCAACTGCACAGTTCGCAGTCACTAACTTCACCTCCACAGACTTGAACACTGGCTACAGGACTTGGATGATGCCTGTCGACGTTGTGAAGAACACCTCTGAGCACTCTGTTAAGACCACGATATGAATCCAAAGGCCAGAAGAGGCCAGTCCACATCTTCTGGAAGGCTGTACAGTTGGTCAACAGAGCATGGTATTTCAGGGTGACCCTTCATACACAACTTATCTGGTCCACTCACATCCACTAGGCTGGGATAAAGGCAACCCTGTTACCGGACATGCTAGATCCTCACCTTAATGTAGAAGTGGCCTACCCTTCCAAAATGGTGTACTGCTCTAGTACGAGCAGCTCATCCCTCTATAATGGATCATGCATGCCCTATCTGGACATCAACCCATGTCTGGAAACTTCAAGAACTACAATCTTAGGTGCCTTCAGACTGCAACTAATGCACCCCAGTAAGGTAGTAACCAGCAAATTTACGATTGTGTGGACAATCCACTATTAGTTGACATTATCAGAACACCAAGAGTTTAAATCAAAGTCAGATGATGCAGGGAACCCCTTTGTTTGGCAATTTGGAAGGCACCCCTGCTGAAAACAGGCTGTATGATGTCATGACTGAAACAACAAAGGTGACCGAAAGTCAGCAGACCAGTTGATGCTGCCCACAAGGCGGCCAAATATACAGAACAAATGTGTGTAACAATATTTTACTACCCTGACAGAGGTTTCCCATGATTTTCCTCAGACATAAGGCTAAAACTACATTACAGATAAAGAAGGTGTACGGCCCATTTTCCCTCATCACGGAGCGTTCAACCAAAATTTTTTCACAGGTAATGGGTTCAGTCCCTAGATATCCAACCAATCAGTTTTCCTTCCAAAGCACCAACTAGTAGATGGAAACATTTCTGGCCAGGTGTAACCTTACGCCTTCATAAGCCTGTAACACAGCTTTCAATTCCTACTTGTGTGTTTCCTAAGGAGTCCGTAGATTACACCAGGAATGGATGTCAGTTTGCGCCAAGTGTGTCTACACCAGCAGCTTTGTAGATGGTTGGTGATAACTGTTCAGTTTGCTTGTAACTCACTTAATATACGAAGTTGATATCAGTCTAAATATAACTAAATTATATTTTATTTAATAAAACCACATATTTCAGCCTAGGCTAGGCCATCCTAATGTTAAAAAACGGTTCTAAAAACATACTGAGGTAGAAAGCACAAATGGCTGTACAACATTTTAAATTGTTAATGTCGGTCAGGCACATATCATCAACTGTATCAAAAACATAAAGAGGAATATTTGAAAATATACTGCTACCAATTTTAAATATTATACGACTACAACTACAGGTACATTTTACCTCAGTATGTTTTAAATCTGTTGCCTGAACCTGAGGATGTACTAGCCTAGGCCGAAACATGTCATTATATTACATAAAATAGAGTGCAGTTGTGTTCAGACTGATATCAAATTTGTATATTGAGTTACTGCGTAACACAACAGTATGTCACATGTCATAACTGCTTGTAACTCTCTTGGCACATGCTCACACAGTACATTTATCAGATTCCTATGCTTCTCACAATAAATAGTATTAATTTCCCCACAATGCAACAAATGCTTTGTCTCTGTAACAAAACTGCTTTCTGTGAGGTATGTTCTCAATTTTATACACTATTGACTTGAACTTTGAACTTCAAAGGATTAAGCAATACAAAATTTTGAGTTTCTTACAGGAATATCACATGATTGAAACTATGGTGGAAAATATTTCAAGACCCTGAATCAGGGGTGCACAAATAATTTTATTTGGGGGCCAGATGGGTATATTGCGGGGTGATGGTGGGCTGAAGAGCATCACCATGAAAATTATTTCATTACAAAGTTTTTAACAATGTTGCACTAAAATCCACTAACACTAATAGAAGAATTCCAAAAATTCTGACATGCAAGGTAATTTTACGTTCTTGGAAAGGGTGAAAAGGTAACTCTTCAGCACACTAAAACATGCCCCTGATCCAGACTGACTTACACAGAAATATGTTACTAGCTCAATCCAATGTAATCTCATTCATCTACTAATTTACTCAAAACAGAATACAAAATCCAAAAGACCTGTCACACTTATCCCAGTTTTATCTGCATTATGTACTACCTTAGGTTTCATTTAAATATCACAGATATGTTTACTTTTAATATTATAGGTACAGAAGGCTCTTAACCCGAGGTTCTGGGGCTGGTACTCCGGATTTTGTGAGCCCAGAAGTATCAACTTCACTACATGAGAAGGTTGACATTTTACCCTGGAGGCTTTGCAAAGGAGACTTCACCAGGTTCTGTCAAAAGTTTAATTATGACCATTACTTATGTGTTTATACCTGTAATAAACGTCACTATCAGATTCTTTAAGTCAGCAGCCTGGCCTTAGCAATGATGTGTATGATGACTGAGAAGGAAATTTTAATTTTGAGTGACATAATATTTCCGAATAAGTAAAGAGATACGCATTTTGGACTTTTATATCTTCCACATGTTACAGGTACAACAAAGTTCGGCCGCCAAATAATGACAACAATTGCACAGCAAATCCTGATGATGAAGAATTCCTACAACAAGTCCAAAAAGCACAGTATTTTTAAAATTTCAGTGTCATGTAATATAGAACATAGTTTTCTTTCCGTAATTCAAATACTACTTCTTACACCTATAAGGAAAACTGATGTACAGAAATATTTTCTTCCTTCAGATGTTCCTCTACTATCTAGAAGTAAGTCTCAATAATTGTGCACTATTAGTTAATGCGGTACCTGTACAGTTCAATTACACAGGATGCAAAAGCAGTATCAAATGTCATTTGTATTCTGGAGTTATCTGGTTGGAAGTTTATTACTGTGCTTTTCAAGTGTTTATTATTTGTGCATTTTCTGCAGCACACATAGAAAAAGAAGTTCTAAATTCTTTTTGATCACCCTACTAACACTTACACTTATGCAGACTGCCCAATGCTGCATGGTATGTAAACATGTGTTTCAAAATTCTCTTTCCAGCCTCAACACCTGTACTCCTATGTTATATTCTCATAATATGCTGCATCAGTGAAACCCAAACTGTATTACTCAGAAGCCATGCAGTCATCAGGGTTTCCACTTAAACATTTCATTACTGCAGATTTCAGTAGGAATATTAAAGTAAAACAGTTAGTTCCTTATTATTACAACACAAAACTGATACAGTCAAGTCACATTACACGCAGTTCATGCTCATGGTTGTGGAAAGCCACAAATTCCGAATCTCACCAACGTGTGGATGGATTTTAGCAAATACAATACACATCTTAGCAGGCTTACAGTTACATCATTTGGAACATAATGACTGTCATATGCCATTTCATAAAGACTCTCATTCAGAATATTGCTAAGTTCAGGCCATGATCATGATTACGATGCATATTTTTCTGTACAAAGACGCCAAAGTTTTGCATTGGCTTAAGGATACAGATAATCCCCATGGTGATCAAAATTTCCTCTATAGCTTCCCCATGCTTGTATTAATCTCAAAATGGTCTACAACAATCATCAACAAACCAAGGAGATTTTAACTGGAAGGACTGATACCAATCATAACAAAGCTTTCTAACAACACAAGCTAAAAATTGTGGGATAAAAGGCAATATGACAAACCTACCCACAACTGTGAGGAGGAAAGCTCAGTCAGTATTGTGTCTAAGCTATGAAACAGAAGACTGAAGAATCAAGGTTCTATTCCTGGCAAGTCCAAGCTTCTACTTACCACTACATCCAAAACAGCTATGGTGCTTGCACAGCCTCTGATATAATGGGTACCATCACTAGCTTGGCATAAACCCTAACCATTAATCTCCACCCATCATAGATTAACTTCCACAAGAAGGCCAAGGCTTACAGTTGGCTGTAATGCCAGTCCTGTACCTTTACATGTAAATAAAAGCACTGAAACTAATAAACAATGTTCTGACAAAACTAAAGGGAAAGTCCACGATATTCATGCCAAGCTAAATTCCTTAAATACAGTCAGTTATTAAAAGTCCACTTGAGGTTCAGGGATCCCAGATTATGAAAGACTCTCTTATCCGTGAGTACTCTCTATTCATATCCTGTATGTTCAATGTCCAGTGAAGAATCATATTCTGTATGAAGCACACAAAACAGTAAAGTGTGAATATGTACATAGCAGCATACTATTTGTGAATATTCATGAGGACTTCAACAATAAACATAAAAAACGTCACTGTCTTGCCATTTGTTTAATTTTGAATGTAGTAATTACTGCCGAGAAACCATGAACAATTCACTTACCAGCATACAAGAAGTGCATGGTGTTTTTCACATAATGCTTTCAAGCAGACATATATATTCAGAACTCAAGAGCTGTTGAAATCAATATGGCACACATAGGTTAATTTAAGTCTTTTCCCAAATGTGTAAATATTTCTTACTCTCAAATAAGCATAATACTATATACAGATGAATAAATTAGCCATTAACCTTCCAGAACTTGTGTTCACATTTGCGAATGCACACAGGAAAATACCCCTAACAATTCATTTCATATATTTCAGCAACAAGAGAATTTACCACATTTTTAAGACATGTTGCATAATAACATAAACATATTTACACTAACGTAATGAACCAACAAATGCACACTAGTAAAATATGCATATTTGATCGGTGTGTACTTGTTGGGTCACTACGTAAGAGTAAATATTCCTCTAATGTATGGATATGGAAACTATCAAGTTCATTAATGCCCAGGAGGGAAAAAACAGATCATCTATAGAAGAATACAAAGGATATTTTACCAGTGTGCATTTGCTGGTTCACTACATAAGCGTACAGTCCTCTAATGCATGGATATGAAGTATATTAACATAAACATATGCTGACTTATCTTCTACAACATGCCATTTACTTCATAATTTTATCTTTTTCTGTTCAAATAATAAATTTTTTGTAAACCATGCACTAAAATTAACATACCCATCCTGACAAGATACGGTTAATTTGCAGGAGCACTATTCATATTTAATGAAATAAAGTAATTTCCTTTAACATTGTATATATTTAATATCACTATTTAACAGTATTCATTTAGATGCGTCATACACACGTTGAAAGCACATGCTGTTCCAATGACTAGAAATCTATCATGCAACATTTTCCATGGAAGCAAGAGTTTCTTAACAGATAATAAAAAAATATGATTGACTCACCACACGTACTGTCTAAAGTTAGACTCATCATGCATATATTCTTGTGTAATTACATTTGTGGATAAAGAATGACTATTCTGTCAATATGGGGGGGGGGAACAATATAATTTAAATACCATATGGCAATTGTAATGAAACAAATTGCATAATTAAGCTGGAACTTACCTGGAGACAATACCCTACACAATAATTACAACACAGCAGAATTTACTGCTAAATTTAAAGTTAAATTTATAAATAACAAGTTCAACAATGTCTTCAAAAGAACAGTACATAATTATAACTTCATTAAGTGCATATCATGGAAAGATAATTATTGAACAAGACACTTAGGAATCTTTGATAAATTATTCTAATCTTTTTTAGATATTCTGTAATACCAACAGAATTGTTGTCTGAAGTAAGGGACTGGATAAAATTAGGGATAGCTACAGCCTAGATAGATTCCAGCTTCACTGCAGATAGCTGGGTTCAGGTCCATAGTAGTCACAGGAAACTACAATTGGTAACATGTCCCATATGTGTTTTATATCCCAGTTCAAGTTACTAAGAATTTGCAGGCCAAGGAATTTACTTATAGGAACTTTGATTATTTTATTACCATAACTTATATTTAAATTCACGTATGTTTTAATGTTAGCAGAAAATTTCATACATTTCATCTTATCCAAATATAATCCATGTTTATTTGTTTTAACCCATTTGTTCAAACTGGCAAATGCATCACTGATGCAATTTTGAAAGAAGTCATTTTCAGGGTGCTGGTTGGTGTTGCGAACTGAAAACAGATGGCTGATCGTTATTGACACGAGAAAATGCAGGGGGCAAAATAGGGAACGCTGAGGAAGTCCATGTTTTACAGCGAAAATGCACACATTAAATGTGCAACACTGATCCCCAAAATGCTCATGGGAAACCAAGTTCAAATATTCACATATTACAAAGGCTTTAAAATTACATAAAGACTCAACATGCACTCCTCCAACTACACGCGTTTACGATACGGTACCGCTAGTGGACCACAGCCAATCGAGTGTGCCGTGACGGAGCAGATGAAAGCTGGTGGCGATCATCGGGTGTGATCACGCCGACCAATGCCCCTAAAAGACGAACCAGCCAATCGACAGAGACCGCCTGACTGCGAGCTTTGACTCAAAGTTAGCTGACGTGGGGAATCCCCTAGTACGGCAACTCGGCAGATACTTCGCTGACCGAGGGTTGACCCCGTCACCTGAATCGAGAGCCAAGGGCGGCAGAGGCCAGCAGACCAGTCGAGGCAATCTCCCGCGATGGCCAAGTCGACTAAATGAATCGCGTTCGGCACCGATCAGCCGAGCGCTTTTCGGTTACCCTGACTGAGGGTTTTCCGTGATTTTCCTCAGTTGTAAGACAAATGCCAGGGTATACAATGCAAAGCCGGGGCACGGGCCGCCCTCCCCACCCCCAGGTGCGGCGGCTTCACCTAAGCGCCTGACAAAAGTCGCATACCTCCAGTTTACGACTGAGCCAGTCTGGGCTCAGAACCCAGACAGCCAACCAACCAAAGTATATCCCTCCCATAATTCGTTTTGGGCCACCTAGGCACTAGTCTTTAGCAAAATCAGTCAAGGTTCTCAGCCTGACTTTAAAATCGTTAGGGTAAGCATATTCTAATAAATGCGAGAGTAATTCAGTCAAACACATCATTTTATTATTGTTAAAATACATACATACCATCAAGGCAACATGTTTCAGCTACAAAGAACCATCATCAGGCCTCTAATATAAGAACAGATCCTTAACTGGTTTTTGGTGTACGATTGGGATCTCAATTACTGGGGTATTGTTGTACGCAGTATTCTAATTTAGTTAAAATGAGGTTAAAATGGAAGACAATGGAGTACTGTGTTAAAATATACTATAAATCTTGAACTACTTATAATTCATTCATTTATTAGTCTGTCTTACGACAGGTCCAAAGCCTCTTCCAAAGCGAGCTCTCCACATAGTGCGATCCAGAGCTTCCTTTTTCACATGAGAGTATCCTCTCCTTTCCTTATGGTCAGCCAATAGCTTCCTACATCTTCTTCCTTGTCTTCCTGTCACTTCTATCCCCCCTTGTATCTTTCCTTCAATAACCCGTTGTAGAAGGCAGTTTCGACGCAAAATGTGACCAATCCAGTTCGCCTTCCGTTTA
>Ga0268261_10000560_pt1 | contig 23697 bp, 9 predicted proteins | sample TergutNc150P1_FD_190353 | JGI IMG/M metagenome (GOLD analysis project Ga0268261, IMG submission 190353) | Nasutitermes corniger P1 segment gut microbial community from laboratory colony in Florida, USA - Nc150 P1 (SPAdes) (version 2) | ecosystem: Host-associated > Arthropoda: Insects > Digestive...
AAGATCTCAGCAGGCGAGCGGCCCTCCCGCTCGCCTGCTGAGATCGTGGGTTCGAATCCCACCGGGGGCATAGATATTTGTCTGTTGTGAGTGTCGTGTGTTGTCAGGTAGAGGTCTCTGCGACGAGCTGATCACTCGTCAAGAGGAGTCCTATTGACTGTGCTGCGTCGTTTTGTGTGATCTAGAAACATCAAGAATGGTTACTCCACATATATATAATATTAGTAGCCTAAAGGTTAATAATTTAACCTTTATCCTGCTAACGTGGAGAAAATTGTGAGCTCCTAATAATGCCAGCAAATAGAATATGGGATTTAATTCGGGGTTTAAAGGGTTAAAATTACGGGATCTTTTTGAATGTAATTGTAATGTACACTGGCCATTAAACCTATTGCTTCTTGAAGAATCTAAATCGGTATGTGTGATACCTGCGCCTCCTCTAATGAGAGGCAATGTGATTTCGCAGAAGGTGATCTGTATCTGCCATCACAAAGGACGCAGTAAAATTTTCCGAAGTTCGGGACAGGATATACATCCAATTTCCAGAGTTATTATTTCCCAAACTGAACTTTATTTACGAAGAATAATCCATACCCGTTCCCTTCTTACTGCATTGTGTTGTGTATTACGTGAAGACCACTAAACTGTCATGTGACTGTTATTAGGTAGGGACACTGTGACACAGGCAATTAATATTTCACAGCAAAAATTTGACATAAGCACATATTACGTAACAAATTAAAAATATTTATTACCTGAAATTATTTCAGATTAAAATTTAACTGACCCAGGTTATGAATATCATTTGAACATACGTGTGTTGTTTTCTCCAAACATAAATATATTTGAATGGTTGTATTGTAAATGTAATATTTACTTGTACACAGGCTGTGCTTGTGTTCGGTTAGAAGTAATCAGTTGGACTGAAAACGGGTTTATTTATGAAAGAGATTTTAAAATTGCCTTTTTCTATATGGCGAGAACAAGAAAAGTGAAAAAGCACTCTGATGGAATATAAGAATTATTATAAAAAATAACACATTTTACCTTTTAATAATAAGCAATTTATTTGTTTTATTGTATCTGCATGTGTATGCGATGTTTCAGAACACGCCTTTCCGAAGGTTACTGGAAAGTAACTGTTTTGAGTCACGTTGTAGCAGAGACGGAAACACGTTCTCATTTTCTTCCAGTGATTGGCGTTATCTATTAACTGATAGAGCCAGCGAAAATTCGAATTATTTCTAACACTATTAGTTTTCCAACTGCCCAATTTACCTCCCACACTTAAAGGAATTATAGTGTTTACAGTCGTCTTTACATGACTCCAGTCATATACAGTCGCCTTTAATCAATATACAGCATTTGTGAAACTTTATAATTTATATTATTCTATTAAAATAGATGGACTACTTGTTAAATTATTCCATTTTCCTTACGCTACATCACGAAAAACTTTATTAACTGGTACACAATATTTTAAGCTGCAGTTCTTCCGTATTGGTTGTCCATCCTTTAAAAGCCCCACTTACGTTGGGGAGAAGAAATTTGTGACAAATTTCACAATTAACAATTGGCACTGTACATATATTTTCACACAAAATTAACCAAATATAAAATGATATAATTAATATTTGCTTAGGGAATAACAACACTTTGATATCATAGGTTGTAATTATGACTAGCAGAATATCAGGCCAATACTCCATGGTGTAGAAGTGAGCAGATACATTATGAATTTCCTTTCAATAAAACCAGGTTCTTAGACCTCGATTATAACGAAAAAAACACCAGCCAATATCTGCGTTTCGATGTTTGTACCGCTCGTCTCCCACAAACAACCCCCTCTCCCAACAACACTTCCATTTTTATCAATTCCATCTTCTAGGGCGCCTTGCATAATTTGAAATTAGGTGCTCAATTGTCCAATTCAGTTAGCCCTACAATCTGGTGACACTTGGAAATTGGATTAGAAATTACTGTAATTTTGCCATCTATTAATTTTATCAAGATTTCTGGACACTACTTTTGAAAATTGCAAAATTCGTGATCAATTCTAACATATATTGAAGGAAATAGAGAAGTGAATTTTTTTAGGAATGACAGTTAAATATAGGAAAAACTTAAAATATGTAGGAAAAGTTGAAATTATTTGTTAACTTTTCAATTAGACAAATATACAAATATACCTTACAATATGTAAGATGGAAATATGGAAGTTCGGAATGGACAAAATCTTAAAGAAAAAGATCTCCAGAAAACCAAAGTAAGAATTTTTTTTAAAACATGTTAAGAAGAAACCCCAGCAAGTTATAGGGAATGAAAATCAATATTAACACAAAATCATAAACCACTGGTTCCAAACTCCGAAGAATGTGATGCGTTTTATCATATGAAAGTACTTACTGTCATATTGAAAGGACAGACGGAGACAATCGTTAATGGATTTGCATTAAATAGATAAGATTTAATAAAGGAATCAAATATTTCCAACTTTTTAAGGTAAAAGCCATAATTAACTACTGGTCGATCCTGAAGGTGTAAGCAATAATCCCCTGTAGAATGTCGCTTTTACCAGTTGAAACTGTGCCGTATCCCACAAGGCTTGAATCAGGAACTTCAAAAGTTGTCTTTCGCTACTTTCTCACCGCTTACAACTAAACACTTCGACGGAGACATGGGCACAGTTTAACCAATTATTGATTTATTTGTATGTTTGTTAGCCTGTTGCCATGTAACTTCGAAAAATTTAAATTTTAATTGTCATTCTTCCACAGTCGTGTCCTCAAAATTAACAAATGATAGAGAGACCGAATTCAGGCCTATTTGTAGAATCTGCTGTGTGTGAATTTCGCAGGTCAAATAGCGGCTGCAATGGTTTGTGAAATTGTGACATGGGACGTGGAATTATCATGATTTATGTAGGGTCGAATGCATAAGAAACGGCAGATAATATGTGAGATCTGCATAAAGGGTTTAGATTGAAAAAGACGTTCCTATCTTTTGATGCAAGCATTTGAACTGATAAATTGGCATTTAAAAACTGTCTGGCAAGTGGCTGAATTGTGTATTTCAGCCATGTTTCTTTCTCTGTTTCGTACCAGCCATATACCTCTATTCCCTGCAGTACTAACTACCCTTAGACAATGAATAATTTACAATTACATATAATTAAAAAGAGGGCAAGGTTACATTGTACAATGCAATAGGTGACGTTTGTCAAATCCTATAAGCAACAGAAAACTAGTGTATCAGACTGTCAGAATTGAGGGAAGCGCCCAGGAAACGTATACAGCAGTATAAGTGTCATTACAAAAGCAACATTTTTTTCATTTTAACGTAAAGTAGAACACACATTTTTTATTAACTTAGTGAAATCTGAGGCCTCTGTTCTAAGTACTCAGTAAAATTGTATGGTTATTTTATTCTATCATAATTTCGTTTAAAATATCGTTTGATTAAATTCATATATGATGTTTTGTCCAAAAGTTTTGAATAAAATAGTATAAATCTATAAATGCTGTGCTTAAATGAAGGTCTTTAAAAAAGGGGGGCTGTTCTGGAGCACCGTACAATATTTACTGGTGTGTTACAGTGACGTTGCTGCATAATAAACCTACAGGGGCAATAAGGGGTGTCCTGTTGGAAATAAAATATATTTTAAGAATTTGATAATGAAAGCACAATAAATATATTTGTAAATCTATACACTTAAACTTCAGAGTGAAGCTTCGACTTTTCATATATATTCAGCCTTAATGGTTTCTGCAAGATGTTAAATGATCTGTACAGTTTATATAGCACGTTGTCTGTGTGCCTCAGATTGAGAGTTTATAGCTTTTAGTAGTATGAACGTACTTTATATTTCTTATATTTCCAATGAGATACTTCTGATCGAGAACAAAAATTGAATTCAAAAACAAATTACATTCAAAATTAGATTATTGGTTTGAGAATAGAAGTTGTTTTCGACTGAAAATTTATATTTTATTTGTGCATTTACATATATAGTTACATAAACAAGCAAATTTATTTAATGTATTTAGGTTTGTAGTTACAGAAACTAATACGAAAAACACAACGCAACGAATTTTGATTGTTTCCTTAAGTGTTTAGAGAGCCTTTATTTTTCTAATAAGAAATAATTGATTTAAAAGGAAGGTTCCTCTACGGTAACTGGACTCAAAGAATTAATTCATTTCTTGATTCCCATAGGGGAACTTAGACTTTAGTTACCAAATTTATCTAAACTTAATCTAACAAATTACACTGTGCCACGCCCCTGAAGGCAATAATGTTAATAGTGAGAATAGAATCTATAATTCAGAAAGAATTTGATATTGATTTTGGGAGATATAAAAGCAAGTTTAAATCAGATTGAAACTTACGTGTTAAGGGTTTTTAAGATTAATGTAACCCCTAACAGAAACTTGATGAAGATTAAATCTTTGAATGAAAAATGTAGAAAGACACAATTACGGGACTTGGTGAATGTCTCTCATATATGGTCATAATTACATAAAGGCCTGTATTTTTATTCGTATAGAAAGTTAAACAAAGAACTTCAAAAGAAGAGTGTGAAAACAAGACTGCAAAACGAAGGTATTAGGTAACAAATATCTTTCCCAATTTTCATTTTGGACAGTCTATATTTTTGCATATACATCCTAAGATATCATTCACCACCAAAACAAGTACATATTAAGTACGAGAGGAGATACAGGGCTGTATGTTGAAAAAATAAATTTAAAAATCTTGATATTAGGTTTGCTGTGCATCATAATATAACTTTTTTATTATTACCAACTTGATACACAATTTCTTGTTCATTTAAACAAATTATATTAAATTAGATTCCTGTACATGTTTCGAGCGCATTCCGCCCATCATCAGGAAGTCCACGACGCAAATTGTACATATGCAGCCTCTGGTATCAAAACTCACTGCAAGTGACTGTCTTGTGCAACCGCAAAGGAAGGAATGGCGTGTCCTTCCTTAGCGGTTGCACAAGACAGTCACTTGCAGAGAGTGACGATACCAGAGGCTGCATATATACAATGTGGGTCGTGGAGCTCCTGATGAAGAGCGGAATGCTCTCGAAACCTGTAGAGGAATTTAATTTAATGTAATTTGTATAAATGAACAAGAAATTTGTGTATAAAGCTGGTAATAATAAAAAGTTAAAAATAAAAAAATTAAAATATAATTTCATTGTTGACGGCGATTATTTAGTACTCGAAAATTTATCACCCGCATGAGAAATCACTTATTTAAAAATAAAGTAAATTGAAAATATCCACGAAATGTATAAAAAACCTATTCATGAAGAGTATGAAAGCAATCAATAAGCACCGTTTAGGTACAACAATTTCAAATCTTCCATTTTTTCATACAGTAAGCTTTCTCTCTTATATTTTTAATTTTTCTATTTTTTTCCTTAACTCAATAGCCTTATAAGGGCTCTCTTTAAACCATAGTGGAAAAGCACATAAATCACAATACATTTCAAAATTACATGATGTTCAATAACGTATTCTGCTACATCGTTCACATAATCTACCAAAATTACACGGTGTCACGCCCCAGAATTCAATACAGTTAATAGCGAGACGAGAACCTATAATTGCAAAAGAATTTACCATTAAATTTGAGAGAAATAAAGGCAGCATTTTATGTCTGCAGTTTAAGTTTAGACGTTCCTCTAGATTAAATTAAACATAACAGGCATTTGGCGAAGTTAAAAAATTTGAATGAAATTGAATGAATATGTAGAATAACACAATTACTGATCTTGTTGAAATTCTGTCATATATAAATACAACAATACACACTTTTGCAGCTTTATTCGAAAAAATTTTAGAAACAATTTCAGACGAGGTATGTGAAAAAAGTCTGAAAAAAGAAAGGATAAAAAATCGAATATATTGCAAATTTTCTTATGGAAATGCCGTTCCCTTTGTGTATATCACAAGGTATTATTCACCATTCAAAAAAGAATTTATAAGGTCTGATGGGATTTAAGAGGCGCATGTTTAAACAATTGGGTGGATATCGTCAGGCCACTAAATTTCTTAAAATTTAAAATTAAATTTTAATGACCTGTACATGACAAAGTTTTAGTCGAAAAATGTAGTTGTATCATAACGAACGTAACAAATGCAGATAAGAAAGTTCTACTTTGCAAAACTTCGTCCCCAACTCAGATATTTCATGAACCAATAATTAGATCACTTTAACTAAGGCACTGAAATTGTCCGCTCTCATTCTGACGTCATATTAGGCGGCATAACGATCACATTCAAGATCAGTTGCAACAAAATGTCCTAAATGTCCCTGCGTATGGAATAATACAATAAGATATTGTAAAATATCTTGTGACGATACAATGCAGATATATCGAAAACTGCTCTGTCTGGGGCCACATTTAGCTGCAACATTCGTTTGCAATATTACTGGATGTCAGGCTTACTTGTTTTTCCAGTAAATCCTAAAAGCCTTAGTGTCATAGCAACTGATATACCCATTTCTTAAGAAATATATATAGTTTCGTTGGTTGTTTTGAGAAATCAACAAATCTTATTAAATTTATTTCTGAGATAGCGGCTTAAACTTGATATTTTGAATGTCGTCCTTATATATAAAGGAAAACTGAATGTGACAATTTAACTCTAGAGTAAAACGACGTTATTCTATCATAAGACATGCAGAGAAATTGTCGGTTTTCTATTGCATTCTGTTGTCAATTTATGCCACAAAATTTCTTAAAATTACACAGTACCTAATACAAAATAATAAGGAAGTTTGCATGTTTTATTCCTATATATGTATCCCAAATTTTCCCATTTTTTGTGTCGATAGTCCTTTATAAACTGAAAACATCGAACCGCAGAGTGAGTAATCGACTTTCACACAAACCCCTCCCCAACTACAATTCTGCCTTAACAACCCAGAGCTCAAAGGGTATTCTAATTCGCTTTCATCATTTAGTGACATATATTTCAGTATTTCCTTCGATTACTTTTTCACCACAATTTGAGTGTTGCATCGAAAATACAAATATTTTTCAATTTCATAGAGATGTACGGCTGTTCCTTGTTAGCTTACAGACATTTCCTTCATGGTTTGTAAATTGATGTTTGAGGAAATATGCACGGACTTTGGTTTTGGAAGAAATATGTGTTCGTTTTCACAAGTGCTGAGTAGAGAAGCTCCAAAAGCCTGATAGTATGGATATTCGAATCTTATTAGAATCTCTGTATAACTGCGAGCTCTTTTCTTCTTACGACTATTACCATTTGTAGTACCCAAGTTATTTTAATATATTTCTTCAAAGTTTATTCTATGCTATAATTTATACGTAAGTATGTTGTGAAAGATCTGGTCAGTAGTATTTGTCTCTAGGTTTTTTAAGATAATGTATTTTCTTATTACAAAAAAGTAAAATCGCAATATGATGTAATCAGATAATGATTAGTACAATCTAAACTCCAAAATTCAGTCAGATATTCTACAGAATCCATTAAGGCATAATATAAGAAAATTAGGAGCTCCACACACAAAATTCAATACATATATTTACAACAATATTTACTGTACGTTTTATCACATTGTTGTAAATATCAGCTTTTTCAAAAAGAATTTCACACCCAACTGGCCACTGTATATTTCGTCCGTTGGAATTTTACACTAACACTTAAAGAAATATTCATTTATACGCCGTATGTGTGGATGTGCCATATTTATTCAGAAGCGTTGAACAAAGCATTGTGTGTTCATTTAATTCAACGACAATTTAAATGAAGTTATGAAAGAATGAAATAAGTGTATACTGTTACTTAATACTTATAACGGAAGTCTCATATTTCACAAAGTTAAGAAAATATTGTGAGTTCTATCTTACATAAAAAACGAAATAATATTGCTTGTGAAATGACACTAGAACTACTCTATTTTTTACGAGGATTTAATTTAATTCTGATTCTTTGATGCATAAGCATACATAGTTTTGACAAACGCCTTGTTTAGCATTGTACAAGTACTTTTATGACTATTCTATATATTTGGATTTGTAAAATATTCTGCGTTTAATGATGGTTTGTCCTTCAGAGAAAGAAACAGATGGCTTGCAAGAAGTCAGAGAAAGAAACGTGGTTCAACTACACAATTCAGCCATTTTCCAGGCAGTTTTTTTTAATGGAATCTCATTCGTACAACTGCTTGCGACAGTTCTCTCCAAACACTTCATGATAATCTGACAAATTATCGGCAGGTTAAGGACCGTCGAATAATCTTATTTTATGGTTGTTCGAATGCTTACAAAACGCCAGATATAATGTCAGATGTTCAAAAGGGCTTTAAACAGAAAAAGATATGTCAGTCTTTGCTGCAAGCAGTTGCACGGATGAAATGGAACCAAAGAAATGCCTGGCAAATGGTTGAATATTGTAGTTCAGCCAAGTTTCTTTCTCTGAGTTCGCTTCAGCCATCTTTTCCTATTTCATGCAGTACGAACCACACACAGTCAAAGAATAATTTACAAAGTCAAATAACTTAAAATTTCATAAGGGTGCATTATACAATGCAAAATTTTGCGTTTTCAAAATACCTTATATCATAGAAATATTGTGTATCTGACTGTCAGACTAGAAGGCGCGTCCGGGTGACCATTCGAGGAATATTAGTTTTTTCTCAATCAACATTGTGTCTTTATAACATAAAATGGAAAACAATATTTTTCTTAAATTACTGAAAACTGAGAAATATATTCTAAATTACCATTAAAATTCTCCGCTTAGTTCAGTCTTTCATAACTTCTCTTAAAATACATTTGAATTAAATTCGTATACAAAGAAAGTATATAGAATAATTAAAAATATTTCGACCTTTGCAATTTAATAACATAATGAAAGGGAGAATTCCCATTTTTCAAAGTTTTTTTTTTGTTTTGTGTATTTAGCTTAATATAACTAAAGCCTCTTTGTTATGGCTCAATCTATAACACATAATTAATCGAAAAAAATACATTCCAAATCGGACAAATCTGACCAAAAATTTCAATTTTTAAAAACAAATTATTTTTGGGTAAGATGTATCATATTGGGAATGTAAGTGATTTTCCAATGCAAAATTATTTTTTTCTGGTGTACTTAAATTTGTCTATATAAACCAGGAAGAAAAGCACAGTAAACGCACTGACGTTTAGGGCTGTTCCCTACACAATAATTAAACAAACGTTTTGAGGGTTTTTTTACTAACAATAAGACATAATTAAATCTACCAAGAAAGTTTCAGTGCTGTGATTGGTGCAGATGTAGTAATTAATTTCAAGCCTCCCATAAGGAATCATATAATTTTCCACTCACATGAAAATTAATAATTTCAGCAATGATCTGCATTGGAAGTAACTAGGTGATTTGTTAAAAAATATAGTATGAATGCTACAAATAAGAAAAACTTACAAAACCAATTTCCACACATTAATGTATAAAACTTTATCTTATATGCTTAAATTTTTAAACATTTCCCTATTTGTACGTAATTTCTGTTGAATTAGAATGGCTCATTTTATAGAGTTGAGAGGCACAAAAATCAAAATATATTTCAGAATTACAAGCTGCTCAAGTAGGTGTGTATCCTGCTACAACACTTATATTATCTACAAAATTACTTGGTGGCACTCCCCAGAAGACAATAAAGTTAATAGCGAGAAGAGAACCGATAATTCCAAACGAAAGTACCATTAAATCTGTGAGATATAAATGCGGCTTTTTAAGTCTGATCGTACTTTATGTGTAAAGTTTTGACAAGATTAATTTCAGTTTAAGAAGTGTTCAGTGAAAATCAAATAATATTTAATTGAAAATGTACAAAAATAAAATAACTGTACTTGTCGAAAAACTGTTATATTTTTTATTGCGCCATTTTTCCATCTGTCTCTTCAATCTTTTAACGGTACCAAAAAAATCAGAGGAGGTATTCTGTAACCAATTTCATAATTAATTATCTGAAATACACATACAAAATTTACATAATTTTGTTTGATTATGTAATAAAGTAATTAATGTTTGTTTAGGGACTATCAATAGTCTCATAACCCATGCTGAAACCCAGAACAACAGAATATCAGACTGACTATTATATAGTGTAGAACTGTTCAAAAACTTTATGATTTTCATTTCAATAAAACCAGGATTTTAGACCATTATCACAACCAGAAAACACGTAAAATTATCTGCGTTTCGACACATTCAACACTCCCATATTACATAGCTTCCATTTCACTAAATACGTTCGTTTAGGGCGCATTGAATAATTCACACTTAGGTGTCCAAGTGTCCAATTAAGTTAGCCGTGCACTCTATTCCCCAAAATTAGAAGGATTTGATATTACTATCTAATGTTGCCATATGTAGATAATATTGAGATTTTTCGAAACAGATCTTGATACATGCAAAATTCTTTAAACATTCTATTATATATTGAGGGAAATGCTGAAAGGAATATTATTAGAAATGGAAATTATCTATACGAATAAGCTAAAAACATTTGTTAACATATTTATTAGATAAACATTAACATATCTACCTTGCCAAATGTAAAACTGAAATACAGATTTTCCCAATGGACTAAATGTTAATGAAAAGAACTAAAGAAAAACCCGAAGGAAGGTGATGTTTCCAAAAGTCAATTAAGAAGAAACAACTGTAAATGTATAGAAAAATAAAATCAGTTTAAGGCAACTAAAAACCACTGGTTCCAAAAAATCCGAAAAATGAGATGTGTTTCAGCATATAAAAGTGCTAATTGTCGAATTGAAAGTAGGGATTTGGAAATTTTTTTGGTTCCGTAAATATTTAGTTACGATTTGATAAAGCATGAAAATTAACCAATTTCTGTAAATTAAAAGCTTTTATTTTTCCAAGTCTCCATCTTGATAATGTAAACAATATTCTACTTTGGAAAGTCGATTTTAGCATTTAAAAACCGTGATACTTCCAAAAAGGTTTGAATCAGGAACTTCAAAATCAAGAACCTCATAATTTTCCTTTCGCTTATTTCTCGCCGCTTACCACTAAACACTATGACCAAAACACGCTCACATTTACATCAATTATTGACCTTTTTGTACGTATGGATGACTGCTGCCACGTAACTTCAACGAATTGAAACTGGAATTTTTCCAATATTTACCGTCGCAACGTGCACGTTATTACACTTGTTATACAATCCAACTCATGTACTTTTGTCACACTTTAAAACACACTCACTTTAACATTTAAAACAATAAAATGTTAAAAACATATTTGAAAACACAAATAAAACCCTACATGATTCGGTCCTTTTTATTCGGCGATCCTGAGGGGCCATATGCCGTGCTTTGTGCCATTACTGTAATGTCTCCCGCTGATTTGCATTCGTTGAATATTTACATGGTATGTGGCCCAATGCGTATATCATTTGTAATATAACAGTTCAGTTAGAATAAATTCCACGAGATTCATTATGTTCAAGATATGAGAAGTGAAGCATTTGATCGGGGGAACCAGACTGACCTGCTTGTGCGTGTGCTTGGTGCTCTTGTCAGTGGAACGTCTGTTTGTAAAGTGTTTCGTAATGTATGTGGGAGCTGTGAGAGATCGTATAACGTATAACAGACTTTCCACTGATAAGAGCACCAAGCACACATAAAAATATGCAAGTCTGCTTCCCCCGATCAAATGCTTCACTTCTCATATCTTGAACATAATAAATCTCGTGGAATTTATTCTAACTGAACTGTTATATTGCAAATGATATACACAAACAGCCACATACCATGTAAATATTTAACGAAGGCAATCAGAGGGAGACATTATAATAACGGCACAAAGCACGGCATATGGACCCTGAGGTTTGGACGAATAAAAATGACCAAAACATGTGGGAGTTTATTTGTTTTTACGAACATATTTTAAAATTATAGTGTTATTAAATGTTAAAGTGAGCTTGTTTAAAGTGTGACAAAAGTGCATGATTTGGAGTATATAACAAGTGAAATTTTCACTTTTCAGTATTTGTGACCTTTAAATTAACAACTAATAAATAGGCCGAATACAGGCATTTTTTGTTGATACCTATTAGTTGTAAAGTTCGCAGTCCTACAAGTTATCCTAATTTATGGGAAATTAAATCTATAATAAACGGCAGAAAATTTTCAGATCTTCATACATTGTTATAGAAAAAAAACGTGCTATTCATTTGCTGCAAGCAATTGTACGTATAAATTAGCATCAATGTACTGTCTGGCAAATGGCTGAATAGTGTAGTTCAGCCTCGTTACTTTCTATGAGTTTGCGGCGTCCAGTTCATTTGTATACCCTGCAATGAAAACCACCTCAGACAAAGAATATTTCACAATGAAAATAACTAAAAATGATCTTAACTGTACATTGTACTACGCAAAATATGGCGTTTGTCTTAATTCTGGAAACCTCGAAATGTTATACATCTGAATGTCACAATTGAAGGTAGCGTTCTTGTGATAAATAGAGCAGTGTAAGTGTCATTTCAGAAGTAACATTGTGTCGTTGATAAGACGCACTAATTTTTTTTAATGTACCTAAATTTTGAGCTCATTTGCAAGTACCAGTAAAATTGAACGGTTATTTCATTCATCATATCTTTGTTTAAATTATAGTTGAATTAAATTCCTATACAATTAAAGTATGTGCCATAATTTTAAATAGAAGTTTCTTCATTTGAAAATTTACAATCTCCTGAAAATATACAATTTTTTATCTTTTCTTTCGGGCATTTCATGTCTTTAGCTTAATATAACTGTTCCCTTGTGTAATGGCCCTATCGATAATAAATTTTCAGGCGGAAGCAACTTACTTTATCAATCAGATAATCCTGATCGAGAACTTATTTTGTTTTGGGAATTAAATTACATTCTACATTAGATGTTCTTGATTGAGGATATAAGATGCTTTCTACTGAAGTTTTATTATTTCTCTTTGTTTTAAATTCAACTTAACTTAAGAAATGAAGAAAAACAAAATTTAAAATTTAAAATTTTCCATAAATGTATCGTAAGTTTTTATGGGCATAGTTAACTCAATAAACTAATATCATTATCGCTTGTTGCAGCAAATGTAGTAATTCAATTCGAGATTCCCATAGGGAAATAGATATCTCTTTTTCTGAGAATGTAATTTTTTTCAACGAAAATTATATTATTTCATTTGTGTTTAGATTTTCAGTTACCTAAGGAACAAGAAAGACACAAATTACGCATCGATGCTTGATTATCACTTCCATAAAAAAACACTTGAGTTTCGAGGAGCTTTTGGATTTGCACCAAGGCATATTTTACGCTTTAAAGACGGTTCTTTTACTGTGATTTTGCAAAAGTAGTAACGCATTTCGTGGTTTCAATAGCGGAGCGTAACATTTAATACCCCTATAAAAATGGATAATTTCAACAATGATCTGCTTTGAAAAAAATAGAAAATATAGCAAATTTATACTTAGACAATATGAATGCAATAAATAAACACAATTTACATACACCCGCTTCTAAATATTTACGTTTTCAAAATATTATCTCTCATGCTTTAATTTTCCCTCAGTATTTTATTTTAAATTAAATACTGGGGAATTATAATGAGTCACTTTAAAACAAAGTGGAAAGACACAAAGACAAAATACTTTGCAGTATTACATGCATCTCGTGTAACATAATCTCGTACAAACTTCATATAATCTACCACATTAAAAGGTACCTCTCCCCAGAGTTCGATATACTTAATAGCGAGAAGAGAATTTATATTTTTATACGAATTTACCTCTAATTTTATGAGTTATAAATGCAGATTTTTAAATCTGATTGCGGCTTATTGGTAAAGGCTTCTTAGGATGAAGGTAAGCTTAAGAGGTTTTTGTGAAGATTAAATTAAGAAACAAAAGTAGAAACAATTACTGAAATTTTGAAACTTTCTTTTATATAATCTTACACTGTTGTAGTTCTCTTCGTACAGAAAAGTTTAGAAAATAACTTTACAGTAAGATTGTAGAAGAAAGTCTACAAGAAGAAAGTATTAGACTACGGGTGTTTTCCCAATTTTATTTTTAGAAAATCCTCTTTTTTTGTTTATTAAAATATTCATCAAACACAATTTTTATTTATTTGTAAGTAAAGTGTTACAGGGTTGCAATTTTTATACAGCTTGGTGGTTATAATCAGGCTACTAAATTTAAGAAATTTAAAAATTTATATTTAATAGCCTGACGATGAACAATTTGTAGTCGAATCAATTAGTCATGGATCATCATCACAATTTAGTAATTTTTTCGTGCTAATGAGACAGTTCTAATTTGCACGAACACGTACACAGCTCACATAATTTTAGAACCAGTAGGCAGATCAAGTGTCCTAAGACACTGACATTCTCCGTTCTCATGTGATTTTTACGTAATCTTCCGCAACGTAACGAACTCATTCAATGAAACATTGAAACAAAGATACCAAACGTCACTACGTATGGATAAATACAAGAAGTTATCATGCAATACCATGTGAGGAAAACCACGTAGACATGGTGAAAACTGCTCTGTCTGCGGCCAAACTTAGCTGGAAAATTCATTGTCAGAGATACTGTTTGTCAGGCTTCTTTGATTTTCCAGTAAATCTCAGACGCCTTGATGTCGTATCAACTGATTAACGTATTTCTTATTTCGTTATGTTGAGTTTATTTTTGTTATGAGATGGCAACAAATCTTATTAACTTTATTTCTGAGAGAGCCGCCTAGTTTTGATATTTTAAATGTAGCTGTTATAAATAAAGAGAAATAAAGAAAAAGTTTAATTTTAAAGTAATGCAAAAACAGTTGTTTAGTAAAAAAGTTAGAGAAAATATAAGTTCCATATTGTGTTCGGCTGCCTATGTATGCCATAAGAATTACATAAAATTAAACAGTAAATAAAACAATATTGTAATAAAAAATTATTTGATTTCATTCTCCTCTATGATTTTGACTTTTTCACATGTTTTGTGTCGATACATTTGTATAAACTTGAAGGAATAGAATTGTCGAAAAGCCAATTTAGCAGTTCACATCAGATGATAATAAAGTTAACCAGGTAAACTTTTCCACCACAATTGGTGTTAATTGGAGACGGGAAAGTTTGTTTAGAAGATGCAAAACTTTAAATATTTACCTACAGTGTACAGGTGAGATCATTGTCACTTCCATTTCGAAGTTATATTATTTCTAACTAATAATATTTCTTTACAACAAATGGTGTATTTTTTAAATCCGTTTTATTATTATCATATTTTAATTGTGGCCTCATTTCTTCCATTACAATATTCTAAACAAAAAACTTCCATTAATGAGCTTTTTGTAAGCTACAAAATTAATAAAATATTATTCAATGTACAGCCATAAACCGAAGATATAAAAAAATTTTAAACATAACAACCAATCAAAATACTTTAAACTGCCGCAAAAATAAAAAATCGGTTCATGATTTTCTATCATTTCTATTCATATTTCTATCTACTCCCAATATTAAAGTATCGGTTTTAAATTTTAAAAGACCGATTGTTACGAGGCAGTGCCAACTGTGTGTAGACAAGTGTTTAGCCTCTTCCAGCAGTAAAAAAAGTGGAAAGATTAATATTCGTTTTCCCCCTTTTTCAGTATTTGAACTTAAAATTTCCCGGAGATATTTTAAGTAAAGTTGGATTTGTTAGATGAGTACAGCTGTTTCGGTTAAACCTACTATCTTCTTCATAGTTTGAAATCAATATTTAAGCGAATAACGCAAGGGATATCAAGATTCAGACCCTTTGACAACATGGCTTTTCGTTTCTTACTACCGCGGTCGCACAATTACGAAAAGCGACTTCTAAATTCACATTGTTCCTGTGGTTGTCCTTCTAATATGGGCAAAACTTCGTCTCCCACAGGACGGATATGTATGAAATTTGGTATTAAGATATTTTTCGAAAATTCGTCCAGAAAATTAAAGTTTCATTAAGATATAACAAAAATAACAGGTACTCTACATGAAGACCAATGTACAATTTTGATCACATTTCTTTCCCTTCTTATTGGAAAGAGAATATTTTCAGGTATATTTATAGAGAAATTCTAAATATATACTTCATATGCAATAAAAATTTTTCAAAAAATTTGCATATATGATATTATGTACCATAATATCATATGACCACTCAGACCACAGATGTCTGTAAGGCCCATTCACGTTTCATGCTGAACAAAGAAATGCAATAATAACACACTTGGAATATAAAATATTTATTTTCCTATTCAAAAATGTTTGCTCAAACGCACTCAAATATTACGTTACAATTTCACTGTCCGTCCTTAGTTTATTGTGTGTTGTGTAGGTAGCGAAATCTGTAGACCACAATCGCTCTTACATGGGGATTTTAACAGTTTTGTGTGTGTGTGTGTGTGTGTCGATTTGTGCGTGTGTGTGCAATTTTATGTGCCTCTTTGTGTGATTACATGTTGCGTCTAAATATTTTTGTGTCGCTGTTTGTGTCTACTTTTGTGTGTATAATTGTATGTGTCTTTACATGTGTTTCTGATTGTTTATCTTATTTGTTTTTCTAATATTTTCCGCATAATTATTTGTGTATAATTGCATGTGTTTTTCTGTGTGTGTCTAAATTTACGTGTCTAATTGTGTGTGTCCAAATATGGGTGTGTAATTGTGTGTGTCTAATACTCTGTTTCGTATTGTGTGTGTTTAATTTTGTATATCACATTGTATGTGTCCATTTGTATTTCTGTCATTATGGACTGCATCTAATTGTGTGGGTTTAATTGTGTGTCTAATTTTTGTGACTAATGGTGTGACTACATATTTGTGTATCAATTGTATGTGTCCAATTGTGTCATTATATGTGTATATATTTGTTTGTGAAAAGTTGATGTGTAATATTGTGCGACGGATTATGTGAGTCTAAGTGATTATCTAAATATATGTGTCTAAAACAATGTGTGTGCAATTGTATTTCTCAAATTGTGTTTGTCTAATTCCGTTTCGGTTTTATTTGTCTAAATATTAATGTATAATTATGTGTGTCTAAATATGTACGTCTAAATTTGTGTGTCTAAGTGTATGTGGGTGTTTCTTTGTGTTTGATAATGTGTGTAATTTTGTATGTGTTTAATTGTATGTGTCCAATAGATTGCGTTTAATTGTATATGTTTAATTGCATGTATCAAATATGTGTGTGCGTATATGTCAAATTGTAATGTCTAAATGTGTCTGTGTCTAATATTATGTGTCTAATTCATTTTTATAATTGTGTATATGAAATAAGTTTGTGTCTAATTGTATGTGTCCAGTTCTTTTGTCGATTTTTGTGTGCCAAATTTGCCTAAGGGTGTCTAATTTTTTGTGTTCATTTTACTGTGATTTTGTGTTTTGAGATAGTTTTTATTTAATTGCATGGCTCCCTGTGTGTGTCTGCGTGTTTGTGTTTAATTTATGATGCAAATATGGACAATTAGGCCGCGTACGCCTGTTATTGGCTGCAGTGCAGCAGGATAATCATTCAAATATTTTTAAAAAGAATTTTCCTTTTTATTACATAATTACTTTTAAAATAAACATTTATTTAAAAAATTACTAACTGAAGTTCTCTTCCCTTTCTTTAACTATTAATTAGGCGATTTTTTATAAAATAAAATGTTATCCATGAAAATCGAGAATACATTTTACCGGTAACTTTTACAAAAACTGTCTCATATTTTGTATCAGTATATCTACAAGCCTGAAGAGCTGGTTTCATCATGTGATACATGCTTATACATATATGAGTGTAGGATAGTCATACTCCTGAAAAAAATGTTGTACAGAAAATAAATTTTAGTGTAATTAATCAGAACTCTAACTAAATGTAGTGGCTTACCCTATGAGCTGCTACGCGTCCATTTGTTTCTGTTCAGAATATTGTATATCTTTATTGTTGGCAATGATATTGTGCGGACAACAGTCATGTTAGATTCTGAGGTTTTAGGTGATCACTTTGGAGAATATTATGTAATTTCAGTGTTGCTGGTTTGAGGAATCTTAAGTTCTTAGTGTGGGGAAAATAGATGATGATTTCGCCTGTCATTTCAGAAAGAAATTCTGAGTTTTAATATCAAACACATAACGGCGGAATTGAATCCGTAAGGAATTAAATCCCAAGTTCCGTTGAAAAAAAAGTTTTATTTACTTAAAACAATGAAACATTTAGAAAAATCACATCATATCTTTATGTTAGTACATGTCATTAAAAGCATTAAAAAATATTTCAAATAAGTGATTATCAGTGCATATATCAAGAATTTTTAATAGAAAATAGAAGATAAATCGCAAATAATGACATATTCATGCACTATATAATGTAAATATCATAATAAATAAAATATATATATATATATAAATTATTATAAAATAAGATGTAAACAAATTTCGTAATTTAATAAATATTTTTGTGTTCTTTAAAGGTTTTATTACAGGGTGCGGCAGAAATAGTGAAGCAATTTAAAATTTAAGTTACTTGCTTCTCGGCAAGGCTATCGCGAAGTGCGGGTATTTGAACATAAACAGTGACCTTCAGATTTAGTCAACATGGAGCGCTGGGGAGTAAGATAAGGTGTGTGTGCTGTGGAACTGTTTATTCGGAAGGTGTCAATGACAGAGACTCAGCGCGGATTGTGCTGTGAATGGAATCAACAGCAAGCCCCATCTCCAAATGCAATCCGTCTATGGGCAAGGCAGTGGCGTGAAGAAGGCTCTGTCACGTGTAAAATGCCACCAGGTCTGCCGTGCTCAGTTCGCACACCTGACAACATGCCCGAGTGCTGGCTTCCGTCAGCCGCAGTCCGAGACGATCTGCATGTAATCACGCTCAAGCCTTACGCATGTCTGATAGGACTCTACAGCGCATCCTGCGTAATCACCTGAGTCTTTACCCATACAAATTGCAAGTAGTGCATGCTTTAAGTAATCGGGACAGAGAGCTGCGCTTGCTATTTTGTCGTCAGTTTGTGGGAATAATGACTGAAATTCCAGACCTGCCGAACAAACTTCTGATGAGTGATGAGACACATTTTCGTTTGCATGGCACAGTTAAAAAGGGGTTATTTAAAAAGTAAGGATTACAGTACTCGCCCTACAGAATTACATGCACTCAAAGAAAACATAGGGGAAGAAATCACCAAACTTTCTGAAGAAACTCTCTAAGCCCTTATGCGGAGCTTCCTAACTCATGTGCACCTGTGCATTGAGGAGGGTTGTGACCACCATAAAGACATTTTACACACAAAAATGTTTGGAACCATAGTAAATTGTGACGTGCTAAAAATGGTACCAATAACTTTCAGGAAAATGTTTTCTTCTTATTTATAATTAGCTCACAATTTCTGCCACACCCTGTACTAAGAAACATTCATGTTATGTCAAATATGTTATTTAATCCAGCATTACATCTATCGTCCTATAAGACTGCAAATTTGTTGAGAACGATATTTTATTCCTTCTATCATAAAGCTAAAACAGAATGGAATGTCACACATAAAATCAGGCAATATGTTAGAAGAAATACAGAGTTCACCGGTGCAGTAGAATCATTTGAATCACAACCTGCACAACAGCTAAAGTGACAAAGAATTTAAACGACTTTTCTCAGGCATGCTGAAAATTATACCTGAAAAAAGCATGACTGGTTCCCTAAAGATTATTTCAAATTTTTGTTTACGCATCCTCATTATATGTCATAGAAATGACGTTTGCCACTATCTTTAATTATTCCACACAGAAATAGGGACTAAATTTACACAAATCCCAACGATAAACCGATATGAAAGAGAAAATTGTGCTGTCCATTACTTACATTACAAGTAAGAGCAAATAATATTCACATACAGGGTGATAACTTAGTGCAGAAATATATTAATGTGTTGTCGGTAGGAACATCAGTAACAAAACGAAATCAGAAATTATTCGCCTCTCTGAAAATCAGACTCGACTGAATTTCAAGTTACGCGAACGTGAATATTTCATCGACATTTCCATGGAAGAATCCTACGAAGGAAACATATTAACGAAACTGATAATTCAATTAGGAATACCCAAAATTTCATATAGGCTTGGATATAATGGACAGTTTTATCCTGATTTGGTACATGATATCGAATTTCATATTTGCTTTTATAACCTCTTTGCCTGTTTATTCAAATGTTTATATTTGATGGCGACTGAATTTGAGGGAATGAAATAAGTTCAGTCATACTAACTACTACCTGATTGGTTTCTGGGTCAGGTAGCGTAGTCAGTATAGCTACTGGCTACAGGCTGGAACTTGCATGCATCGAATACCGGTGTGGGTGAGATTTTCCGCACGTGTCCTGAACTGCCTTGGGTCCCACACAGCCTACTATAAAATGAGTAACGTACATTTCGCGGCGTTAAACAGCGGCCCGGGCATGACGCTGACACCGCACTGGCTACTAGTGCACTGGTCATGATTAATAGAACATCTACACACTTTATCGGACATACTGTCTGTACAGAGTCCCATTGCTTGGCCAAGGGTTCAAATTATTTTTACTCTGACTACTTTACTTTCCCAAATGTAAACCCGTCCATTGTAAATAATAAAGATTGCAAATAGCCTGTGATGAAAAAACAAAACCCCCATATCATCACTGAGACGTTGAAGGCGAGACTGTTATTGCCCTGGGTGACGGAGTACTGTGTAAACTCCGCCAAATTTAAAACGTACGTAGCAAAACACCCATTATAAACTTCACATAATTTCGCTTAATACACGATTGTACAACGCCTCCAAAACAAAGCAAAGTGCACTTAAACACCAGCCCATCAAAAGGAGATAGAAGACAGTTTGCAGGTGATAAAAGTTGAAGCTGTAATACTCATCAAGCTGGTGAACGAGACCTATCTTCGAATTTCGAATTTTATTCCTGTTAAATTCCAGGGAAATCCAGTTGTTGTATAGACCTGCTTCAACCACACGGTCAATAATATCATTAACTCTCCTCGTCAGTGGGTCTCCGTGAAACATCATCATTGTTAAGCTGGCGGGAAAAACTACCCCGTCTTCTAACTTGCACAACAGGGGTTTAGAGTTCTCGCCAACAGTATAACCGACAGCGTACCAAAATTCAGCTTCTATATCAGGTAATAAAATTGATATATTTTTGTGATACTTTGCCCATTTCATACATTCCATAAAGGATGGACAATTTGTAAGATGTCTACGCAATTTTAATAATTCTGTTTCGTCACCAAACTCGAGAATGCCACTGAAATCTGGCCTGAAGGTAAGCTTAATACCTGAAGAGAAAAGCACATCCATGTTCTGAATTGGTGGTTTGTAGCCAGAGTCAGTAAGGAACGTTGTGAGAAATGCCTGGAATACTGTGCTGAAAGCCAAAGAGAAACACACCCAGGCGAGGAACAGCGAACGTAGTGACGGTGTGCGTGGCATCGTTGACACTGACACCCCTAGAATGACAGCCCAGACTTTGGTCAACGAACTTGTCAGTGTCTTGTACCCTTGCCACTCCGACGTGAAACTGTACCGCCCACAAAGTGTAGTAGAAATTGCCGCAAACACTATCGATATGATCAGAACAATCCACAGTTCCCTAGAGAGTATTCTAAAGATGCTGTTCCATCTTGGGTATTTGACAGGACACGGTACATACCAGCGGATTCTTGAGGTAACATAGCTATTGGTGAAGTCAAATGGTGTGTAATACAACAAATTTTTTTCCACAGCTCCTAAAGCTATATAAGCTTCCTTTGCATTCATAGCACTAACTAAATTATTTACAGATCCTTCGTCTAATTCAAAACCCTTTGGTGTAGGGACATAAACAAATGTCATGTTCATCTGTTTCAAAATGATTCTTAGTAAATCCATCTCCATGCCCTTTATATCACTCTCACTGGAAACATTGACGATTCTGTATGACGTTGTTAGTGATGCATTTCCGTCCCTTACAACTGCTTTCATGGGACATCCGTTGAAGCTGTTTCTGATCTTAATTGGAAACAAGTCAGTTTTCTTCGTGAACTGACTGTGTGCTGAAGTAAGCCAACTGTCCAGTAGAGTAATATCATTCACCTCAGTACAACGGTCTGAACTCTGATATGGAAACCAAGTGTACACACCCAATTTAATGTCTGTGTCTACATCATTAACTTTTTTCTGTTTGCTATGATCTATGAATATTACATCATGCAATTGGCTTACAATAATGCAATTATATATTCTAAGTTGTGAGAAATAGTCAAAAATAGCTGTTTGTTGTAACAATGAATAATTATTTGCTCCAGCCACTACAAACCGAGATTCAGAATTCCATAATCTTGTGAAATTATATTCTCCTTCTTGAACTAGCCCATTAATTTCAACCTGAAAACTTTTGAAATCCCCATCTGGTGTTAATATAATATAACTGCCATTTCTATCAATGAAGTCTGTTTTATTGGGTTTGCTAATATTACCATCAACACTAACAACGACAGGCCAGATAGAAGTTCCGTGAATCTCTGCAATCAGCTCCTGTTGCACATCTCGGTAGGTAGACGGAGATGATATCACCAGAGATCGCCCTGGTGCGAAATATCTCAGGCTGATATATGTCAGACAGCGAACCAATTGTTTTTCCCGTAAACTAAAGGACTTAGATTGCAGCAATGTTCCCTTCGTAATTGAGCTGAAGAGCAGCATCACGAACATGATGCCCACAAAATTTTCATTCTGCAAAAAATCACAACAAACATTTATTTGCTCAATACCGTACATTTTACTTCAATATTTATTTTTTTTATTTTATCACTTATCCTGTCAACCCACCACTTCACTTCACTTTGCTATTCATAACTTCAACTCACTCCCCTCCACCTCACTTCCCTTCACATTTTACATTTTATCGCCTTCACTTCCCTTAACTGGTTTTCCCTTTCCTAACCCTCGAATTGAAAATATGCGTTTTACCTTGGGAAATACATATCCCACTTTCACGTAGCTTGACGTTAGTTACAATTCATCCCAAGTTCTTCTGTCAAATTCAATACGATCACTGTCCATTTATAAAACTATCTCTCAGGTTCTTACATTTCTTCAAGAGCCCTTTTTGTCAATTTGAAATCTGTGTTCGATTTTAGGCTCTTTGTCATAGGTGTTCAACAAATAGAAGAAATCTTTCCCCTCGCACGTACGACATTTCGTTCTTCATTTAATATGGTGGATTTGGGGGAAAACTTCATTAAGTGGAGAAAAATTAGAGAGAAGAAAATTAGGGGATTTTTTTATTTATTATGTTCTATTATAGTGGAAATCATTCTATATTTGTTTGTTTTTTTGCCGAAATATGGTTACAAGTCTGTAGTAAATTGAAGTTTCATTTTTGTATACAAAAAAATCAAACAATGAAACTTTTGTTGTTTTGAATAGAGTCATTAGTTGTGAAGTTCAGAAAAATATATTGCTCTTTTTGTTTTCTTTAAATGGGCAAAATCTACTATAATAAAAATTTTCCAGATTTCTGTGACTGACATTTATAGACAATAAATATTCAATATATATATATATATATATATATATATATATATATATATATATATACACATGTGTGTGTGTGTGTGTGTGTGTG
>Ga0268261_10000561_pt1 | contig 23693 bp, 14 predicted proteins | sample TergutNc150P1_FD_190353 | JGI IMG/M metagenome (GOLD analysis project Ga0268261, IMG submission 190353) | Nasutitermes corniger P1 segment gut microbial community from laboratory colony in Florida, USA - Nc150 P1 (SPAdes) (version 2) | ecosystem: Host-associated > Arthropoda: Insects >...
ATATATGACATTAGCAGCCTAAAGGTTAATGATTTAACCCTTATCCTGCTAACGTGGAGAAAATGGTAAGCTCCTAATAATGCCAGCAAATAGCAGATGGGATTTAATTCAGGGTTTTAAGGGTTAAATGCTTGGGGTCCTTTCCCCGATGGTAAGGCGGCCGGCGCGTGAAGCTGACCACCCACCCTTATCCACGGCCGAGGCTAGGAACGAAGCATCTGCGGCCATGCGCCTTCGTGTGTCAGTCACATGACTGCACTGCAGCGCGCGGTTCACAACACTGCTGTCTGCCAGACCAACGTTACGGAAGTGCTGCTGCACGCTGACCTGCATTACGTCGCAGTCTGGCGCTCATCTGACACACAGAACAGGCAGGCAGGCAAAAAGCGGCTATTAGCTTCACTGTCCGTCCGTCCGTCCTCACGGAACAACTCGGCTCCCGCTGGGCGGATTTTGATAAAAATTTAATATTTAGGATAGTTTTTACTAAAATCTGGCGACGAAACCGACGTTCGGTTAAAACCGGACAAAAGCAACAGACGGACACTTTGAACCGAGACATACGTACACCACGACTGGTCTTTACAATCGAGACAGGTGGTGTTCTCTGCGCGGTACGCACTCAATCAATAATTGCTCAGGCACGGACAAACCGACGTGATGGGACGCAAGCCCTCCACTACGACATTCTGCAGCATGGGCTGTCTGTCACAACTTGCGCGGGCACGCCTGAGACACTCGCACTTCCACAGGAATTTAAAATCTTGGGAAAATGACAGCGAGAGCTGCAGACACACCGCAACCTGCTGTACTTCGTACCAACGCCTACACCACATCCAGATATGCAGACTGCAGGCAGGCAGGCAGGCAGGCAGGCAGGCATTTAAAGCAGCGCTGTATGGTGCAGCGCGTCATTCGTCTATTTCTACACCAGCGTCCTCCAGCCGACACTTTTACATAATTCCTGTCAGTCCCACCCAGCTTCTCAATGCCAGACATGCGTGACGTCACCAGTCGTCGGGTTCATGTAGCGCCCCGCACTTCTGCATCCTGCACAACACAGCCCCGTTTAACGCTGCCGGAAACGACGCACTTCGCTTTAACGTTCATAAATTTCAAAGACCAAACAAACACCCGACGAACGTTCTCGTGCCGCCGCCAACTGGACTGACGTTCCTCTGTCGGGGTTTTAATTACCGTCCGTATTACGTGCTGGCTTCTACGTTGTTTCGCTGTGCGTTCAGAACCGCATCAACATACGCACAGGTACCAAAAAATGCTGCTTAGTTCTCAGACTACAGTTGGAAAATTTACTAACCATGCAGTAACAATGAGATTCTCAGATTATTCCCGCATATGACACCGTCTGCAGTGACATCTACCCTTCGTATGAGTGGTCACTCTGGCTGCCATGACAACCACTGTTACCCGGTTGTGTTCTCGGTGAGGTACGCGCTTTTGGAGCAAAAATTTTCTGGGCGCGTTCGCAAAACCGTTCCAAAAAGTGATTATCAGCTTCATCATGTCTGTCCGTCCGCCCATGCGCATGGAAGAGTTCGGCTCACGAGATAGGTTCCGTCGTGGTGTAGCTGAGGCTTTCGCTCTTCTGGGATGTTACGCAGCGTACGTTCGTAGTTGTTTACTGACGTTTCGGGACGGTCTATAGGTCTTCGACAGGCAAGCAGTCTTCTTGGACTGCCTGACTTTCAAAGGTCTGAACTCGAGCCCCTTGGACAGATTTTCGTAAAACTTTATATTTGGGATTTCTAGTAAAATCTGGGAAGAAAATTAGTTTTGTTAAAACCAGACAAAAATATCAGACACTTTACACGAACACCTACATGCATTTATGTAATCGCTCTTTATAATGGACACAGCCCGATCCTCTCTGACCTGTGATTCACTTGGCAGTCTAAACACTACAACCCAACACGATCAACTCTACATCTGATGCTAAGATACAGAGAACATTTAGTAGATAATAACAGATCGCAAGCACCAGAATTTTTATGCTCTGCCAACATATCCTAACTTGTACTAATTCAGAATGTGTCCTCTGTGAGGCATGGACTGACGGTGAAGAAACAGTTGAGCATCGATCATTAAATGCAACATAGCACAACCACATGGCGGCACTCTCACAGATAAAATTAATGTGTGGGTTCATGCAAGAATAGAGAAATTTGCTACGGGAGAGGCAGCGGAGTCACGCGTGATTATGGCAGTGCTTCGTATGGCACGAGGGGCATGTGGTTAGTTGGTATGTACCTGTATACCTATATACCTGTATACCTATGTACCTGTATACTTATATACACAGCTTCATACACAATAAAACTGGAATCTTAGTTTTTATGTACTGTAAACATTGAAATAAAGATGCCTGCAACCAAAAAGCAGGTTCGGCTCACTGCTCTTCAGGTGTTTCCTTACATCCCAGTAACATGGCAGACGCTCAATACATAAGGTTCCCTACGTCAAGTCATTACAGCACTAAATGTAGCTCATCCAATATATTCCACCAAAGTACCGTTATTTCTCAACAGAATCCCCAGTTCCACCGAATGTGTATGCATGCATGACAGAGTGCGAATGACTGCTGTTTTGGTGTGCAGAAACCACGGGTCTTGTTTGTGCCCTACAAACTTCATTCACGTACATAGCTTACCGCTGTTGGAACCAATTTTTAAAAGTGAAAACACCTTCCATAATTGCTCTGTGTAAGGATCAGTGATGATAGCTGGGACCTCTTAAATGCAGGTGACAATTCTGATGCTAAGCACTACCGATCACATTAAAATACAAGCAAGCAATAACAATGTGTCAGTAGTCACTAATGGTAACCAGTATCCTGAAGACAGCGGCAGATGAACCGAGCCCAGAAACTTCATGTGTATATTAATGTACCTCAGACGGTGGACAATGACCGACATAAAGATGCTACAGATTTTTAGGGCATCATTTCAAGTTTTTGTCATGCTGCATCAACACTTATTTCAGGGTGACACTGGAAATGCTCTTGATTTTCACAAAGTACAGCCAAGTGCATCATATCCCTTTTGCTGTTTATTTATCAGTAGAATGATTATTTTAATCCCCTGTTTACATGCAACATGTGAACTGCAACCAGGATATGACAGATCATACGTTATTTACCGACAGCAATTGACCATGAAGGGTCAGATATGAGAGGTAGAAAATGTGAAAGGATCAAACCTGGGACCTCCCAGTTGTGAAGCCAGAGTACTGCACTATGATCTTATAAACAGAATGTGTTCATTTGTTTGCGGGAGGAATAGTAACGGCACAAAGCACAGCGGAGGACCCCCTGAAGAAGGCCGTGAAAAAAGACCGAAACATGTAGGGGTTTTATACTTACAAACACATCTTTAACAATTTATTGGTTTTAAATGTTGAAGTGAGTGCGTTTTAAAGTGTGAATAGTGCATGAGTTGGATTGTATAATAAGTGTGGCAACATGCACGGTGCGACATTGAAGATCGAAGAGAATGTGTTCATATGCAAATTATTGTTAATACACTGGCACATAAATATTGGATTATATTTTGATTGATTTTAAGACCCAAACAAACTTGTTTCATTTAAAATGTGTACACATCAAGTATCCAGTACAGTTCATGTCAGTTAACATGCATCTGGAGCTCTTCCAGTTCCAAATGGATGCTGTATTCACTCACCACTTATACGATGTATGCACAGGCCTTCATAATCTACACTGATGCCAAAAATCTGAACCACATGGCTCACAAAACACAAAGATTTAAGCACACGATAAAGAGTTCATGGGCACTCCTACCTGTACAACAGGATAACCACTGGATCCCATAGTTCCACCAGCATGACACACTACTCCGTCCACTTGCTGTCACCACATCTCAGCTACACCTGACATGGCTCCACACAACACAGGGATCCTTCATGGGTCTCGACAACACCAGATCACCAGCATTCAACATTCACCCCAGCAGCTGGGCAGCTAAACACAACACCATAACATCAGGACAAGGAGTCAGTCTATGAACACAACACACTTCACATGTTACATGCAAAATGGTTCCAAACTCTCTGCCCTTTACACCATTTGGCTGAGTCTTGTGCATCTGCAAATGGACAGCATTGTCACGGGCATAAGAGCTGGTGTGTCACCAGGAAACCCTTACTAACACCTCACCTTTATTGCTACAACACACACGGTGTCACCAGCAATACTTGGAGGCTATATGGGGCAAGGGTTAGGTGTCTGAGCTGGAGGATTCTTGTCATAACCTGCACGATGCCACACTGCACATGTCCTCTGCATTCAGATTTCTTACTGTGGACTGTCTGAGGGCTGCTAGCAAGGCAGGCTGTAACCCAACCAAGGAACCTGTTTCCCCCCTGTCAGCCATCTCTTGATGACCACCACAAGTGGGTGCCATCTGTGGTCTGTTGCACCAAGTGACAATTCCTGTCATTATAGGTGAAAATACTAGTCACAATGACAATAATGACTGGAGTCCGTTGCACAAAACAACAAGTGATAAGCGACTACTAAACTGCAACAAAGTGACAGGCAGATCTGAGGTGTTTGACAGGTGCTCATTTCACAAAGACATTTTCCTGTCACAGTCACTCGTAAATGTATAGTGTCTTTTGATTAAGGTAGCGAGTGAGGTCAGCCTAGTCAGGTTTAGATAAATGTGTGATACAGAAGGGCAATGAAGGACATTGTGTTTAGGTTAAAATTAAGTCAGTATGTGGTCCAGTGATTAGGAATACAAGAATGAACTTGTGGTGATTCAGGGACACAGAATTCACAGAATCAGAGGGAATTATAGTGAAAGAGAAGGGAGTTATGAACATACTGACAGTCTGACATCTTGTAACAGTGAGCAGCATAAACAGACTGTTAACAAATTAACAAAACTGAGTGAACTGATGTTGGCAGGCAGCGGGCTGCACCAATGGTTTCCTAAAACCCACCACCTAAATATATAGGATGTGGTTCACAGCTACCCACACATTACATTTCTCACTCACCAATGTCCTGTGCCAGTCTGACCAGCTAGTGTCACAAAACTACTGCCACAGCCAGTCCTAGTGATTCGGCAAGCTCAGTCACTTCCTTCAACTTCTCACATTTCTTTTGTTTTGTGAGATCTTTCAAAAATGACCCGAAAAGAACGCATTTCTCCCATTTTATCTCCTGCAGAACAGCGAGGTTCTTGCACTCGCCATTTTACCTGTCCTTGCTTCCACTACCCGACTTGTCCAACTAATTGCTGAGAAGGGCAGTGATGACAAGTCTAGAAAGAGATTTCATGAAACAGGATTGAATGCTACTTATCAACTGTCACTCCCTCACCAGTCAACTTGTCACTTGTCACACCAGTCGCTTCGTGCAACAGGCCCGTGCTAATGTGGCACAGTTTGCACATCACGCAGAGCATGGTCCGCTGTCACTAGTGGTGCCAGCCATTGGTCTTCCTTAACAGTGGCATCAGAAGCTAGCACTTGTCCTGCTGACAGCAGCCCATGTCACATCATCACAAATCAGTGACTGGTACCCACATGCAAATGGGTATCGTAAGACCTGGAACTGGGAAGTTCTTGGATGGGTTTGGAGTACCATCACTGCTGTGAGGAGTTCTGAGTCCAACTGTGCTGGCAGTGACTCAGTGACAGTTACTGCTGCCAAATCTTAGACAGCGTCACCATAGTGGTTACCATGTTGGCTGCTAGATGCTCACTCTGCTGTACGGTTTGTGTGCAGCTTGGCAGGAAGCTGTACTGATGTACTCACACTGACAGAGGTTACGTGATGCCGTGAAACTGGTAGACAGATGCTACTGTCACCTTAAATGCAGAATAACATGATGGCTCATTTGGCCATGTTTATGCCACATACATGGTATGAATAACCAAAAGAATGAGTATCATAATGTCTTAGCTTTACATGTCAATATCAAAATGAAAAATCCCTACCATAATTAAATATATAGATTGTAAGTGAGAAACCTGGGTGTAAGTATTTCAACAAACACAAATTTTACTTTAACCATGTGCATTTTTAAGGTACAACAGTGTATTATGCTTTGATGACAGTAAATTACAGTGTGGCCAACACCACAGTGAGGACAAGATGTAACAGTAATACCAACAACAAACCATTCCTTATGGAACCCAATTAGCAGAGAGCAGTCCATTACCGAATGCCACACACAGAACTGAGTGTCACTGCTCATTAGCTGACAGCATGTACAAGCATTATAACACATCAGTGAAACATACAGCCAAAATATGTACTACCACCAAGGGTGCACAAAATTCCCCAAAACTGAGGAGTCACCTGAAAATCTCAGTGCCACAATAATGGCATGAAGCACGTTCACATTAGAGGTGCCTGGGATTTGTGCACTGCTGATTAAGACTACCGTATGTTTCATTAAAGATGACATTAAATATTCTCAGACACTTTCCCAGTGCACATGTGTGTATAATTAAGTGGAGTTTACTGTAGGGTGGGGGTGGATTTGTTTTAAATCAATTGATTGTACTTTTTAATCAACTTCTAAGTTCCATTCAGCACAGGGAATTTCTTGACTAATTGAGAAACCATTAGTTCCCAAGAAGGACTCTGTGCCTAATGGAAATAACTTGTTAGACTGAATTTGTTTAATGTTTTGTATTTCATAATCCATCCATCCATCCTGTGGCACTACAGCCCATTATTGAGCCTTGGCCTGCCACACACGTGTATATTTCATTATGAGGCAAGCAAAACCTACTCAGGCCTAGACAGGCCCTGAGGGTTCCAGGAGGTTGAGGCTTCCAGATTTCAAGACACTTGTCACACGAAGGTGGTAAGGTTGTCAGCCCTATGCACCGGCCGCCTTTATCCCCTGGTCCCCTGGGAAATATTCCTGATACTCGTTTCTGTTAGAGGTTGAGTCAATCCCAGGGCCATAGTGTAGCCATAAAGATTAAGCCAATGAAAAATTCCAGTGACACCATCAGGAATCGAACCCACGACCTTGCAGCTTGTGATGCAGTGCCTCACACAACTGTGCTACCACATGCCTATACATTTCATTATACAGGGACATTATTTCATCTAATACTCGTCACTACTAACTTCCTGTCAATTCACTGAACTTGTAAAAGAATGTGGAATAATAAATAATGTTAAGATGTGACATGTGTGTTTGGGACCCAAAGGACAAGATATCCAGCACCTTCTTTAAATATTAACTGCAATACACTGAACCAGAACGCGTGGATCCTGAATCACAGCAAACTGGAACAGTGGTCAGCAATGTGTTGCCTACCGTCACGTGAAACAACCTAGTGATGTAGAGTTGTCAGACAAAATTATGTCCCTGTATGTGTCACTGTTTAACAAACCTACATGTTGTTAACTCTTTGTGTTGTTTGCCCTTGCAGGAGTGTGTTGGTTCATATTCGGTTACAAAAGTGAAACAAATTGGCAGAAGGCCACAGTTTCTTGCCTGGCACTGTACACAAAGTCACATATGACATTCTGCTGGCTATTTGGATGGGCAGGAGAGATAATTACATGAAATTTATAACTTGCACTTTTGGTGTTAAGGAGGGGTAACCTGGTACTGTGAAAATGGCTGATGGGTCCATGGGACTTGCACCATTCAGTAGTTCCCTTGTTCAGAAAGCTTGCTTGTCATATGGAAATGGTGTTGATTCCAATTGCAGTAGTAAATGGGTTGGGTGTTTTCCAGTCAGTACTGTTTCTGTGCAAGGCAATCCAATATCAAATCACTCCTACTAGAGGTAGTACAAACTTCTGTTACTTTGCTCACCATGTTCCAAGCCTCACAATGCTTGTGCAAATTTAGCCTAGAGCTGCCACTCTGATTTTGGGGACCTTCATTCAAATCCACTACAGTTTTTGGTCCAATAAACTTCATAAAAAGGGAATGCAATAAGCTCAGTTCCAGGACTAAACACACTGATCAGGCCACCACGACCTGTGCCAACAACAAACATGTTATATCTGCTGATAATTATTGTTTTTGTTTCATTATCTTTAATCTAATACAGCTCCATTTTGTTTATTCACTAGAACACTCAGTCAGTTTTGCTGTGTGATTCAGCAACTTATTTTGCTATCTCTATGTGACAGTAAAATGGAATGCACTTTTTTGCTTCATACAACAAAACATCAAATCAAAAATATTTTAAATTGTGACATGGGTAAATATTCATACGGTGCTTGATGATTATTCTGTTGTTATTTATGTCACAACATTCTGCAGTTGTTCACTGTCACTTCTACCACACAACACTTTGTACCTGTTCAAGGGGCCTTATATTATGCAGTCAATTTGCAGGTGTTCACTTTCACTTCTATTACATGGTTACTTTGTAGCTGTTAACTGTCACTTGATTACACAGTCACTTTGTACCTCTTTCTTGTCACTTCTACTAAATAGTCACTTTGCAGCTGTTCACTTTCACTTTTACTACACAGTTACTTTTTAGCTGTTAACTCTCACTTACACAGTTACTTTGTAGCTGTTAACTCTCACTTTATTACACATTCACTTTCCAGCTGTTAACTCTCACTTTATTACACAGTCACTTTCCAGCTGTTCACTGTCACTTCTATTACACAGTTACTTTGTAGATGTTAACTCTCACTTTATTACACAGTCACTTTGTAGCTTTTAACTGTCACTTTATTACACAGTCACTTTCTAGCTGTTCACTGTCACTTTTATTACACAGTCACTTTGTAGCTGTTAACTGTCAATTCAATAACACAGTCACACTGTAGCTGTTCACTCTCACTTCTTTTATACATTCACTTTGTATCTGTTCACTGTCACTTACATTACATAGTCACTTTGCAGGTGATCCCTGTCACTCCTATCACACAGTTACTTTGTATCTGTTCACTGTCACTTACATTACATAGTCACTTTGCAGGTGATCCCTGTCACTCCTATCACACAGTTACTTTGTAGCTGTTAACTGTCACTTATACTACACAGTCACTTTGCACCTGTTCACTATCACTTCTATTACACAGTCATTTTGTAGCTGTTAAATGTCACTCCTATTACACTCACTTTGTACCTGTTCACTCACCATCAATTCTAACATGCCATCACTTAAATGTTGAGTGAAGTAGCTGATATCACTAATTGTACAAGTACAACTTGCTGTGATGTTCTTGTTTTCTGTTGAAGTTACTGTTTCAATTTTGTGTGCATGCATTTTACATCCACAGTCAGAAGGGTGTTAATCAGTAGCCAGTGTATGACACAGTGAATATGTAACTACTCAACAATGTCTGTATTGTACCACACTAGTATATCACAAGTGGACAGGTTAGCTCCACCTAAAATCCAATTTCTTAGACAGTACTTTAAATAACTTTGGAAGATAATGTGATCAACCATCCTCCTCTTACTACTCTAGTCCTGTGGTTTTAGTACTAATGCAAATTCAGTCTTGTAGGGCCACCGTTTAAGTACTGCTGATTAATAAATGTATGAAAGTTCAGTCCACTGGCCTTCCGAATATTCACGCCGCTTTCCATCCCCTCCCTACTAGAAAAAGTTATATGAATTACCACCCTAACACAACCATCGTCGCCTAGGATAAATAAACCGAATATTATTCTTCTTTAAAGAAATAACAGACACTATATGTTACTCATCCAACATAATAATTATACGCCATCTTTGTGGTGTACTTTAGGTAATGTATTAACTTTTATCGACCCTAAGACTAAACAGATAACAACGTCTAATTACACTTACCCCAAACTATGAACATAAAGGGGCGAGTGTAAACAAACTACTCATACACGAATAATAGCAGCTGACGCTCTAATTGATCATTATACATCACGCAGTACAAACCACAGTCAACAAACGCATTCCATAACCTCGAAATTACTAAAAACACCCCTCTACCCACGGATCATACAGTACAAATTCCAGTTACAGATGCTACTGGATGAAATCTTTATACATCTGTCATAACGTACACTACCACCTACCTTCTGTCTACGATCTAAAAGCGGCGTTAAAAATAACGCAAAATACACAAACTGATTAAATGCACCAATATACCTCACAAACACAAAAAGCGCCAAAATTCATCAAACCATCCTGTGATTGGTTCATTAGAATTACTGCAGCCTACAGGGAAATAACTACACTAGGCAATATCTGTCCGCGTGGATAGATGTCTCTACCAGTCGGTAGAGTTAAAACCAAATTTTGGTTAATTCCGCTGTGGGTTCCCTGGTACCGAAACTCGAATAGTTTTCACATGCTAACAAGTGGGTTGCAACCAAACCCTTGACTATAACATTCCAAAACAAAATCTACCTGTCCTGCGTAGCTTGTAATTAAGTCTCTAAAATCATCAAGTGCTACCAACATATCAGTAATATTACAATATTATAAAAAGTAGTAGATCTGTAATTGTACACATTTAGACTTTACATGGATTACACGCGCAGACAGGAAGAGGTTAGCAGTCGATTTATTTAACTAATTTCTTTAGATATTTTATTATCTTCAATACATCTATGTTACCATTTATTTATTAATGTATTTATACTATTAAGATTATTTTAGTGGCTCTACTTAATTTCGTACTTTATTAAATCAATTCATATAATATACATACTTAATTTATGTACTTAATTCACTGATTTCATTAATTTTTTATTCAGGATTTGCATAACTTACTTAGTTTATTCAATTCAAATAACTTACTTACTTTGTTTCCTTAACCTGTTTGTGTAGTTTAATTATCTAATTTAATTTAATTTTGTTGTTTAATAGCTTTATCTGCTTATTTAATTAATCTACTTATCTAGTTAATTCATTTCATTGGTTTAATTTATGCATTTATTTACTATTTTAAGCAACATAAATTAGTTTATGCTTGTTTACTGGAGAATTATAAGGAACACATAAATTCGCTAAGTGGGCAAAATGCAGATTTTCTGCTCATAAACCTGGCATAAATGCAGTAACCAATAGGATTAAAAAAATATATATTAAAAATAATAACCCTTGCACAGTTTACCTGAATTATCATCTTCTCATACAGCCTTTTATAACAGAAACAGCATTAACAGCATTCAGTATTCTGTGCACACTTCAGCCTGCACTGCAATTCTCTTTAATTGTTTCATCAGTTGCTCTGTCATGAGGCATGCATCACGTAACTGAACTCAAAAAGTGCATGGGCCCAATTGGTAATTTTGAAGCCTGAGGCAGTCCAAATGTTACTGCAACCAATAAAGAGGGAAAGCACCATTAAAATTAATTAAATATTTTAGCACAGCCATGGGCCACTTTTGTAACTGCAATAAGGTCAGTGACAGGGCCATATAAAGTACTCTGGTGCACCATATGTGGCCCACAGTCTGTATGTTGGAGACCCCCGGCATAGATGTATCAGCTAATACACTGTGATAGTTGAATCACCTGCAGAAGGGTGAAACAAAATCAACATCACCAAGTGGTGTCAGTTTTCCATATTTATTTGACACCAGACTAACATAATGATTCTGAGAACATGACATGCTGAAATTCAGAGGTTGCTTTGTGCATAATGACTGCTGGCTTTTTATTGAGAAATGCCTTCATATGCACTTATGGGGGAGATCAGAAATGCACACAGGGTTTAGGTAGGGAAACTGACAAAAGAAGACACCTGGAAGATCTATACATAGATGAGAGGATAATCACAAAATTCATCATAAAAGGAATAGGATGGGTGTGGATTGGATTAATCTAGCTCAGAATAGGACAAGTGGCACAGTTGTAACTAGAGTAATGAACCCTCATGCTCCATAAAATGGGGTGAATTTCTTGACCTGATGAGGAACTATCAGCTTCTCAAGAAGGGCTCCACTACATGTAGTGACCCATTTAATGCTTTCACAATCCACTTTCAGACAGAAACACTGTGTTACATATAGAATATCAACTGCGTAATCAGCACTTCCTTTGTCACCACAAACAAGTTATGAAATATATGCACAACATGACTATTTGTGCAGTCACCCCTTGTGCTCAGTTACTTCAAGAACTGTAAGATTAAATTACAAGTGTCCTTGGGTTTAGCAGGTGTTGTAATTTGGTTTCTGATACACATTTAGTGAGTTCAGCTTACTGTGTGTTCAGAAATGTGTATGTGTAATCCATCTGCACTGTTACCTGTTACCAAGAACAACGGAACATCAACACACGGCTCTCCCTCTTCAGGCCATGCAGACACACAAGCATGAGTGCAGGTACAGCTCCACCCATTCTTTACCTCTGCACCATATGGAAGAGAGTGGTCAACTTCACAGGCTGGCCACTTCTCTGCCAGGGAAAGTATCCCCAGTTCCCATTATTAGGGTCAGCCCCAGAGCCATTCTGGGCATTTTTGAGCCCATAAATATCTCCTGTCACTGCGGGAAGCCAAACCCTGAATGATACAGTTCATATCCCAGTCTGTATACCAACTGAGCTCTCCCATTTCCAAACCAAAATGGAATACATAAATGAATATTAGTTATAAACTTTCCACTATCAATTTTCATGAAAATCCATTCAACATTTCTTGTTGTTTTACATACAGACAAACAGATACAGGGAATGATTTCAACAGGCAATCTACAGGGATGCAAATATGCCTAGACATTGTGCAAAGGAATATAATGCACCAAGTTTATAAAAATAAAAGTAAGAGCACGTGTAAGACCAACTTTATTAAAAAGAACTAAGAAGTGCCACTTAAACTACTGTACAAACTGACCCAGCTTATACTGCATGGTGTGGTTACCAACAGACTGAAACTGACACTCTTCTGGGACATGATGCCATCTGGTGTGGTAGATGGGTACCAACTGCAGTGTATGACATTCCAGATAACCACCGTTTTGACACCCACCACTCTGAGAACCTCAAATATCACACAGGTTTGAGTACTCTAACTTAAAAATCTATTCAGACAAGCAACTAAAACCATAAGCTCACCAAATTGTAGTTTGTGGCAATAGAAGCTACAAAATGTTTGCCCTACACAGCAACTCAAAACCCCTCATGTTGCTCTTTACACCTCTTAACAGGCTTGTCTGCCACCAGCCCATCAGATGTCACTCAACTTTCCCTTACAAAATTAGAGCAGTGGTATTCCCTGCATGTCACTGCATTACAATCGGTGCACATCAAGGTCTCGATGTTCCAGCCTCCAGGTTCGAGAATTCAACTGTCCATCATCAAGACTCACTTTAATACAATAGTTTCAACATTTTGTAAGTGGTTCTGACAAACTGGGACAAGACCACATGAATGGTGAGCCAGCTTCCCCCACTGTCCTGTTGTTGTGCAGATCACTCTCAGCTCGGTCAAGCACTGCCTTGATTGCTTGGGGGCTGCATTGCTTGACACTCTCCTTCAGTAACTCAATGTTTTTAGGTTTCCACAAGTGTTTGTATTTTATTAAAAGTAAACTTTCAAGCCTTTTGTTTTCTTGTTAAGGTTATTTTATATTCTTATTGCTGGCATTTCTTAAGTTCTCGGAACCAAAGGTTCACGATACACAGAAACTGGATTCCAGTACCTGCGATGGTCGTGGCAGTCCCAATGAATCACAGGCACTGAAACTCTTACTTTATCTTACAAGGCAACTTTCAATCAAGCAGGAGTGACATGAGGATTGAACTTTTTGAACAGAGTTGGGAAAAGTGCACAATGTTGGGGGTGTGCAAGGTTGGACTTGAGAAATTATGTGATGTCTGCAAATATTGTACTCAGAATCACACATCAATTCTATAGCAGCTGAATGAATAAAGAAACTGCTTAAAGATAAACACTACCTCCATAATAAACAAAGTATCAGAGTTCAATATTGTTTGCAAAACAGAAGATTAATTGCAAGAGCTACAGAACTGGGTGCAGTGTTTAAGACCAGAACAACAGCTGTTGCAAAATTAACACAACATTAAAACAAGAACCTCTTCACTGGACTGCAAAGTCTAAGCTGAATACAGTCTATTTCAATCAGTCACGAGCCAACAGCAGAAATTACCAGAGGAGTTTTGATGACTGTCACAAATACCATGGGTACAATGGAGCCACCACACTAAAGTCTTGGTCACTTGCATTTCACCACCACAAACTGGGACATATTCACTATAGTAATATCACCAGGTTTTACTTCTTGGGTCCCAATTTACATAGGATTAAATGCAAACATTTGAACCTGAACTATTTTCACTTTGCACCATTGTTTTATTATTACTTGTCCACAACACTTGCTTGTGTCTTGCCAATTCATCACAGTGCAACAGGCTAGCGTACCTCAGTATGATCAGTTTCTGGGAGTACTAAGTGTGCTGTTACCAGGTGCTACAGACATCTCTCCACCTTGCCCACTTTCTCTCTGTGGACTCTGAAAGCATGAAGGTACTTTTTCATTAAACAAATACAGCAAATCCATACCTTCTTACTACACACATTTCAGGCTAGGATCTAATTTAAAGATGGTCTTCTGGGTTGTTACACTCAGTACATGGTTACTGATTCCTTACGTCTTGAAGGATCATACCATCATCATCATCATCATCATCATCACTACCACCACCACCACCATCAGGGATGAAGGGGCCTGTAACTGCTACTACCAAGAAGACCTCAATCCTCAACATCAGTGCTTTTAAAACCTCAAACATCACACAGCATCTAATGTACTTATACACTACAGCTGAAATGCACATAGTTTGAAGACCTACTCTTTACAGTGATAATACAAATGTTGTAAATTTGTCCATTTCTAAAAAAAAATACACATACACCTCTCCTCCTTAGGTTTTGTTGGCAGAAACCTGGCAATGTTCATCAGATATGGAAAAAGCGGCTAGCTAAGGCACTAAAAAAGCATTTGCAAAAGCAAAAAATGCATTTTCATTTTCCAGTGGAGAACTGACAGTGGTCTGGGAACTGACCTAAAATTTAATTATGTGGTGAAAGGATTAAGTTACACAGTTTTGTGCTACTGACTGTATGCTACAACAGACAAGGCTGTAGCACGGTATGCTGACACTTCCTACAGAATGCAAGCAATAAGAACTGTTTAGCCTCACTTCCATCTTGGGGAATTAAGAAGTAGGGCACGTGTCATGTCCATGTTCCTCTCAGTACTCGGCACGTGTCATGTCCACGTTCCTCTCAGTACAGGGCATGTGTCATGTCCACGTTCCTCTCAGTAAAGGGCACGTGTCATGTCCACGTTCCTCTCAGTAAAGGGCACGTGTCATGTCCATGTTCCTCTCAGTACAGGGCACGTGTGATGTCCACATTCCTCTCAGTACAGTGCACCTGTCATGTCCACGTTCCTCTCAGTACAGTGCACAGCAATGACTCCACAGCTTGTCATGACTCGTGTTCATTTGCCACTAATGATGAGGGTTGCGTCTCCTAGAATGTGACAGTGTGTGAGTGGCTGAGTGGTTTCCAGCAAGTCAGAGGATTGCAGTGCCTTCATATTCAATGGCTGGACCCTTAAATATGGAGCCAGTCACCAAACACAACATCACATCCCACAATACTCACATCCTCAGCGACAGCCCTGTGAGAACCTTAAATCTCCCTGATGTTGACTTCCTTTATTTTATTACATTAATTTCTCCCCATGCTCTGTCCTTCCCTCTCATTGTCACAGCATTATGTTGCTCAGTTAAGGACTTTACCAAACTTTCCCCAGTTCTTAACACCTCTAGAGGGCCGTTTTGGCTTTAGAATACTGATGTCTAGTAGGGTGTGGTATTGACCACCCACCCCATCTAGCGCCGAGTTTAGAGAAGGAGTAGGGCTATACCTCTGCACCCTTCTGGGCCTTCATGGCCTGATCCAGGATGAACTTTACCATTTTACCTTTACCACGGATAACATCAAAGTTATGCCCCCCCTTTTTTGAAGCATGGATCCAACTGCCCTCTCATGAGTACTTCCAACGAATAAGACCTGTTGCTTCTTGATACACCACCATATCATTCAGTGTTTAGTTCCAAACATCCCTCCTGCTGGCAGTCCCATCCCTTGGTAGTATGTACTTGAGACTCAACCAGCAAATATTATTGCAAAATTTCTGACATTTCAAAAAAAAAAAATGGTGCCTCATCTTCACAGTAAAGCAGTGCCAGAAGATTGACTACTTGACCCCAAAGATGAGGGCACCACACTACCTTGAAATGTCAGGAACTATTCATCCAATGACACAGCATCATATCCCAGAATAACTGAGTCTTCAGCAACACTGTCATTACAACCCTGTATCTCACAACACTGTTGTGACAACCCTGTATCTCACAAGTCATGACAACCCTGTATCTCACAACACTGTCATGACAACCCTGTATCTCACAACACTGTCATGACAACTCTGTATCTTACAACACTGTTGTGACAACCCTGTATCTCACAACACTGTCATGACAACCCTGTATCTCACAATAGTCATGACAACCCTGTATCCCACAACACTGTTGTGACAACCCTGTATCCCACAACACTGTCGTGACAACCCTGTATCCCACAACACTGTCGTGACAACCCTGTATCTCACAACACTGTCGTGACAACCCTGTATCTCACAACACTGTCGTGACAACCCTGTATCTCACAACACTGTTGTGACAACCCTGTATCTCACAACACTGCTGTGACAACCCTGTATCCCACAACACTGCCGTGACAACCCTGTACCTCACAACACTGTTGTGACAACCCTGTATCTCACAACACTGTTGTGACAACCCTGTATCTCACAACACTGTCATGACAACCCTGTATCTCACAACACTGTTGTGACAACCCTGTATCTCACAACACTGTTGTGGCAACCTGTATCTCACAGCACTGTTGTGACAACCATGTATCTCACAACACTGTTGTGGCAACCCTGTATCTCACAACACTGTTGTGACAACCCTGTATCTCACAGCACTGTTGTGACAACCATGTACCTCACAACACTGTTGTGACAACCATGTACCTCACAACACTGTTGTGGCAACTCCGTATCTCACAACACTGTTGTGACAACCCTGTATCTCACAGCACTGTTGTGACAACCATGTACCTCACAACACTGTTGTGGCAACCCTGTATCTCACAACACTGTTGTGACAACCCTGTATCTCACAGCACTATTGTGACAACCCATGTATCTCACAACACTGTTGTGACAACCCTGTATCTCACAACAATGTTGTGACAACCCTGTATCTAACAACACTGTTGTGACAACCCTGTATCTCATGTCTTTTTCAGCTCTACTAACTTTCCTGCCTATGACATAACACTACACTTCGGAAGCAGACTGTCTGTTGGCCTGCTGCCTTTGTATGTCTGCAGCAGATTCAATCTGATGGTGAACATGACAGGCATTTACTAAAATTATCCATTTGCTGCAGTGTATAACTTCTACATCAGGCTGATGCTTGAAGTGAATTTCTGATAGCAATATTCCTATAGGAACACAGCATGGATACAGACTTCTGAATTAAGTCATGGCAGCAGTCAACAGATGGCACTATCTGTTCTAACTTCTAATGTGAGTCTTCCCATTGCATTTAAAACAAATGAAATAAGCAGGTTCCTCATTAGAAACACAACTTTACTATTCAACACATCAGCAACATGTTTCAGCTACTGTTTTGCAGCCATCATCAGGGCGATCACCAACATCAACAGATGACACATCAGCATTAGGACAGTCAACATAAGCTTTGTTAGAAATAGCTATGTCAACAGAAAGCACTGTCAATAGATGGGACTGTAAGAAGTAGTAGTGTCAACAGATGGTACTGTCAGTACAATCACTGTCAATCTGTCAACTTATTTTCCATTCCAGTTCAGGTCGCATGATGAACAGAGCACTCTTAGTTCACTTTTTGTTCCTGCACGAATATCGCGCAGCTGATCCGTTTCTCAACTGCACATATTTAAGCAAAAGTACAGTATGGTTCAATCAATGTCACATATCTTGCTTGAAGAAAATATTTCCTACCAGAGTGAATTTCTGTAGTGTCTGGAAGTGACATTTAACTGATTATACAGTAAAACTGCTGCAAACCAGTGGCTAAGGTATAATAAAAGAGATGTAAATTACATTTGCTCTGGTACTATGCATACTGTGTATACACTGCCAGTTTCAAGCAGCAGGCCTGATACTCAGCTTGCCGAACATCACACACAACATCCGCACGAGAGAAAAATAACACAAAATACTTGCAGATGGCAGAGGCACTGAAAACAGCTTATAAATGAAACACAGCCATGTGTTTGTGCAGGTCTGTCCATGTCCCATCCCCTTTAATTTTCAGCATTTTCATAAAAATATCCTCAAAAATGAGCCTTGCATTCCTTGACAGAATTAAGAAGTTATGACTTAATGGAGTTCCTCCACCAATTGGGGTCAATCTTGTGAACTGGCTTTCACAGCCCAACCACACAGCTTCAGGTATCTTGCCTGACTTTGTACAGCAAGAAACCTAACAAGACAAAGTTTGAAAAAATGCACTGCACTCTGAGATGTTACATATAGACTGCTGAAGCATAGGGCTCAGTGTATGGCCGTAATTCAGCAAATCAGTGTATTTCTTGTACTTGTACATGCAGACCCTCGATACTTCCCCCACACAACAGGTGCTGTATTGAAAGTATGACAAGTTCACAATAAAAACTGCAGTCCTGGGTCCTATATTTGTACAGTTCATCAACAGTTCTGGCAGGACTAATATCAACAAACAGGAATTGTTCTTGAACCTTTTTAACCTAAAAGCACAATGAAGACACATCCAACGTTCAGAAATACATATTGCACCTGAAGTTTCATCTAGCCCAGTACACTCAAACAGAGCTTTTGTTTAATGCTATTACTCAGTTCTCCAGTTACTGCTATAAAGACATCATTTTGTACCAGCAGAAATGCATCCTAGTATAGGTTGAGTACTTCCATTAAGTCCCTGTCACTTTGTATCACAACCTTCAGTCCAAGTCTCACAAACTGCCCTGACAAACACAAATTAGGATTATACGTGACATAATCAGCAACAGCTGTTCACACTGTAGTGCCACTGTGAGGGACAAGAGCACTCCAAGCTCACAGTAGTGTTAACAGCAGTTATGCGATCATAGCTACTATGTAATGGCAGCATGCTACGCTAGCACACCCTCCACTCTGACTGCAGAAGGCTAACCACCTATGCACACGATGACTTTGTGACTTTAATGACACCAGACCAGACCTGATGACTGAAGGATAGGAATGTTACGAACATAATTCTACAATATAAAGGTCACTACATCTAGCAGTGGGTCATGCTGGGAAGTGTATGGCAACAGCTCTACACAATTGCCGTTACTTAAAGATTTCACACACTTATCATGGCCTAGAAAAGATAAGGTTTTTCTCCACAAACTTTGGTTCTCCTCTGCAAGTGTCATTGCACCAGTGTACCAAATTTATTCAACTATCACAGAAGCTACATAATCTTAGCAACTGACAGCATTATAAATAACAAAATGTAATTTATCTATATATGTAATATAAATGTAATCTTCGTAGTTCCAGCTGTAAGCTGTGCCAACAGTGCGCTGCTTAGATTTGCCATGGGCATCTGCATGAAGGTCTGTTCTACTACACAGTTCATATAATGAAAATGATTTGGATCTTTACATATACAAACAAAACAGGGTCATGAGAATGTACTCACCTTGACATGGATTTGGTGTCTCAGCATAGCCGCCCTGAGGATTAGCATACGTGTCCGCCGCTGATACTCTCTGCCTATTGCCAGTGACTTTTCAAATGTTGTGCTCCTCTGATCTACCTCTTTTGCATACAGTATCTAAAAATTGAATTAAATTTAAGTGCTGTTGCAAAGACACAGTTAAAACACAATTTCTGAGTTACAGTCTTGCCACTGAGGAGGAGGCACTTTGTGTTCTGAAATGTCCAACAATGATAAGAAACACTGCTTCACATCAAGCCCGATGATAGCTTTCTTACAAGCCAAAATGTAGCTGGTTATTTGAATAATGTACAATTGTGTCTGACAGTAGAATATTGGTCTTTTATTGTCAATATGTACACAACAGGATGAATCACTTTAAAGCACTAGATTTTATAACACCAAGACAAGTGCTGACATTTGAAACAGGCCACCTTGGAGTAGTGCTCTGGCAGGACCAGACACAACACCCACAATGAGAAGGCATTCATAAGGCAGACACCAGATTCTAGGCATCAGTCACAGTGCAGATGGATCAGCTGCATATCAGAATGACCACCACCTTGGCATGTGTGTGTGTGTGTGTGTGTGTTGTGCCCATGCATGGTGCAGAAGTCAAATCCCGGTCTTATGTGAAGTATACACTAAAGCCAAAAGACAAAATGGAGGATATACTGCATAATACAAAAAAACACAGTGTTCTCTGTGGCACCACTCTGAATGAACGCACCAGCACATAGCCAGAGGAATATGGCAATAACCAATAAAACAGGTATAAAGATGCATGTCAGTGTAACGAATGATTGTTGTATATATAACTTTATTTTAACTTGGCAACAAACAGACACAGCAGATGTGGTCAGCAGTTTTATGTGGACTGACCGATCACAGGTGGAGAGAAGAGTTACTGAACAGAAACTGGTTATGCAATAATTATGAGTTAGATTATAAGAAAATAACTAAATACACCGACATCACAGACTTTATAAACCTAGGAAAAGTATTATGTAAGCTACAATGTACGCAGGAAAAGCCACACAAAGCACATAGCACTAAGGGTTCAGGAAGGGAGGGGAGAACTACTGGATACAGAGCTGATAGACTGCACACGATACTGATCATAAGAGACTTAACATACGGGACTGGGATACACATCACACAAAACCTGGTGCTGTAGTCACCACACATCATTCACTCATCTATCCATTCATTAAGGGACATCAAGTTACAATTTAATGTAGAGAAGAACATAAAACAAAGATAAAATATTAACAAATGATACCTTGTTGTGTGAATCAATGCGAGCTTGGATCTGTCCATCTAAGATCAACTGCATCAGTTCGTCCTCAAGCGCCAGGACTGTAGTGTTGAATGCAGCTGCCATCTTTCTCATATCTGCTGACAGGTACGGACTAAAGTACTGGATCAAAGCACGGTTCCGGATCTGAGCGTACAATGCGTTCACATGTGGTGCAATGTACATGTCTAGCAACAGGTTGTCCTACAGCAGCACACACACATATATTTATAAGATGCAGGCAACACAGAAAGGTCCTTATTTTATCTGACAACTATCATTTGTCCCTACCTGCCAACATTTCACCACATTCGTGGGCAGTCCGCTGAGTGGACTACATTAAAACCAGCAAGAAGTGCCACCTGACAGTTGTCAGACAATATGATGACACTGCACTTCGCTCGTATCAGTAACTCATTTGTGTACTGTCATTTTCTACATATGAAGCATAACACGAAACATACTTCACAAAGTATGTATGACGCCACTTCTAAGCAATGTTTTCTTGACTGTTCCATATCATTCTCAAAAAGAACTGGAGGAATTCCATAAAATCTCACCTTAATTTCATCCAGCAGTTTAAGACAGGATGCATATTTGGATTCATAGAATTTAAATATAATATCCCTGAGCTGTGGTTCTAATTCCAGGAATAATTTGAAAGAACTGAAAAAATAAAGACAATACATTTAAAACACTGCCACTTTTTGACTCATAAAATTTAACAAATAATACTGAACACCCGTTTGAGCCATTAACATAATTCAAATACACATTCAGGCCAGTTGTTCATTCCAAAATCTGAACTTTGAGATGCGGCTATAAAGACTGCAAAACAATACCTTATGAACAACTTCTTTCAGAAAATAAACTTACCTACTAAAAATTACGTTCTTCTGCAGCTCATGGCGGTCAAATGTTGCTAGGGCACACAGACCACCATACATAGCCACATTGCTAGGAGATAACAGCTCAGGGAAATCACAGTGATCAAAGTTTGCTACCAGGAAGTGTTTTGCAGCCGACTTATACTTCTTGGTTGCCAGTTCTGCCAAGCCAGCTGCACATTTCAGTCGGGTTTGAATTGTTTGGTTGCTATCTTTAGCGTGTAACTAGACAATAAAGCAGAGACATGGAGATACAGGAATAAGCAAAGGCAAACACTATTTAACAATATTCATTGGCACACTGTCCATCGTCCTAGGAATATTATTTAATTATATTTATCTCACGTTTGCCACCACACTAACCCTTAATACAAACCATGTTTTGGAAATGAGACAGTTCGTCGCAAGATTTGGGGTTTTCACAGCAGTGTTGCTGCAGATTCCCGTCTTGTGAGTTACAACATGAATGTCATTGTGTGTGCAGTTCAGGACAACCACAATCCTTCACAATGTCACGAACAACCCACCCAACAACAAAAGTCCCATCTTGCCTTAGTCCCCTCTGTATATCTTCATTCACTTCATCTCTCCACACAATCACTGGTCTGCTTGCTGCTTACTAATTCAGCCCCATTTCTCTTGTTCTCAGTGCACACCTGTTATTGTCTTTCCCTAACACATGCCAAGTATGTACAATGATCTATAATTAACTCAAATAACACAACACAAGTTTCAACATTGTTTAAACCACAGGCTGTCAGCATACAGGATCCTCAGCCAGCTTTATCCACATACCATCCTCGTAACTCATTTCCTTGTAAACCATCTAAATGTTATCTGTCTCAGTCCTCCAAAAGCTTCTGAAGAAGTTTCCTAACCTTAATTCTGTATGAATCTATTCCTTGTGTCAGAGTTTCGTATAATATGAAACAAACGAACTTAACTTCAGATGTTTATATATTTGGAGCTGGTACAGCTCAGTCCAAAAAGTGACTAGGCTATAGGCTAGATATCAGATGGATCATGGTTCCATTCCTGGCAGGAGCAAAACCTGCCTCTTCTCCAAAGCATCCAGCCCAGTTCTGGGGCCCACCCAGCCTCCTATTCAACGACTATCAAGGGATATTTTCCATGAACAAAGTATGAGATTACCGCTCAGCCCTTCTAGTACCAAGATTAGAAATGAACAGAGCTGTACCCACTCCTACTACACCCATCTTCACAGCATGCACAGGGATTTTACTTTCTAGTTTCATCTTATGATATTTGGATTTTTAGACATGAGAAAAGAAGAAGATAAAGGCTAACTGAGTGGTGACAAGCCTTCCCCAAATTTAACTGACGTAATTTTCTCAAGGAAGTAATGTTTGTGACGGTTTATTTCCTGGTATGTCACCAATCCATCAGCCTACACTATGAAGCCAGATATTGGTGCCTACAATTTGAGAGATGCATTGTAAATTCCAATTCTAACAAACAAAAACAAACCCCTGAATAAAGGCACACTTTATAGTTGTGGCTTGATACCAAAACCACATGGCACTACCAATAAAGTGTACTTAACAGCTGTGGCTTGATATGGCAACCACATGGCACTGCCAACAGAGTATACCTAGCAGCTGTGGCTTGATATTGCAACCACATGGCACTGCCAATAGAGTATACCTAACAGCTGTGGCTTGATATTGCAACCACATGGCACTGCCAATAGAGT
>Ga0268261_10000562_pt1 | contig 23688 bp, 14 predicted proteins | sample TergutNc150P1_FD_190353 | JGI IMG/M metagenome (GOLD analysis project Ga0268261, IMG submission 190353) | Nasutitermes corniger P1 segment gut microbial community from laboratory colony in Florida, USA - Nc150 P1 (SPAdes) (version 2) | ecosystem: Host-associated > Arthropoda: Insects >...
TGACAGCTCCATATTGTGACTTCTACGCAGTGTGACAGGGACAGAGTGTGACTGCTACGCAGTGTGACGGCTACACAGTGTGACAACTACACAGTGTGACAGCAACACAATATGGTAGCTACACAGTTCCCATACAGCAAACTGTAGAAGGCATAAAAACTGGCTTCGTGAATCAAATATATATAAATTTCAGAATTATTTAAGGCTACCCAATATTTTATCCGTGGTATCTCGTATTAAAGCCAGGCGGGTAATTAAGCCACTGAAATTTGTGAAGCAATTTCTCGTTTACATCACAAGACACAAAGAATTATATGTTCCATATTTTGTTTCCCATATTAGATACTACTGTCTTTTGTGACCCTGTATTAGCATGTATATATTATTCTGTACTTTTCAGCCAATTAGCGGTACAGTGTCTTTGTCAGGAGCTGCGTTTGATAAGCTTCTCTGAACATGAAAGCTGCATTTGTTACACGGCCTTTGTTTCCCACATACGTACGTGTACATTCATACTGCGTATTCTGTACATACCGTAAAATACCCAACACCAAAATTTTAAAATCTTAGGTTTAGCATGAAGGGACTTGGATTTATCATGTCCAACTCTTTTTCATTCTGCAAGTATAATCTTAATAATTAAAAATCTTAAATATATTCAAGAAATAATGAATTGCTTGCTTAACCCTTGTACTGCTAACGTTGAGAAAATGGTGAACTCCTAGTAATGCCAGCAAATGGCAGATGGGATTTAATTCAGCGTTTAAAGGTTTAAATATCCTACATTAATAAAACTTGTTACGCATGTCCTTTTTTGTATAATTCACCTTTAAATATTCAGCTGTCTTTAATTGGCAAAGCATCTTGTATAATTCAAATCCTTGTTATTTTGTTTTTAGTAACGGCAAATGGTTTGGAATTAAGTCATAACTTTCATGAACTGTCAGTGCAGTTAAACATTTCAGCACAATGTAACATTCAGAACGTAAATTGCAAGTATAGACTGTCATTCAGTGGGAGTGGATCGTTCTTAACTTGAATAAACTTTGGATACACTCAGATTTTCACAGGGCAGTGGTTTGTTGTCCCAGCACAGGCAAGAAGGTTTAGAATGTAATTTGTTATCAAAAGGGGCAGCTGAAGAATAAATGAGCCCGATTGTATTCATAGTTGTCGGTTTGAAGCAACACAATTACATTTGCTCTTACGCTTTTCGCAGTTTTGTGCACTTTTTTTCATTAGGTTTAAAATGAAGTCATGTTGGTTATTTAAAATGCTTAAAACTAAAGTAACCGCCATACTTTTAAAGCAGAAATACGAATATTATAAGTTTCTACTAAAAATAGTGTTATGGCGTATTTGTGTGAATAGAATTTTGAACAGGCATTTAACCTGAAGGATATATTATTCAATTGCATCAGTGGATATAAATGACATAAAATAGCGATTTTTATTTTGTTCAATATAATAGTAAAACGAAATAAGAATGTGTCAATTCAAAACATTCTATTCTTTGCGGTTTCATGGAAGTGTCAATAATAATGTATGAGTCAGACAGAAATCGAAATTAATTTGAGAATATTAGAGTCCAGAGTGCTTGACCCAGAAGTATTGCTACACTCTCTGAAGTATTGTTGTAGCATATCTCTATGGGAAACATGACAAGGGACATGTTACATTTTCTGTGTATTGTAACGGACTGCTCTGAAAGACGAGATGGTTTGTGTGCCGTCTGGATGTAGTAACGGATTCTCTAAGTCCTTTCTGCAACCCGGCTTATGATATCCGTACTCAGCCATAATACATAAGTGTGCAATTTTTTGCTTTCTTTATATATATAAAGCAAAAAATTGCACATTTATGTACTATATATATATATATATATATACACACACACACATACTTATGTAGATGGTTTATCTACCTGGAAAATTAAGATAAAGTATTGATGCACATCTATCAAACAACAAAGCTTCACATATAATCATTTACTATCTTATAAGGTAACAACACTCAACAGTTCTTATTTGTACCGTAACTAGAGAAAATGCGGCGAAGCACATTGTGGCCATCATAATCAGTAGGTGGCCACACAGAGAGACATTCAGTAAATCTTCCATGTGTTGCATGAACCTGTGGATTAGACGGACTGTTTGAGTACATTGAAAATACTGAAAGTGTTAAATTTTGCAGGGTATTACTCTTACGTTTCTGTTTTAGACGAAAATTATGTGTTTTGTACCAGACGTAATGGCAAGAAGGACTCTTTTATGGTGATTTGTGGTTTACTCTTTGAAATAAGTACTAGAGAAGGTCATGAGCCGAATGCCTTGGAGGTTCAAATGGCTATTAAAAAGCTGAAAAGACACAAATCACCAAGTATTGATCAAATAGCAGCAGAACTGATTAAAGCAGAGGATAGGACATTTTTTATTTATTCTGTTTTAAATCAGGAGGAATTGCTTGAAGATTGGAAGGGTTTAAAATATGATAAAACATAATTATATTATAATGTATTAATTATAGAAGAATATCACATTTGTCAATTACGTACAAAATTTTATTCAACATCCTTTTTTCAAGGTGATCTCCTTATGCAGAGGAAATTATTGGGTATCATTAGTGTGGATTTCGACGCAACAAGTCCAGCACGGATCAAGTAGTCTACATTCGTCAAATACTTGAGAAAAAAAGGTAATAAAATTAATCAGCGTATCAACGCTTTATAGACTTCAAGAAAGCTTATGATTTAGTTAGATGGGAGGTGTACTATAATACTGTCATTGTGTCTGGTATCCTGACGTAACTGTTAAGGCTATTAAATATGTGTCTGAATGAATTCTGTAGCAGAGTGTGTGTAGGCAAACAACTGTCTGACATATTTCCTTGTAAGGAAAATTTAATACGTGGTGATGCTTTATTACCATTGCTTTTAAATTTTGCTTTTGGTACGCCATAAAAGGGTTCAGGTAAACCGTGATGGCTTGACAATGTAAGGTACACATCAGCTGATAGTTTATGCTGATGATGGTGATATTATAGGCGGAAGCGAACATACTATAGAGAAAAACACAGTAGCATGTTAAGTCGCTGGCAAGAGGAATGTTCTAGAAGTGAACTCTAATAACACTGAGTACATGTTCATTTCTCTAGGTCAGAATGCGGAATGAAGCGAATATGTAAAGAATGATGAAAGCGGCTTTAAAAGGTGGACGATTTTAAATGTTTCGGGAAAACCTTATAAATAATAATTCTATAGAAAGAGAAATTAAGAGCCGATAGAATTCACGAAATGCTTGCTATCGCTCGGTGCAGAATATTTGTCTTCCAGGTTGTTATTCAAAATTAAGATATACAGAACTACGATTTTCCTGTTGTGGCCTATGGGTGTGAAATATGGTCGCTGACATCGAGAGCTGAATGTAGGCTGAGGGTGTTGAGAATATGGCGTTTGTTATATTATTTGGGACCGAGAAGGACGAAGTAAGAGGAGAGTGTTTAAAACTACATAAGTTGTAGCTTAATGATCTGTACTCCCCACCCAGTATTTTTTAGATGATCACATTGAGAATATTGGTATGGGCTGGGCATGTAGCAGGAATTGGAAAAGGAGAAGTTTTAACAGGCTTTTATTGTGTAAACCTGAGGGAAAAAACCAAATTGAAGACACATGCATAGATGGGAAAATAATATGAAAATGGACCTTCAGAATATGGGATGGTGTGGCATGGACTAGATCGAACTCTGTCTGACAAGGACAGTTGGCGGGCACTTGTGAAATCACTGATAAACATTCGGATTCTGTAAAAGCAGGGAATTTCTTGACCACCTAAGTAATGGTTAGATTTCGAAGAAGGACACTGCTCCATGGAGTTAGTAAATCAGTAAGTAAATAAGTAAGTATTAAAGACGGTAGAATATATACCACTCTTATCTTGTCTTTACATAAATGATTTAAGTGTATTCATTTGAACTTACTTTATAATATCCTGATGGTGTCGAATGCACGCATTTAACTTAGCTTGCAAGTCACAGTTTGCAATTGTATCAACTTGTTCATCTTCCTGCCGGAGGTGAGGCGTGATATGTTGCTGTCTGATATCCAATATGGTCGCCTTTAGCTTATCGAACTGACTACAGGCCACAGCAATCAGAGTGGTAACCAGAGACATGTAACCACATAAAATACCCACTATTAGCAGTGATGTGAAACACTGTAAAAAAGCAAATGTTTACAACATAAATTTACGACAAATGAAGCCATTATGGAATTCTGACTTAAATAATTTCTGCCTACGTTAATGATCTTGTGGAAATGACAATTTTGACTTGGTATTATTATTTTCCAAGATTTGTCTTTCGTTCGTAAAATGTAAAACCACATCCAATAAAAACGGCTTACATTTGATTGAATTGGAAGGCGACCTCACAGATTCTAAATGAAAACACTTTAGGATGTCTGTTTTATCTGTATAATTTCACAATAAATTCTTCGATGAAAAATCTAGTGTTGCGGTGTGAATGCGTGAATTTATTGCATATAAAAACAATATATATGTGAAAATAGTCATATACTAAAGGATTAGATTATTGGGGAAGCGAGTGTCTAAGATAAAACACATTTCTCCCATTGCCTGACATAGTGTATGGAACATGAAATTGTTTTCCTTTACTCTGATGTAATTATGAAAATTGTTAATTTTTTTTTTACTGTCTTGTTCTTTAATGTGTTGTTCCAGTAACTACTGTGTGCTGCGAATCGCCAGATAGAATGAGTATATAATCGAGAATTCCATCCCCGTGGTCGGACAGTCTAAGGTGTGGGTCTGCGTCCGTTCGCTTGCTGCCAATGGGTGTTCGAATCCCACCGAAGGGATGTATGTCTGTCTGTTTTGAATGTTTTGTGTTGTCAGGTAGAGGTCTCAGCGTCTGATCACTCGTCCGGAGGAGCCCTACCTCGTGTGCTGTGTCTGATATCTGGAAGCTTCGTGAAACAAGAGGCCATGACCGGAATACGGGCCGAAGCGCAACAGATAGAAAATAAATATGTATCATTGGGGTTCTGAATGTAAAATAAACTCTCAGTTGCATGATACTTGTTAACAGTTGATTTTAATGGATCAAAATGAACTATTGTTCTGCAGATATATTACTTGCAATACAAGTTACGTCCCATTTTGTTTCATATGTCAGTGTGTGTGTGTGGCTCGATGTGTAAGTGTGGCGTTTGGTTGAGGGGAGGCGTTACCATTTGTGGAAGAGTAACAAATAAACTGTGAGGATAAGGAGCGTGGGTGCTGTGTTCTTTGTGACCGAGTTTATCGTGTATCTTACGCTTGGCCTTCATGTGTACCCTGATTCGTTTCACTGACATCTGTATTTAGTTATCATTTATAATTATCCTTTGCTTAATAAGACACAACGTTAGATCACGTAATGACACGACCGTTAATGTGACCAGCTTGTACTGCTGTAGCGCTATTGATTCGTATTCACTGGGTGTTGGCCGATACACTGCATATACCGACAGTTAATTCAATTAGACCAAGAAGTTATAATTGAACTTTTTTCCTATCTCCTATTTTCAGTAAGTTCTATGGAAAACCGGAACTTTTTGTTTACAGAGCATTTATTGCAAACGCTGGAATAATTATATTATTACTGTTCAACATAGTCCCATTCTGGTTCAATGCACTTACGCCAGAGCTTGACAAGCGCATAGATTCCGCAGGAGAAGAAATCTTTCGGACGGGTGCGCAACCACTCATGTACCGCCGACCGAACCTCAACGTCGTCCCGGAACTGCGTTCCAATCAGCGCATCTTTCAATGGACCAAAGACGTGAAAATACGACGGCGCAAAGTCAGGTGAGTACGGAGTTTGTGGGATGCACTCAAACCGCAGCTTTTCAATAGTCGACACTGTTGCTGTAACAGAATGTGGCTTCGCATTGTTGTGGAGAAGAGACACTCCCGTCGTCAAAAACTCGCGCCGTGTCTGGCGAATAGCTGGCTTCAGATTTTTCCTCAGAATGTTTGAGTAGGTGGCACTGGTCACAGTGCTTCCTCTGGGCATGTAGTGCTCTAAGATCGGTCCGTTGTAATCCCAGAAGAAAGTCATGTCTTTGCCTGCAGATCCGTGCACCCGCACCTTCTTCGGTTTCGGGGACGAAGTGTGGCGCTACTCCATGCTTGTCGCTTTCGTTCTGGCTCGTAGAAGTGTACCCAACTCTCATCCCCAGTGACGATACGCTGTAGGAATGCTTTACCACCAGAATCATACCGATGCAGCAGCTCGTGGTATGCATCGACAAGTCTCTCTTTCATTTCAGGTGTCAATCGCTTGGGTACCCATATTGCACACACTTTTCGGAACTTCAGCTCGTCATGAATGATGTGATGGGCTGTTCCAACATTAATGTCCTATAATGATGCCACCTCCTTGACTGTGACGCGTCGGTTTTCCCGTATTACGTTCTTCACGGCTGCAATGTCGTCTTCCGTGACTGCCGTGAATGCTGGACTCGGGCGAGGAGAATCCTCCACACTAGTGACGCCATTCTTGAACTTCTCAGTCTATTCATACACTTGTGTACAACTCATACACCTGTCTCCGTACTAAATTCTTATCCGACAATGAATCTCTATAGGTTTCACGCCTCCGCTAAACAAAAATCTCACAACAATTCGCTGCCCTTGCTTAGTTGTTGCAAGAGAACCGCCATATTTTCGAACTGCTTCCCAGGTTCCTATGCATGCCGCAGGCCTGCCAACGCTATCTATTCGTAGCTCTAGGTCACAGCCTTCGCATATCCTACACACAATGACGTCCGTCGTACACGCGATTTTTAATAAAACTTTTCCGGTTTCCCACTGAACGGTACTTGCTGTCAGCCAACCGACCGACCCTCTGTAGTTGGAGAACATCGTAGAAAAATAAAGAAGGGAAGAGGAGAGAACGAAAGAAAGAAACGATAAAGAAGTGTGTCCTTTAAATAAATCTGTTAAAATTAAGGACTATAAGAACAGATAGATGAGAATTTTGTCTTACAAAGTGTTACCTGTGAGATGTTAACCAGTTCAAAGAACGGTGAAACAGTCCAGTCGAAAGGATACCACGCATTGAATATCGTTTCATGATTTGTCACGATGCGTATTGAAGACTGGACGGTATGAAAACATAACAGCACAAAAAATGCACTTCTGCTGAACTTCATAGTCAGCGGAATCCATCCTGCCGCTGTCAAGTGTCCGGTGTCAGCATCTCTGGTCGGCATATCTTCCCACGTGAAGCTGTCTGTTAGGTCCATCACACGTTCAATACTTCGTTGTCGAAACCTGATACAAAGGAACCAAACCGTTATCTCAGGTTCATTAAATGTGGGAAGGCAGTCAAAGGACAGCAGGAAGCTTTCATAACGTGTTGTGACATTATAAGTAATGAAATTCTTGTAAAATAAATTCTGAAACAATATTTTTAATTTTCTCTCTGGTATGCATGTCATAAGGATTTTGGTGTTAAAGCTTTCTATACTTTCAACGGGCAAGAAACTTTGCCACTGATATTAAAATCTGCCTTTTGAGAGATACACATCTTATATTTCTGGGCGTCGCTGTCTATGTAAGAACAAAAGTTACAATCAATAGTATGCTAAAGTTACCGTTTATTCTCCAATGTATATTCTACACAGACAACTTTCTACAGAATTTCCTACACGACATATCAAGTAAACAACATGATGTTTATATACCCCCTATGTTATACATAAAACCATCAAGCCATTTAATATTTGGTAGAGAAAATAAGTAGTGGACATCTCGAATATACCGAGTTCCGTTTAAGTCACAACTGCTGTAATATGTTTGGTATAGTTTTCCATCACATTTGTTATACTCCGAAAGTGACAGCCAGTGTTTTTACTTACCTGCAGTACGAAAATATCCAGATAACATTCGTTATTGGAATCAACACACGCATTGACGAAATGGCTCGTCCCAAATCGTTCCTGTGTATGTACACAGCGACGAACATGCCTATAAATGTACTGCAACTACATATAGTCGCTGTTACCATATAGATAGCGTAAATAGTCCATCCTTCATTCATCTTAAACCGAAATCCCGCCATTCTGAAGAGGAAAATTATCGAACCGAAACGACACTCTGACAGTCCCTGTAGTTTTGTTTCTTGTCTATTCATGTTGAAATAATATCCCGCAACGAGAAATAACACAGAGTTGAATATACTGCTAGAAACGTCAGACAATTCACGTTTGTTATGTATTTGTCACTTTCTCACCACTCGGTATATCTCTGAGTGACAGGAGATTCTGCGTGACACTGAGCTCCTTAACATAATGTTGAATTTTTGTTGGTGAAAGAATAATCAATACTTTGTTAAAATGCATTATTAATAAGACACGAAAGTTTGTATTGGAGAATCGTGAATTTGTTTCTGGATAATATGAGGGAACCACGCTATAGCGTAATTTGGAGTCATAATATTGGAAAATTCTTGGAACGACAAAACTACTGACTGGTGTCACTAATTTATTTACAATGTAGATAAAGTTTATTGAAAATAATGCGAATGTTTCATTGTAAATTGATATAAATTCCGCGAATTGGAATACACATATATTGGAAAAGTGAAAGATTTCGGCGGTGTAATATAATGAATGCTTATAAGTCTTAATGTACAGTACCCGTCATTCTTCTCAGATTTCAGAGAATCACAAGTTTGATCGTTTATCATACTGATAATTTATGTATGTCTCAGAGACAGTTTCTTCTTAGTACTGTAAGTCATGCTCTCCAACCCCGTATCTCTTTTTCTGTACTTTATGACTTTTCTATGAAAATCGTTTTTCTCTTAGTATTCCAAGTGTTAAACTATGTTATATATGAATAATGTGGACTTTGTGTTTAAAACTCATACATAACAATTTTGTTGGCAGTCGCCTACGAAAACATGATTTTGATGTAAAAAACATTTATTTAAACTGTCAGGAATTTTTCGTATGATGAAGACTTAGACTGCTGGAATGTCCAATATTTATTCACATATTGAATTAACCCATTTTCTGCCGGCAAAAAAATTAATTTTCTGCTACTGGAACTGGAACTGTTCTAATAATGAACAATCTGCTTACCACTCTGCTCAGACCTCCTACTAGAATTTGGTTTTTTGTTGGGTGAAAGATATTTTTGTGTTACTGACTAAGTGTCAGTGCATAATAAAAACTTCCAAAGCGGCTTGTGTAAGAAGGCCTTAAGGGAAGGCATCGAGGATTCAAATGGAAGAGATGTGCAGAATATGCGGAAGAGACTTGATGTGTTCTATAGCATGTGGCATATCAGTGCATTCACTTTTGCTTGTTTTGAGATATACAATATATGCACTGGCTTGTTTGAACCGTTTTTTTTTTGTGGAATATCATGTAAGAGTTTTGAATCTTTGAGCAAGAGCTACCCAATACCACTGATGGTATCACCCTGATAGCAACTGAGGCAAAAATATAGGATGTAGGAGCATTTGACTGAACCTGTTGCTGCTTGACATTCCTAAGGAGCAACTACAAATGCCGGACGGCCATGTGCGTTGTGATGAATGACAGGAAGAATGAATACTTGTATGTATAGCTTGTGACAGGAAAGGCACGTGGTGCATCGTGACGTAGGCTGTACACAGTTCAGTCCCTAAAGTGCAATGAGGACACGCGGCTACAATATTAGGGAGGTAATTACTGCAGTTTAGTGAAAATATACACCCGCTTGTAAGTGCGTTTTGCATTTGGAAGCGCAATCCTTACCATGATGCTGTACAAAGAGCTACCAATCCTTTCACCGTCCCCCACCGCACTCATATACAGGTGCGTTTTAAAACGTCAGGATGGTGTTAGGTTAAAGGGGATATGCGCTGAGAAGTCAGATAATTACTGCCGTCTCTTATTCCTTATTGTTTATTTGCTTTATATAATAAAACATTGTTTTATCATTTTGAGTTTTATTGTTCGTGCCTATATTTATTTTTCATTTGATAAAATCGGTTGGTGAGTTTGGAGCTGGAACCCACACTGTAGATCAAACAATTCGCCTAACGCAGCGTCTGTACAACTGTGTGAACAGCGCACTGTAGCAGTGGCAGTATATTTACATTTATATTTCCATTCAGTTCACAACTCACATAATGCAGTGTCTGTACAATTGTGTGAACCGCACACTCTAGCAGTGGCAGTACATTTACGTTTGTATTTCCATTCAGTTCACAATTCACCTAACGCAATGTCTGTACAATTGTATGAACAGCACACTGTAGTAGTGGCAGTACATTTACATTTATATTTCCATTCAGTTCACAATTCCCCTAACGCAGTGTCTGTACAACTGTGTGAACAGCACACTGTAGCAGTGGCAGTACATTTACATTTATATTTCCATTCAGTTCACAATTCACCCAATGCAGTGTCTGTACAATTGTGTGAACAGCACACTGTAACAGTGGCAGTACATTTACATTTATATTTCCATTCAGTTCACAATTCACCTAATGCAGTGTCTGTACAACTGTGTGAACAACACACTGTAGCAGTGGCAGTACATTTACATTTATATTTCCATTCAGTTCACAACCTGTCACTGTACACTGTGTGTAACAGTTCTACATGGTGATGTGCAGGCAGAATAAAATAACTGAACTGATCTGACAGAACAGCGACCGATCACATAAAGAGAGTGTTTTTTCTGGAGTCTAAGAATTAAGGGCGTAAGGACTACCAAAATTACACATTGCTGTAAGCAGTCGTGTAACAATTTTGACGTTCTTACATCGGCTGTGTTATGACGTCGATAGAAACACTTTTTAGTTTGAACAGAGTCGAGATATAAATCGTTACAAACAGTTTGGTAATTAACAGGTGACACAGCACGAAAGCTGCTAATAATAAAGATAGTTGTGTCTTGACTGCACGTCTACCACGTGACCTAAAAATGAGTTACTGTATATTGGGTAGTACGAGATATGAAAGTTTCTTATGGATTTATACTCGATCCAATTGCAACGAATTAGTTTACCCTCAGAAGGTACTGTAAATACTGTCCGCTGCGTTACCTGTATTGCAAGTGGCAGTTTGTTTGGTGACTGCGTTAGACCGATCAATATTTTACATGAAATCCTTTAATGTGAATCGCCATTAAGGCTGTTCGACAGAAGCGGCGTCAGATTGAAGTCTTCACTATTCTAGAACATTCTGCTGCATTGATTGTTAGTGAGTTTCCAACATTCCTCTACAGCCTGTAAGTCCCATCATCAGGGGTGGAGCATACAAAGGAGAATATGGGACGGGGGGCTGTCCAGTAATGTTGGTAACAAACTGTCAATTAATGCTGGTTAACATTCCAGAAGAGTGATGTCCTTATTCACATTGCGGCGGAATCCTGAAATCGCACGTTGTTAGGTTGTTACGATAGCCGAAGGGATAAAAACTAACTCGATCACTCTACTGACTTGATGGTCTACAGAACATCTAGGCAATGCTGCTAACCGTTAACCGTTGTGGTCAGTTAGGCCGAAGCGATATTCAACACAGAAAGCAGCATATTGGTACCGTCTGCTTGCAGGTTTAACTTCGCGAAAAACAAATCACTTGCTATCATAGGATTTGTAAAAGATGGAAACAGGCACAGAAATTTATATAAGTAAAATTTTCTATTTATCGTAATGCAGCGGATCAAACATTTGAACTGATCCATTCATCTGTTTTGTTGTTCCGCTGCGTATACTGCCTCCTATCGAATCTGAAATCAATAAGCAGTGTGTAGTGTTTAAAGACAAGTGAAACAGAATGTATTCTTTACTTTGAATGTGGGACACAAAAATGTACATAACGGACCAAAATTTCTGTGGCGTTGCCTGGAACAAATTTTAATATTACAAAATTTGTTATGTCAGATATTATTTTAATATTCATTTCAAATTTGAATTCAGTAATTCAGTTTGTTTCAAGTGACGCCATAACTTTACTTGTAATTACGTGGGTGGTTTGAAACATTCTCGGGCTCGAACATAGAAGTCAACACTATCGGCAAGATTTTTTTCCTAAGTTGGTATATCTGTCATAAGCATCCATTAAACACTGCAAGGCATTCTATCACGTAGTTTGTTTTATACAGCTGTCTGAAACAGGAGTGTTGTTTGTATCCCTTAAAATAAATAAAATTGAGTATCGTGCAGTTATAAAATTTTTTGTAAAAGAAGGTTTAACGCCAAATGAAATTCATTCGAAGTTTTTAAAAGTTTATGAGGACTCTTCTCGTTCGTTTTCAACAATTAAGAAATGGGCTGCCGAATTTAAACGTGACCGTACCAGTCTTGAAGATGATCCACGTAAAGGACGTCCAAAAAGTGCAACAACACCAGAAATCATTGAACAAGTGCACGATATGTTATAGGATGACCGGCAGATGAAAGTGCACGAAATTGCTGAGACTATATGCATTTCAAAAGAACGTGTAGGATATATTTTGTATGAAGAACTCGATATGAAAACGCTTTGTGCAAGATTGGGTGACGAGCTTGCTCACAGCAGATCAAAAACGCACTCGCATGAAAACTTCTGAACAGTGCTTGGAGAGTTTTAACAAAAATAAAACTAATTTTGTGTGTCCATTTATTACTATAGATGAGACTTGGATTCACCATTACCCACCAGAATCAAAACAGCAGTCAAAACAGTGGACAGAAGCCAACTGTTCAGCGCTAAAATAGACAAGTTCGGTTCCATCAGCAGGAAAGTTCATGGCATTGGTGTTTTGGATGCTGAAGGCATTTTGTTTATAGATTATCTTGAAAAGGGTAAGAAAATAACCGAGGAATACTATTCCAATCTTTTAACCACACTAGACAAAAAATTCGTGAGAAAAGTCCAGGTTTGCAAAAGAAAAACATCATCTTTAATCAGGACAATGCACCCGCCCACAAAAGTGTTTTGGTAATGGGAATATTAAGGGATCTGCACTATGAATTGTTCGAACATCCACCCTATTTTCCAGATTTGGTTCCCGCTTACTTCTATCTCTTCCCAAAACTCAAACTTCCTCGCTGGTCAATGTTTTTCTTCGAATCAAGAGGCGATTGCAGCTGTAAAGGGGTATTTTGCAGATCTTACAAAGAACCACTACAGGGACGGGATAATGGCGCTGGAGCATCACTGGAATAAACGTATTAGGGTTAAAGGAGATTATGTTGAAAAATATAAATAATTTTGGAATTATAAATTCGTTTTTTCATTGTCAGGCCAAGAATTTTTCAGAGCAACCTATTTCCTCTTTGGTCAAATTTTAAGGACTATTGAAGATCCAAAGCTGACGTCAGTATTCGTAAGTGTCTTTATTTAATGCAGATTTATACGTTGAATATTGTTTTTACCTTTTGTCAATTTGACATCGGGAAAAATATGTTTGTAGATGTGAGTTGTATTATCAGGTGTGACAAATCATTTATATTTAATGAATTTTGTAAAAATAAGAGAAAAAAATCATATTTTTGTAAATTGCACATTGTTTTACAAATGTTCAAAAATTTTCTATTTTTTTTCTGAGTTTGCTGCTATCACCCTAGAATAATATTAAAATATTTTCTCTGCCATAAGAGACCATACCCACAACATGAAGGGCTTTAAACCGCATTGTTACTTGTGGAATTTAAGGCAGTGAACGACAGTTCTTTACTTCTTTAAACTATTGAATGTTTTGCATAAGAATTCTCGTCTGTTCTTGTAGTGTGGCCTTCAGATCAGACACTGTCCACTTCTCCAGAATTCTGTGATCTGCCTATTCTTGTATTTTGCAAATTATCCGCTACCTTCTGAAATATTAAAATCAATAAGAAAACTTGTGATAATTCAAGGAAAGAAGGTGAACAGGAAACAATTCATCACACTGAAAATAGAGCACAGAAATTTATATAATGTTTCAAACTTACTGTAACATCGGAGTGAACAAAACTTCGATAGCATACTATTGATAATAAGGGGCACACGGCACCACAGTTGGTACAGGCACAGCGCTACAAGCCGGAATGTCAAGATTTCGATTTCCGATGATTTTTTTGAAAATTTTCATTGATATAATCCTTCCGACCACACTACGCTCTGGGGTCGACTCAACCTGTAACGGAATTGAGTAACAAGAATATCTGCTGGGGTGTAAATGCTGCAGGTGCGTAGGGCTGACAACTTTACCACCTTTATTTGTCGCTTGTCATAACATTTGATAGCGTCACACTCCTGGTACCAACTGGGCATATCCAGGGATTGCTTTACCTTTTTTTTACGTAATGATGATAATGAATAGCCTTTGTATATTATTTTTATAATTTCGTGCTCCTGTTTGTCTCTTCGGTTCCAAATGTGTTTAAATAAGCTATATCCTTGTATAATGCCATTCAATACAGAACGATTCAATGCATATTTAATTGTGTGCTGTGACTGAATATCTCTTGGAGAAAGAGCAAAGAAGCAAAGACAAGAAGTTGTATGGGAATTTTAAGTATGGCTTGGTAAAGTATTGAATTAGGTAAATGAACTGCCTGCACGAAAGTTAGGCGATGGTGCCAGAGACAAAGTTACATGCCATAGGCAGCTGCAAATATTTTTAAATACTCCTAGTGGCAAGCGATAAGATGTACCTCTGCTTCAGCACCCCAATTGTCTAAAAGCCAAATGATTCCTGTCTTGAAAATTACCTCGACTGCCATATGCGTTTTTTATGTGGGTTGGCATTGTCGGAATTAAAGGCAATTCCCTTCACGTACGTCCGTCTGTTCGTATTCATAAGCACGATTCTCACTGGACAGGTTACAGTGATATTTTATAATGGAAACATATGAATATATTTTGAAAGATCTAAATTTGTCTATAACCGGTTACAAATATCAGGCATTTAACTTAAAACAAATTAACATTCCTTGTTAAAGACTACATTTAGAAGCATAAAATCTCTGTTTGCAATTGAATTGGTAACAATTACGTTACGTTATCCGAAGATGTGAAATATTTATCGCACACACCAGATTGTTACCCAGTACACAATTTCTGTTGTTTTCGTATGGTTAGGCGTTGAAGTCTTAATCTTCTATATTTGTCAACACAAAATTTGTCCTGAATATTCGTTATATTTGTCACAAGACTATTTGGGTCTGGATGACATTTGTTTAGGAATGGCTGGACGGAGGAAAAGTAAATCATTTAATTTACTCCACAACATTATCCATTTCATGTTGCCAATCGAATGATAATCCACAGTGTAGCATTACTCTTTGTCTTGACTATGCCAAGTCGAGGTTCATCACACTAACATGCATACCCGTACTAACTGCGTGCAGCGAGTCAAATCACTGAAACATAACCGTATATGTCTTTTACTATTCCGCTACTGATATAGATTCCTAAAATACAAAAAATCAATAACAGAACTTGTAAGGTTTAGAAAAAAAATGTTAGTCTAGGTCATTTACGAGTATATAGCTCTTCATACTTTATGTGACGGAAGGGTGAACAAAGTTATAACATCACACAGTCAATAATGACGTCTTTTTTATGATTATCCCCAGCATTGTAGTCAAGGTCGAAGGCGATGTTTCTTGGCCTTGACATGAATACTACATTTAATTTTGTAATTACAGCATATAGATTGTTGCAGCTGCAAACATATGCATTGATTGAATGATGGATTGATTAATTAACATTGAGTTCGAGCCCTTACGGTCCCGATGCACCTAGGCCTTATAGACGGGCCTTTGTGCCTCATAATCTCATATCAACTCAGGAGAGCCCTGTTCCTATACTAAAAGTTCAAGATGTCTCTCAGACTTAAAAATCTTAGTAGCCTCTGTGTCCAAGAAAGCAACCTAGATATACTATTTCTTTTCTGCCAAAAGTCCCAGCAAACGAACCCCCTCAAAATTCCCCAACAGGGCCCCTATGGAGAAAGATACTCGTCTACAGGGCATTTTGCATATCTCTAAAAGACCTCGTAAAAATTCCTCTAATAAGAAGGCCCCAATAAAGAAGCGCCCATCCATGTTCTCCAAAAGTGGAGCCCCTATGGAAGCAGACGCCTATTTCCGAGCCTTGCTTAATATACCTTTGTGTTCCCCAGTAAAGGAGCCCTCCCTCAAGCTCTTCCTCATGGAATCCCTCGCAGAGAGGTGCCCCGTTCCTAGAGCCCTCCTTCAACTATATTTCAAAGTCCCCGGTATACCAATCCCCCGCCCTATATACCAGGTTCCCCTCGGTTATAAAGGGGCTCCTACAGAGAGAGAGAGAGAGAGAGAGAAAGAGAGAGAGATGCCCGCATCCGGAGACTTTCTTGACATATCTTACAGTGTCCTCAGTAAAGGAGCTTCCTCCTCCCCCCCCGGGGCCCTCTCCACGGAGCCTATTCAGAGAGAGAAGCTCTATACCCAGAGCCCCCTTCATCCATCTCTCGAAGTCCTCAGTAAAGGAGCCGTCCTCCAGGTTTCCCAGACGGAGCCCCTACGGAAAGATTTGCCTGTCTCCAGAGCCTTATATATATATATATATATATATATATATATATATATATATATCCTTCAGGGTCCCCAGCAAGGAAGTCCTCCTTCCAGCTTCCGTTCACAGAGCTCCCAAAGTGAGAGACACTCCACCTCCAGAGACCCTTTCAACCTTATCTCAAAGTCCGCGGTAGCTGAGCCCCCTACACGTTGCGTAACTGAGCCCCCATGAAGAGAGATGCCCATCCCCAGAGCCTTCCTTACATAACCTTCAGAGTCCCTAGCAAAGGAACTCCCCATCCAGGTTCTCCCAACAGAGCAGAAGGGGCTATAGAAGTGACAGGAAGACAAGGAAGAAGAAGTAGGAAGGTACTGGATGACCTTAAGGAAAGGAGAATATACTCTTATCTGATGGAAGAATCTCTAGATAGCACTATGTGTAGAGCTCGTTTTGGAAGAGGCTTTAGACCTGTTGCAAGACAGACTACTAAATGAATGAATGAGTACAGCTTCCACTGTAAAACTTAACATTAATAATTCTGTTGTATATATAATCTTATATAAGGGCATAAGAATTGTTTTACTAATATTTTACTGTAAGATTTAAAAATATAATTATGGTTATAGTTTTAGTACCTAATTAACATCACTAAAGAATCTCCTACAGACCGAAGAACATATAAATAATGGTTTTGCAGTGGCAATTTGTTTTTAAGTATTTGCAATGTGTTATTCTTGAAGACGTACACTTCTACCGTAATATTTGGGAGTTTCTTGTGTATTGATTGTTGTATTTAAAGCTGTGTATGTAGTTGGTAAAAGAGAAGGTGTCCGCTAATATTAAAATTCAAAGAATTGAGAATTTTAAAGTGTAATTAATCTTAGATGTATTGTATTATATTTGATTACGTCATTTGGCTTATATCTTTGACGACAATGTACGTGTTCGTTTATAATGCCACGCCATATCGTATTAGACCTTTGCAACCGGACGTGACTTCAGCAACAGTTATTGTTGTATCCTTGGCAAAACATCCTGGTAACTCATTATAAACTATAAGATCTACAAATGCAATTATGTGAAGTGATTTTATCACACGCCATTCATTACCGACATGTTTAACCGCTGTTTCGGTCATCATCACGGTAGTTTACAAGATTACAGGGAGTCCAAAGAGACGGTTAAAATGCTTAAGTGAACCTCTTACTTTTACAAAGCATGTCTCAAACTTCCTAGTTGGCTACTGAATATCAGTTGTTTAACTACTAAAATCTGATAAAGTTCATATACTTTTTAAAAAATCAGTTGTATGACTTTATGTAGTTAATATGCACTTTGTAACAAACTTAAAGATATCTCTGCTATAAATGTAAGACTATCAATATATATATATATATATATATATATATATATAAACAATTGTATCTTAAATTTGAAAAGTAAAACTTATCACCATGGTTACTTACCTCTGCCTTCAATGGAGGTGTGTTCTATAAGGAGGATTGTTTGAGACTGGGCTGTACAGTTTGTCGAAAGTAAGGAGTGGAGTGTGTGGGATATTTCTAGTTTCGTAAGTGACGTAGTTGTAGATTGTGATTTTTTTCATTTACTATCATATTATTATGTTGGAATAATTGAATGAAATAATTTTCTAACGCATTCATACGTCTGCCTTTTTGCGTCGATTGTAATAGTGTCATGGTAGTATCAGTGTTTTTGTATTAATGTGCATTGTCAAGATTGTGTTTTGCATAGGCTGAATGTGGAGTGTTAGACGTGTTATGGCGAATGTGCTGTCTGTATCTGAGTTCTAATTTAGAACCTGTTTCTCCTATATCGTAAAGTTTACATGTTTGCCGTTTCATCTCGTAAATGCCACTCAGATGTTTTGTAACGCTGTTATCAGTCCGTGTACGTAATGTGTTACGATTGGTATTCGTGTATCGGAGTGTAATTTTGAAATTTGTGTTACGAAACAGATGTGACAGACTTCGAGTTAGAGGTTCATGGAATATAAAAGTCACCAATATTTCTCTTGTAGTGTTATGAGTATTAGGTATAACTGGTGATGTTGTATTATGGAGCAATTGTGTGTTGAGTTTCGTAAGTAATAGTAATAGGGTGAAGTCTTTTGTTTTAGCAATGTGTAGCATCGTATTCCATTCTTTTTGTTAATTCCTAGGGTTTAAGTGTAACTGATGTTTTCTGGCTAAGGGAAATCTAAAATATGCTGTTTTATGTTGTGTAGGGTGATTGGAAGTGGAATGAATCAGCATATATTTGAAAGTTGGTTTTCTGTAATGTAGTTTTCAAATCTTGAGTTTTTCCACGTAAAAGGAGATTTAAGAAACAGATGTTAGCATCTTTTCCTTGCGTAAGACTTAAATTTAAGTTGCTGATGGATATGGCGGTGTTTCGTATCTGCGTGGGAGTGAGTTTTGCGTGGTCATAAATAATTTATGTCTTCAGCGTACTGGGTATGGCATACGACTGATTCATTGTCTAGGTTATGTTTCATAACAAATGTTCAAAATATAGTAGAAAGTGTTCTGCTACTAAGCTTGATATCGGTGACCCCATTGCTAACAATTTTAGTGGTTTATAAAATTAATTATTTTGCTGAAAATATTATCCTTTTAATTCAGGGATATTAAATTATTAAATTCCTGGTAACTTGTCGTTTTGTCTCCGACCGCTCTGTTTGACCAGAAACCGTTGTATCTGTCATCCGGTTTAGTTTTTCACAATGTACAGCTGTCCGTCTGTAGGTAAAGAGTGTATCTATGAAACTGTAACTGTGCCAGACTGTACAGACTGTTTCATATTATGCAATTTAGTCCCTTTGGCTGCAATATTTGAGATAATAAGTAGGTATATGGTTACTCGCAAAGGGAAGGGGTGGTGGGTGTTGAAGCGTCGGTAGTGGTGGTGGTGCTGGTGATGGACTTTTGTGTTACTGTGGGTCGGATGCAAGATAAACTCTTGTCTACATGCCCTTCAAAGAAATTTTATTTAGTTGGTACCGCCTCTTGCTGTAGGGTTGGACGGCTGGAATGCACCATACTCTTTTGAAGTTACCCAAATAGTTACATTCTGTTCCAACACGATTCTTTACTGATACATTTTTCCGTGTTTATTCTTCGTAATAATCTACGTGAAGTAATTCCTTCTTGTTCCAATTAAAAATAGAGCGAAAATTAAAGTCTGGTGATCTGTGTAAATAACATTGTTAGACCTCTGAACAGACACACATTAAATGATGATGGAGATTTATGTTTCACACAATCAACGGAACTTTACACTCAAGAAGAATAAGGCTACATGTTTCGGCTAAGATAATCCCATATTTATTCATTTCTATTTCGAATAATTCATCCTAAACATTTTTGGTGTAGTCCCTGCACATTCTACACTGTAGAGGATTATTGTTGCACCTGATTACACTCATTAACACATCACACTCGGAATGATTCCTCTGGACGAGTGATCGGTCCGTTGCAGAACCTTCACTTTGCAACATACAATATGCACAACATGTCCACATCCTTGGCGAAATTCTAACCATCAGTTCCAAGAAGTGATGTGCCACCGGTTTCGCCTGATTAGTCATGTTGATTCCTAATTACAAGAATAAAAGACGGAAATATTTTACAACACTATTTCAGGTTACAGATCTCAAACGTTTTGAGATGTATAATGTCTAAAATTTAGATTCTGAATTTGTTAATTTGTTGTTTTTGGAAGGGCCATATATTTATTTCAGTCAGATCATCAATGTGTAGATATAATACGAAAATATTTCTCTTTATTAGTGTAGTACTCAGTAAGAATATTTTGGAGTATTTTCACTACCTCCTTCTAATTTAAAGCATTTTGTCTCCACTAATTTCTTCTTAAAGTTTAATGTTAAATTAGAAACACCAACAATTTACCTGGTGGGCCCATGGTTTACGTGCGTGTAATTTACTTTAACTCTCTGAGACCGACATTAATTCCGAGCGGAGTTTGCAGAACGCCAGAATTTAAATTATGGGATGTGGTCTTATCCTCCATTCTGTTACAAATAGAAAGAAGATAAATTTACGAAAGTTTCCAACACGGAAATACAAGAATTGTCGAAATTAGTCGAAGCATATTTTGCATTGACTCTCACGTAATAACCCAACAAAATGCACGCTGATTAATTTCGCCCTGTCATATATTATAATGTACCGGAGAGGGTGGGAGGGATATAGTCACCTTAAGGGAAACTGAATTTTTTCACCTTGAAATCGCAGGAAAATTTAGGACTTATCATGGTTGTTGCTTAGACAGACCATTTGTTGGCATAAACAGAAAAGATCATTAATACCGTCCCATTGGGTATGAATATGTAAGAGTTTTCCTAAACGTTTGCAACTGGCCATATTATCAGCACCCCTAAAGGTAATATGGCCAAGGAGTGCTGGTGATGTTTCTAGTCAACGTTTCTTTAAGCACTATGTACAACTGATTTTGTTTGTGAAGGCACAAACTACATCATTTTTCATCAACATTATAAATGTAAAGGTAAAGCAATCCCATTACAGGCCTGGACAGGCCCTGAGGGTTCCAGTAGGTTGAGGCTCCCAGATTTCAAGACAATCGGCACATGAAGGTGGTATGGTTGCCAGCCTTAGGCATCGGCCTTCTTTACCCCCAGGAAATATTCTTGGTACTCATTTCTTTTAGAGGCTGAGTCAACCCCACGGCCATAGTGCGGTTGGAAGGATTATGTCAATAAAAAATTCCAGTGACACCATCGGGAATCGAACCCGCGACCCTTCTGCTTGTAGAACAGTGCCTCAACCAACTGCGCCATCACGTGCTCTCACATTATGAATGTATTGTGGTTTATTTGTTACTCAGAGTTCATACATTGTTATCTAAAATTTTATAACATAGTCATTAACAATGAAGCTGTTCCAATTCTGGGCTCTTCCAGGATTAAGATATGCACTTTGCGGGATGAAATCATGTGATTACAACACAAAAATACCTCTACCCAATCACGACCAGGAAGTTTTAATATTTTTGCGACCTTAGTCGTGTTGTTTTACAAGAATATAGGAAATATAGAACAACTTCTTGATGAATATTAATATTCAACGATAAAGCATATTTTATCAATGTGTGTGTGTGTTGTTTTCCTGCATAAGTGGAAATATTTCCTCAATGCACGGATTCGAAAAACATATATTCCTTGCGTTGCATTGTTTGGAAATCCAACTCTCAACTCTATGACACAGCATATAATTCCTTCAGTGCCAGAGTGTCAAGGAGATAGTCATGTTGTGGGATTTGGTGACCAGGGTGTAGACAGAATATTACGAGTATTTGGATGTGAGAGAGAGAAAGAAATAGTGAACTGTTGAAAAGTATGTATCGCAGATCTTCATAATTTGTTTCCTTCCTTAAGCCTAACCATATATACATGCGTGTTTGTGTGTGTGTGTGTGTGTGTGTGTGTGTGTGTATGGGTGTGATTTTTATGCTGCCATTACGATATATGTCCACAGGCGTTTTCTGTGTTTGGAGTCCCTTTGATGCCTATAACGATCAATATTCAGTACTGAGATGGTGAGTAATATAAAATATTTGTGTTTTCACATTACTCTGTGGGGCTAGTAACTTCTTCCAGTAATGTGGCCATGATTCTTATGTTGCCATAAGTAATTAATACGTCATCAAATTATCGGGATTCGAATATGACTTCTTTATTGTCTATGTTAAGTGCGATAAATAAATATTAAAATTATAGTAGAAATTTTTCTGCCACTAAGCTTGATATCGGTGACCCCATTGCTAACCCATTGAACATTTTATAAAATTTATTGTTATGTTTAAAATGTTAACCTTTTAATGCACGAAAGTTTAATACACTAAATTCCCGGTAACTTGTCGTTTTGTGTCCGACTGCTCTGTTTGAACAGAAACCGCTGCCTCTATCATCCAGTATAGTATTTTAGAAGGTACAGTTGTCCGTCTGTACGTAAGGTTTGTTTCTGTGACACTGTAACTGTAGGCCTTACCGTGCAAACTGTTTCATATTACGAGGAGTAAACGTGTAATTTTGCCCGTTGGCCCCTTGGTTGAAATAATATGTAAATATATCGCTATATCTGATTGACAGGGGGAAAGGGGGTTAGGGGGGATGGGGATGTTGTTGGTGGTGATGGAAGTTTGTATTACTGTGGATCAGCTGCATGACAAAACCTTGTGAATCTCACCACCAATTACATTACATTTTAATTTGTGCTCCCACTTGTTGGAGATCTGGACTGCTGGATTGCATCATATTTTTGTGCTGTTAAACGATGACGTTCTCTTGCAGCACGTTTCACACTGATCACGTTTTTCCATGTTTATTCTTTGTAATAATCTGCGTAAAATACTTCCTTATTATCCCAATTCAAAGACAGAGAAATTACAGTCTGTTTATCGTGCAAGTATCATGGATAGACTTCAGCTTAAACACAATGACAATGGAGATGAGAGTGTCATTCAGTCAACGCATCATATTCATTAAGCATAAAGCTACATGTTTCAGCTAAAAAGAATAGCTACGTTCCTTTCTTTGTTATTCTGTCCACCTCAACCTTGGCATTTCAGGTAAATTTCCAATAATTTGAATGTAAAATCTACACTGTACGGGATTAATGTTCCACCTGATGAAACTCAAAAACACACCACAACCGGTGGGAAGGCTCTGGAAGAGGGATCAGCCCGTCGCAGAAAGCTCTATCTGGCAATATACAACACTCTTCAAAGAGAGTAAAATATGGCCTAGCAGGTTTCGTATCTGCAGTCCCAGCAAATTAACTGCCACATAATTATGTTTTAGACCACGTAGCTAACGACATCGGCTGATTAGCCATGATTCGCCTAATAACTAGAATACAAGGAGGATATTCTTTGCAACAATTCTTCAGTTTTCCGGTCTCAAACGTGCGGAGAAATAGAATGCCTAAAATAAAAGGTTTGATTTTTATAAAACATTACGAAATATTATATAATGTAATATAATGTCATAGGGAATTAGTTGCTCGTATAAGATACACACACACACACACACACACACACACACACACACACACACACACACACACACACACACATATATATATATATATATATAT
>Ga0268261_10000563_pt1 | contig 23650 bp, 10 predicted proteins | sample TergutNc150P1_FD_190353 | JGI IMG/M metagenome (GOLD analysis project Ga0268261, IMG submission 190353) | Nasutitermes corniger P1 segment gut microbial community from laboratory colony in Florida, USA - Nc150 P1 (SPAdes) (version 2) | ecosystem: Host-associated > Arthropoda: Insects >...
GGATAAGTTAGGGTAAGTTAGGGTAAGTTCGGATAAGTTAGGGTAAGTTCGGATAAGTTAGGGTAAGTTCGAATAAGTTAGGATAAGTTCGGATAAGTTAGGATAAGTTCGGATAAGTTAGGATAAGTTACCATAAGTTAGGATAAGTTCGGAAAAGATCGAATAAGTACGGATAAGTTGGGATAAGTTCGGATAAGTTCGGATAAGTTCGGATATTTTCGGATGAGTTCGGATAAGTTAAGATAAGTTCGGATAAGTTCGGATAAGTTAGGATAAGTTCGGATAAGTTCGGATAAGTTAGGATAAGTTCGGATAAGTTCGGATAAGTTCGGATAAGTTAGGATAAGTCAGGATAAGTTAGGATAAGTTAGGGTAAGTTAGAGTAAGCTATGGTAAGTTAGGATTTGTTAGGGTAAGTTAGGGTAAGTTAGGATAAGTTAGGGTAAGTATTGATAAGTTAGGATAAGTTAGGCTAAGTTAGGATAAGTTATGTTAAGTTAGGATAAGTTAGGGTAAGTTAGGATAAGTTAGGGTAAGTTAGGTAAAGTTAGGGTAAGTTAGGGTAAGTTAGGGTAAGTTAGGATAATTTCGGATAAGTTCGGATAAGTTCGAATAAGTTCGGATAGTTCGGATAAGTTAGGATAAGTTAGGATAAGTTAGGATATTTAAGGATGAGCTCGATAAGTTAGGATAAGTTAGGATAAGTTAGGATAAGTTAGGATAAGTTCGGATAAGTTCGGATAATTTCGGATATGTTCGGATAATTTCGGATAAGTTCGGATAAGTTCGAATGAGTTCGGATAAGTTCGGATGAGTTCGGATAAGTTCGGATAAGTTCGGATAAGTTCGGATAAGTTCGGATAAGTTCGGAAAAATTCGGATAAGTTGGATAATTTAGGTTAAGTAACGGTAAGTTAGTGTAAGTTAGGTTAAGGTAGGGTAAGTTGGGGTAAGTTAGGGTAAGTTAGGGTATATTAGGGTAAGTTAGGGTACGTTAGGATAAGTTAGGGTAAATTAGGGTAAGTTAGGATAAGTTAGGGTAAGTTAGGATAAGTTAGGGTAAGTTAGGGTAAGTTAGGGTAAATTAGGTTAAGTTAGGGTAAGTTAGAATAAGTTAGTATAAGTTAGGATAAGTTAGGATAAGTTAGGGTAGGTAAGGATAAGTTAGGATAAGTTAGTATAAGTTAGGATAATTTAGAATAAGTTAGGATAAGTTAGTATAAGATAGGATAACGTAGCATAAGTTCGGATAAGTTCGGATAAGTTCGGATAAGTTAGGATAATTTCGTATAAGTAAGGATAAGTTCGTATAAGTTCGGATAAGTTAGGATAAGTTAGGATAAGTTCGGATAAGTTATGATAAGTTAGGATAAGTTAGGATAAGTTAGGATAAGTTCGGATAAACTAGGATAAGTTAGGATAAGTTATGATAAGTTCGGGTAAGTTAGGATAAGTTAGGATAAGTTAGGATAAGATAGGATAAGTTCGGATAAGTTCGGATAAGTTCGGATAAGTTGGGATAAGTTCGGATAAGTTCGGATAAGTTCGGATAAGTTCGGATAAGTTCGGATAAGTTCCGATAAGTTAGGGAAGTTAGGGTAAGTTAGTGTAAGTTAGGGTAAGGTACGGTAAGTTGGGGTAAGTTAGGGTAAGTTAGGGTAAGTTAGGGTAAGTTAGGATAAGTTAGGGTAAGTTAGGGTAAGTTAGGATAAGTTAGGGTAAGTTAGGATAAGTTAGAATAAGTTAGTATAAGTTAAGATAAGTTAGGGTAAGTTAGGATATGTTAGGATAAGTTGGGGTAAGTTAGGGTAAGTTAGGGTAAGTTAGGGTAAGTTAGGGTAAGTTAGGGTAAGTTAGAATAAGTTAGGGTAAGTTAGGATAATTTAGGATATGTTTGGGTAAGTTAGTATAAGGTAGGATAAGTTAGGATAATTTAGGATAAGTAAGGATAATTTAGAGTAAGTTAGTATAAGATAGGATAAGCTAGCATAAGTTCGGATAAATTCGGATAAGTTCTGATAAGTTCGGATAAGTTCGGATAAGTTCGGATAAGTTCGGATAATTTCGGATAAGTTAGGATAAGTTCGGATAAGTAAGGATAAGTTCGGATAAGTTCGGATAAGTTAGGATAAGTTAGGATAAGTTCGGATAAGTTAGGATAAGTTAGGATAAGTTAGGATATGTTAGGATAAGTTAGGATATGTTAGGATAAGTTCGGATAAGTTAGGTTAAGTTAGGGTTAGTTAGGGTAAGGTAGGGTAAGTTGGGGTAAATTAGGGTAAGTTAGGGTAAATTAGGGTAAGTTAGGGTAAGTTACGATAATTTAGGGTAAATTAGGGTAAGTTAGGATAAGTTAGGATATGTTGGTATAAGTTAGGATAAGTTAGGGTAAGTTAGGATAAGTTAGGGGAAGTTAGGATAAGTTAGGGTAAGTTAGGGTAAGTTAGGGTAAGTTAGGGTAAGTTAGGGTAAGTTAGGATTTGTTAGGATAAGTTAGGGTAAGTTAGGATACGTTAGGATAATTTAGGGTAAGTTAGGATACGTTAGGATAAGTTAGGATAAGTTAGGATAAGTTAGGATAAGTTAGGATAATTTAGGAAAAGTTAGGATAAGTTCGGATAAGTTCGGATAAGTTCGGATAAGTTCGGATAAGTTCGGATAATTTCGGATAAGTTCGGATAAGTTGGGATAAGTTCGGATAAGTTCGGATAAGTTCGGATAAGTTAGGATAATTTAGGATTAGTTCGGATAAGTTAGGATAAGTTAGGATAAGTTAGGATAAGTTCGGATAAATTAGGATATGTTAGGATAAGTTAGGATAAGTTCGGATAATTTAGGATAAGTTCGGATAAGTTCGGATAAGTTCGGATAAGTTCAGATAAGTTCGGATAAGTTCGGTTAAGTTCGGATAAGTTCGAATGAGTTCGGATGAGTTCGGATAAGTTCGGATAAGTTCGAATAAGTTCGAATGAGTTCGGATGAGTTCGGATGAGTTCGAATAAGTTCGGATGAGTTCGGATAAGTTCGAATGAGTTCGGATGAGTTCGGATGAGTTCGGATAAGTTCGGATAATTTGGGATAAGTTCGGATAAGTTGGATAAGTTCGTTTAAGTTCGGATAAGTTCGGATGAGTAAGATGAGTTCGGATGAGTTCCGATTAGTTCGGATGAGTACGGTTGAGTTCGGATAAGTTCGGATGAGTTCGGATGAGTTCGGATGAGTTCGGATGAGTTCGGATGAGTTCGGATGAGTTCCGATGATTTCGGAGAGTTCGGATGAGTTCGGATGAGTTCGGAAGAGTTCGGATGAGTTCGGTAGAGTTCTGATGAGATCGGAAGAGTTCTGATGAGTTCGGATGTGTTCGGAAGATTCCGGATGTGTTCGGAAGAGTTCAGATGAGTTCGGAAGAGTTCAGAAGAGTTCGGAAGAGTTCGGATGAGTTCGGTTGAGTTCGGAAGTGTTCGGAAGGGTTCGGAAGAGTTCGGAAGAGTTCGGAAGAGTTCGGAAGAGTGCGGAAGAGTACGGAAGAGTTCGGAAGAGTTCGGAAGTGTTCGGAGTCGTTCGAAAGAGTTCGGATTAGTTCGGAAGAGTTCGGAAGAGTTCGGAAGAGGTCGGATGATTTCGGAAGAGATCGGATTAGTTCGGAAGAGTTCGGATAAGTTCGGAAGAGTTCGGATAAGTTCGGAAGAGTTCGGATAAGTTCGGATGAGTTCGGATAAGTTCGGGTAATTTCGGATAATTTCGGATAAGTTCGGATAAGTTCGAATTAGTTCGGATAAGTTCGGATTAGTTCGGATAAGTTCGGATAAGTTCGGAGAAGTTCGGAGAAGTTTACATAAGTTCGGATAAGTTAAACTAAGTTAGGATAAGTTAGGGTAAGTTACGGTAAGTTAGGGTAAGTTAGGGTAAGGTAGGGTAAGTTGGGGTAAGTTAGGGTAGGTTAGGGTAAATTAGGGTAAGTTAGGGTAAGTTAGGATAAGTGAGGGTAAGTTAGGGTAATTTAGGATAAGTTAGGGTAATTTAGGATAAGTTAGGATAAGTTAGTATAAGTTAGGGTAAGTTAGGGTAAGTTAGGATAAGTTAGGATAAATTAGGGTAAGTTAGGATAAGTTAGGATAAGATAGGTTAAGTTAGGATAAGTTAGGATAAGATAGGATAAGTTAGGATAAGTTAGGATAAGGTGGCATAAGTTAGGATAAGTTAGGAAAAGATAGGATAAGTTAGGATAAGTTGGGATAAGTTCGGATAAGTTCGGATAAGTTCGGATAATTACGGATAAGTTCGGATAAGTTCGGATAAGTTCGGATAAGTTCAGATAATTTCGGATAAGTTCGGATAAGTTCGAAGAAGTTAGGATAAGTTCGGATAAGTTCGGATAAGTTCGGATAAGTTAGGATAAGTTAGGATAAGATAGGATAAGTTAGGATAAGTTCGGATAAGTTCGGATAAGTTCGGATAAGTGCAGATAAGTTCAGATAATTTTGGATAAGTTCGGATAAGTTCGGATAACTTCGGATAAGTTCGGACAAGTTCGAATAAGTTCGGATAAGTTCGGATAAGTTCGGATAAGTTCGGATGAGTTCGGATAATTTCGGGAAAGTTCGGATAAGTTCGGATGATTTCGGATGAGTTCGGATGAGTTCGGATAAGTTCGGATGATTTCGGATAAGTTCGGATGAGTTCGGATGAGTTCGGATGATTTCGGATGATTTCGGATAAGTTCGGATAAGTTCGGATAAGTTCAGATAAGTTCGGATAATTTCGGATAAGTTCGGATAAGTTCGCATGAGTTCGGATGAGTTCGGATGAGTTCGGATGATTTCGGGTGAGTTCTGATTATTTCGGATGAGTTCGGATGAGTTCGGATGAGTTCGGATGAGTTCGGATGAGTTCGGATGAGTATGGATGAGTTCGGATAAGTTCGGATAAGTTCGGATAAGTTCGGATGAGTTCGGATAAGTTGGGATGATTTCGGATAAATTTGGATAAGTTCGGATAATTTCGGATAAGTTCGGATAAATTCGGATAAGTTCGGATAATTTCGGATAAGTTTGGATAATATCTGATAAGTTCGGATAAGTTCGGATAAGTTCGGATAAGTTCGGATAAGTTCGGATGAGTTCGGATGAGTTCGGATAAGTTCGGAAGAGTCCGGATAAGTTCGGAAGAGTTCGGAAAAGTTCGGAAGATTTCGGATAAGTTCGGAAGAGTTCCGAAGAGTTCGGAAGAGTTCGGAAGAGTTCGGATAAATTCGGATAAGTTCGGATAAGTTCGGATAAATTTCGGATAAGTTCGGATAAGTTCGGATAAGTTCGAAAAAGTTCGCATAAGTTAGAATAAGTTCGGATAAGTTCGTATAAGTTCGGATAAGTTAGGATAAGTTCGGATAAGTTCGGATAATTTAGGATAAGTTAGGATAAGTTAGGATAAGATCGGATAAGTTAAGATAAGTTCGGATAAGTTCGGATAAGTTCGGAGAAGTTTGGATCAGTTCGGATAAGTTAGGATAAGTTAGGGTAAGTTAGGGTAAGTTAGGGTAAGTTAGGGTATGTTAGGATAAGTTGGGGTAAGTTAGGGTAAGTTAGGATAAGTTAGGGTAAGTTAGAATAAGTTAGGAAAAGTTAGTATAAGTTAGGATAAGTTAGGATAAGTTAGGGTAAGTTAGGATAAGTTAGGATAAATGAGGGTAAGTTAGGGTAAGTTAGGGTAAGTTACGATAAGTTAGGGTAAGTTAGGATAAGTTAGGGTAAGTTCGGATAAGTTAGGATAAGATAGCATAAGTTAGGATAAGTTAGGATAAGATAGGATAAGTTACGATAAGTTCGTTTAAGTTCGGATAAGTTCGGATAATTTCGGATAAGTTCGAATAATTTCGGATAAGTTCGGATAAGTTCGTATAAGTTCGGATAAGTTCGGAAAAGTTCGGATAAGTTAGGATAAGTTCGGATAAGTTCGGATAAGTTAGGATAAGTTAGGATAAGTTCGGATAAGTTAGGATAAGTTAGGATAAGTTAGGAAAAGTTCGGATAAATTAGGATAAGTTATGATAACTTCGGATAAGTTAAGATAAGTTTGGATAAGTTAGGATAAGTTGGGATAAGTTAGGATAAGATAGGATAAGTTAGGATAAGTTCGGATAAGTTCGGATAAGTTCGGATAAGTTCGGATAAGTTCGGATAAGATCGGATAATTTCGGATAAGTTCGGAAAAGTTCGGATATGTTCGGATATGTTCGGAAAATTTCGGATAAGTTCGGATAAGTTCGGATAAGTTCGGATAAGTTCGGATGATTTCGGATGAGTTCGGATGAGTTCGGATAAGTTCGGATGATTTCGGATAAGTTCGGTTGAGTTCGGATGAGTCGGATTAGTTCGGATGAGTTTGGATAATTTCGCATAAGTTCGGATAAGTTCGGATAATTTCGGCTAAGTTCGGATAAGTTCGGATAAGAACGGATGAGTTCGGATAAGTTCGGATAAGTTCGGATGATTTCGAATGAGTTCGGATGAGTTCGGGTGAGTTCGAATGAGTTCGGATGAGTTCGGATAATTTCGAATAAGTTCGGATGAGTTCGGATGAGTTCGGATGAGTTCGGATGAGTTCGGATGAGTTCGGATAAGTTTGGATGAGTTCGGATAAGTTCGGATGAGTTCGGATAAGTTCGGATAAGTTCGGATAAATTCGGATAAGTTCGGATGAGTTCGGATAATTTCGGATGAGTTCGGATAAGTTCGGATAAGTTCGGATGAGTTCGGATAAGTTCGGATGAGTTCGTATGAGTTCGGATATGTTCGGTTGAGTTCGTATGAGATCGGATAAGTTCGGATAAGTTCGGATAAGTTCGGATAAGTTCGGATAAGTTCGGATGAGTTCGGATAATTTCGGATGAGTTCGGATAAGTTCGGATAAGTTCGGATGAGTTCGGATATTTTCGGATGAGTTCGTATGAGTTCGGATATGTTCGGTTGAGTTCGTATGAGATCGGATAAGTTCGGATAAGTTCGGATAATTTCGGATAAGTTCGGATAAGTTCGGATGATTTCGGATAAGTTCGGTTGATTTCGGATGAGATCGGATAAGTTCGGATAAGTTAGGATAAGTTCGGATAAGTTCGGATAAGTTCGGATAAGTTCGGATAAGTTCGGATGAGTTCGGATAAGTTCGGAAGAGTTCGGTAGAGTTGGGAAAAGTTCGGATGAGTTCGGATGAGTTCGAATGAGTTCGGATGTGTTCGGAAGAGTTCGGAAGAGTTCGGAAGAGTTCGGAAGAGTTCGGAAGAGTTCGGAAGAATTCGTATGAGTTTGGAAGGTATCGGATGAGTTCGGAAGAGTTCGGATGAGTTCGGAAGAGTTCGGATTAGTTCGGAATAGTTTGGAAGATTTCGGAAGGGTTCGGATGAGTTCGGAAGGGTTCGGATGAGTTCGGAAGAGTTCGGATGAGTTCGGAAGAGTTCGGATGGGTTCGGAATAGTTTGGAAGAGTTCGGAAGAGTTCGGATGTGTTTGGAAGAGTTCGGAAGAGTTCGGATGAGATCGGATGAGTTCGGATGAGTTCGGATGAGTTCGGATAAGTTAGGATAAGTTCGGATAAGTTCGGATAAGTTAGGAGAAGTTAGGATAAGTTAGGATAAGTTAGGATAAGTTAGGATAAGTTAGTATAAGTTAGGATAAGTTAGGATAAGTTAGGATAAGTTAAGATAAGTTAGGGTAAGTTGGATAAGTTAGGGTAAGTTAGGGTAAGTTAGGATAAGTTTGGGTAAGTTAGGGTAAGTTAGGGTAAGTTAGGATAAGTTAGGGTAAGTTAGGATAAGTTAGGATAAGTTAGCATAAGTTAGGGTAAGTTAGGGTAAGTTAGGGTAAGTTAGGGTAAGTTAGGATATGTTAGGTTAAGTTAGGATAAGTTCGGATAAATTAGGATAAGTTAGGATAAGTTAGGATAAGTTAGGGTAATTTAGGGTAAGTTAGGATAAGTTACGGTAAGTTAGGATAAGTTCGGATAAGTTCGGATAAGTTCGGATAATTTCGGATAATTTAGGATAAGATAGGATAAGTTAGGATAAGTTAGGATAAGTTAGAATAAGATAGGATAAGTTCGGATAAGATCGGATAAGTTCGGATAAGTTCGGATAAGAATGGATAAGTTCGGATAAGTTCGGTTATGTTCCGATAAGATCGGATAAGTTAGGATAAGTTAGGATAAGTCAGGATAAGTTAGGATCAGTTAGGATAAGTTAGGGTAAGTTAGGGTAAGTTATGGTAAGTTAGGATAAGTTAGGGTAAGTTATGGTAAGTTGGGATAAGTTAGGGTAAGTTAGGATAAGTTAGGGTAAGTTAGGGTAAGTTAGGATAAGTTAGGATAAGTTAAGGTAAGTTAGGGTAAGTTAGGGTAAGTTAGGGTGAGTTAGGGTAAGTTAATGTAAGTTAGGGTAAGTTAGGATGAGTTAGGATAAGTTCGGATAAGTTAGGATAAGTTAGGATAAGTTAGGATAAGTTAGGATAAGTTACGATAATTTAGGATATGTTAGGATAAGTTAGGATAAGTTAGGATAAGTTAGGATTATTTTGAATAAGTTAGGATAATTTAGGATTAGTTAGGATAATTCGGATAAGTTCTGATAAGTTCGGATAAGTTCGGATACGTTCAGATAAGTTCGGATAATTTCGGATAAGTTCGGATAAATTCGGATAAATTCGGAGAAGTTAGGATGCGTTCGGATAAGATAGGATAAGTTCGGATAAGTTAGGATAAGTTCAGATAAGTTAGGATAAGTTAGGATAAGTTAGGATAAGTTAGGATAAGTTAGGATAAGTTAGGATAAGTTCGGATAAGTTAGGATAAGTTAGGATAAGTTCGGATAATTTCGGATAAGTTCGGATAAGTTAAGATAAGTTAGGATAACTTAGGATAAGTTAGGATAAGTTAGGGTAAGTTAGGGTAAGTTAGGGTAAGTTCCGATAAGTTAGGGTAAGTTCGGATAAGTTCGGGTAAGTTCGGATAAGTTAGGATAATTTCGGATAAGTTCGGATAAGTTCGGATAAGTTAGGATAAGTTCGGATAAGTTAGGATAAGTTAGGATAAGTTAGTAGAAGTTAGTATAAGTTCGGAAGAGTTCGGAATAGTACGGAAGAGTTCGGGAGAGTTCGAAAGAGTTCGGAAGAGTTCGGATGAGTTCGGATGAGTTCGGATGATTTCGGATGTGTTCGGAAGAGTTCGGAAGAGTTCGGATGAATTCGGAAGAGTTCCGATGAGTTCGGAAGATTTCGGATGAGTTCGGAAGTGTTCGGATGAGTTCGAAAGAGTTCGGAAGAGTTCGGAAGTGTTCGGAAGAGTGCGGAAGAGTTCGGAAGAGTTCCGAAGAGTTCGGAAGAGTTCGGATGAGTTCGGAAGAGTTCGGATGAGTTCGGAAGATTTAGGAAGAGTTCGGAATAGTTCGGATGAGTTCGGAAGAGTTCGGATGGGTTCGGAAGGTTTCGGATGAGTTCGGAAGAGATCGGATGAGTTCGGAAGATTTCGGATAAGTTCGGAAGAGTTCGGATAAGTTCGGAAGAGTTCGAATAAGTTCGGAATAGTTCGGATAAGTTCGAAAGAGTTCGGATAAGTTCGGATGAGTTCGGATAATTTCGGGTAAGTTCAGATAAGTTCGGATAGTTTCGGATTAGTTTGGATAAGTTCGAATAAGTTCGGATAAGTTCGGAAAAGTTCGGATAAGTTCGGATAAGTTCGGATAAGTTAGGATAAAATCGGATAAGTTAGGATAAGTTCGGATAAGTTAGGATAAGTTAGGATATGTTAGGATAAGTTAGGATAAGTTAGGATTAGTTAGGATAAGTTAGGAAAAGTTAGGATAAGTTAGGGTAAGTTAGGATAATTTAGGGTAAGTTAGGATAAGTTAGGGTAAGGTAGGGTAAGTTAGGGTAAGGTAGGATAAGTTAAGGTAAGTTATGATAAGTTAGGTTAAGTTAGGATATGTTAGGATAAGTTCGGATAAGTTAGGATAAGGTCGGATAAGTTAGGATAAGTTCGGATAAGTTATGATAAGTTAGGATAAGTTCGGAAGAGTTCGGAAGATTTCGGAAGAGTTCGGTAGAGTTGGGATAAGTTCGGATGAGTTCGGTTGATTTCGAATGAGTTCGGATGTGTTCGGAAGAGTTCGGAAGAGTTCGGAAGAGTTCGGAAGAGTTCGGAAGAGTTTGGATGAGTTCGGAAGAGTTCGGATGAGTTCGGAAGAGTTCGGATGAGTTCGGAAGGGTTCGGATGTTTTCGGAAGAGTTCGGATGAGTTCGGAAGAGTTCGGATGAGTTCGGAATGTTTTAGAAGATTTCGGAAGAGTTCGGCTGAGTTCGGATGAGTTCGGATGAGTTCGGATGAGTTCGGATGAGTTCGGATAATTTCGGATAACTTAGGATAATTTAGGATAAGTTAGGAAAAGTTAGGATAAGTTAGGATAAGTTAGAATAAGTTCGGATAAGTTAATATAAGTTCGGATAAGTTCGGATAAGTTAGGATAAGTTAGGATAAGTTAAGATAAGTTAGGATAAGTTAGTATAAGTTAGGATAAGTTAGGATAAGTTAAGATAAGTTAGGGTAAGTTTGATAAGTTAGGGTAAGTTAGATTAAGTTTGGGTAAGTTAGGGTAAGTTGGGATAAGTTAGGGTAAGTTAGGGTAAGTTAGCGTAAGTTAGGGTAAGGTAGAGTAAGTTAGGATAAGTTAGGGTAAGTTAGGATAAGTTAGGATAAGTTATCATAAGTTAGGGTAAGTTACGGTAAGTTAGGGTAAGTTAGGGTAAGTTAGGATAAGTTAGGGTAAGTTAGGATAAGTTAGGATAAGTTCGGACAAGTTATGATAAGTTAGGATAAGTTAGGATAAGGTAGGATAAGTTAGGATAAGTTAGGATAAGTTAGGGTAAGTTAGGGTAAGTTAGGGTAAGTTAGGATAAGTTAGGGTAAGTTAGGGTAAGTTCGGATAAGTTAGGGTAAGTTCGGATAAGTTAGGGTAAGTTCGAATAAGTTAGGATAAGTTCGGATAAGTTAGGATAAGTTCGGATAAGTTAGGATAAGTTACCATAAGTTAGGATAAGTTCGGAAAAGATCGAATAAGTACGGATAAGTTGGGATAAGTTCGGATAAGTTCGGATAAGTTCGGATATTTTCGGATGAGTTCGGATAAGTTAAGATAAGTTCGGATAAGTTCGGATAAGTTAGGATAAGTTCGGATAAGTTCGGATAAGTTAGGATAAGTTCGGATAAGTTCGGATAAGTTCGGATAAGTTAGGATAAGTCAGGATAAGTTAGGATAAGTTAGGGTAAGTTAGAGTAAGCTATGGTAAGTTAGGATTTGTTAGGGTAAGTTAGGGTAAGTTAGGATAAGTTAGGGTAAGTATTGATAAGTTAGGATAAGTTAGGCTAAGTTAGGATAAGTTATGTTAAGTTAGGATAAGTTAGGGTAAGTTAGGATAAGTTAGGGTAAGTTAGGTAAAGTTAGGGTAAGTTAGGGTAAGTTAGGGTAAGTTAGGATAATTTCGGATAAGTTCGGATAAGTTCGAATAAGTTCGGATAGTTCGGATAAGTTAGGATAAGTTAGGATAAGTTAGGATATTTAAGGATGAGCTCGATAAGTTAGGATAAGTTAGGATAAGTTAGGATAAGTTAGGATAAGTTCGGATAAGTTCGGATAATTTCGGATATGTTCGGATAATTTCGGATAAGTTCGGATAAGTTCGAATGAGTTCGGATAAGTTCGGATGAGTTCGGATAAGTTCGGATAAGTTCGGATAAGTTCGGATAAGTTCGGATAAGTTCGGAAAAATTCGGATAAGTTGGATAATTTAGGTTAAGTAACGGTAAGTTAGTGTAAGTTAGGTTAAGGTAGGGTAAGTTGGGGTAAGTTAGGGTAAGTTAGGGTATATTAGGGTAAGTTAGGGTACGTTAGGATAAGTTAGGGTAAATTAGGGTAAGTTAGGATAAGTTAGGGTAAGTTAGGATAAGTTAGGGTAAGTTAGGGTAAGTTAGGGTAAATTAGGTTAAGTTAGGGTAAGTTAGAATAAGTTAGTATAAGTTAGGATAAGTTAGGATAAGTTAGGGTAGGTAAGGATAAGTTAGGATAAGTTAGTATAAGTTAGGATAATTTAGAATAAGTTAGGATAAGTTAGTATAAGATAGGATAACGTAGCATAAGTTCGGATAAGTTCGGATAAGTTCGGATAAGTTAGGATAATTTCGTATAAGTAAGGATAAGTTCGTATAAGTTCGGATAAGTTAGGATAAGTTAGGATAAGTTCGGATAAGTTATGATAAGTTAGGATAAGTTAGGATAAGTTAGGATAAGTTCGGATAAACTAGGATAAGTTAGGATAAGTTATGATAAGTTCGGGTAAGTTAGGATAAGTTAGGATAAGTTAGGATAAGATAGGATAAGTTCGGATAAGTTCGGATAAGTTCGGATAAGTTGGGATAAGTTCGGATAAGTTCGGATAAGTTCGGATAAGTTCGGATAAGTTCGGATAAGTTCCGATAAGTTAGGGAAGTTAGGGTAAGTTAGTGTAAGTTAGGGTAAGGTACGGTAAGTTGGGGTAAGTTAGGGTAAGTTAGGGTAAGTTAGGGTAAGTTAGGATAAGTTAGGGTAAGTTAGGGTAAGTTAGGATAAGTTAGGGTAAGTTAGGATAAGTTAGAATAAGTTAGTATAAGTTAAGATAAGTTAGGGTAAGTTAGGATATGTTAGGATAAGTTGGGGTAAGTTAGGGTAAGTTAGGGTAAGTTAGGGTAAGTTAGGGTAAGTTAGGGTAAGTTAGAATAAGTTAGGGTAAGTTAGGATAATTTAGGATATGTTTGGGTAAGTTAGTATAAGGTAGGATAAGTTAGGATAATTTAGGATAAGTAAGGATAATTTAGAGTAAGTTAGTATAAGATAGGATAAGCTAGCATAAGTTCGGATAAATTCGGATAAGTTCTGATAAGTTCGGATAAGTTCGGATAAGTTCGGATAAGTTCGGATAATTTCGGATAAGTTAGGATAAGTTCGGATAAGTAAGGATAAGTTCGGATAAGTTCGGATAAGTTAGGATAAGTTAGGATAAGTTCGGATAAGTTAGGATAAGTTAGGATAAGTTAGGATATGTTAGGATAAGTTAGGATATGTTAGGATAAGTTCGGATAAGTTAGGTTAAGTTAGGGTTAGTTAGGGTAAGGTAGGGTAAGTTGGGGTAAATTAGGGTAAGTTAGGGTAAATTAGGGTAAGTTAGGGTAAGTTACGATAATTTAGGGTAAATTAGGGTAAGTTAGGATAAGTTAGGATATGTTGGTATAAGTTAGGATAAGTTAGGGTAAGTTAGGATAAGTTAGGGGAAGTTAGGATAAGTTAGGGTAAGTTAGGGTAAGTTAGGGTAAGTTAGGGTAAGTTAGGGTAAGTTAGGATTTGTTAGGATAAGTTAGGGTAAGTTAGGATACGTTAGGATAATTTAGGGTAAGTTAGGATACGTTAGGATAAGTTAGGATAAGTTAGGATAAGTTAGGATAAGTTAGGATAATTTAGGAAAAGTTAGGATAAGTTCGGATAAGTTCGGATAAGTTCGGATAAGTTCGGATAAGTTCGGATAATTTCGGATAAGTTCGGATAAGTTGGGATAAGTTCGGATAAGTTCGGATAAGTTCGGATAAGTTAGGATAATTTAGGATTAGTTCGGATAAGTTAGGATAAGTTAGGATAAGTTAGGATAAGTTCGGATAAATTAGGATATGTTAGGATAAGTTAGGATAAGTTCGGATAATTTAGGATAAGTTCGGATAAGTTCGGATAAGTTCGGATAAGTTCAGATAAGTTCGGATAAGTTCGGTTAAGTTCGGATAAGTTCGAATGAGTTCGGATGAGTTCGGATAAGTTCGGATAAGTTCGAATAAGTTCGAATGAGTTCGGATGAGTTCGGATGAGTTCGAATAAGTTCGGATGAGTTCGGATAAGTTCGAATGAGTTCGGATGAGTTCGGATGAGTTCGGATAAGTTCGGATAATTTGGGATAAGTTCGGATAAGTTGGATAAGTTCGTTTAAGTTCGGATAAGTTCGGATGAGTAAGATGAGTTCGGATGAGTTCCGATTAGTTCGGATGAGTACGGTTGAGTTCGGATAAGTTCGGATGAGTTCGGATGAGTTCGGATGAGTTCGGATGAGTTCGGATGAGTTCGGATGAGTTCCGATGATTTCGGAGAGTTCGGATGAGTTCGGATGAGTTCGGAAGAGTTCGGATGAGTTCGGTAGAGTTCTGATGAGATCGGAAGAGTTCTGATGAGTTCGGATGTGTTCGGAAGATTCCGGATGTGTTCGGAAGAGTTCAGATGAGTTCGGAAGAGTTCAGAAGAGTTCGGAAGAGTTCGGATGAGTTCGGTTGAGTTCGGAAGTGTTCGGAAGGGTTCGGAAGAGTTCGGAAGAGTTCGGAAGAGTTCGGAAGAGTGCGGAAGAGTACGGAAGAGTTCGGAAGAGTTCGGAAGTGTTCGGAGTCGTTCGAAAGAGTTCGGATTAGTTCGGAAGAGTTCGGAAGAGTTCGGAAGAGGTCGGATGATTTCGGAAGAGATCGGATTAGTTCGGAAGAGTTCGGATAAGTTCGGAAGAGTTCGGATAAGTTCGGAAGAGTTCGGATAAGTTCGGATGAGTTCGGATAAGTTCGGGTAATTTCGGATAATTTCGGATAAGTTCGGATAAGTTCGAATTAGTTCGGATAAGTTCGGATTAGTTCGGATAAGTTCGGATAAGTTCGGAGAAGTTCGGAGAAGTTTACATAAGTTCGGATAAGTTAAACTAAGTTAGGATAAGTTAGGGTAAGTTACGGTAAGTTAGGGTAAGTTAGGGTAAGGTAGGGTAAGTTGGGGTAAGTTAGGGTAGGTTAGGGTAAATTAGGGTAAGTTAGGGTAAGTTAGGATAAGTGAGGGTAAGTTAGGGTAATTTAGGATAAGTTAGGGTAATTTAGGATAAGTTAGGATAAGTTAGTATAAGTTAGGGTAAGTTAGGGTAAGTTAGGATAAGTTAGGATAAATTAGGGTAAGTTAGGATAAGTTAGGATAAGATAGGTTAAGTTAGGATAAGTTAGGATAAGATAGGATAAGTTAGGATAAGTTAGGATAAGGTGGCATAAGTTAGGATAAGTTAGGAAAAGATAGGATAAGTTAGGATAAGTTGGGATAAGTTCGGATAAGTTCGGATAAGTTCGGATAATTACGGATAAGTTCGGATAAGTTCGGATAAGTTCGGATAAGTTCAGATAATTTCGGATAAGTTCGGATAAGTTCGAAGAAGTTAGGATAAGTTCGGATAAGTTCGGATAAGTTCGGATAAGTTAGGATAAGTTAGGATAAGATAGGATAAGTTAGGATAAGTTCGGATAAGTTCGGATAAGTTCGGATAAGTGCAGATAAGTTCAGATAATTTTGGATAAGTTCGGATAAGTTCGGATAACTTCGGATAAGTTCGGACAAGTTCGAATAAGTTCGGATAAGTTCGGATAAGTTCGGATAAGTTCGGATGAGTTCGGATAATTTCGGGAAAGTTCGGATAAGTTCGGATGATTTCGGATGAGTTCGGATGAGTTCGGATAAGTTCGGATGATTTCGGATAAGTTCGGATGAGTTCGGATGAGTTCGGATGATTTCGGATGATTTCGGATAAGTTCGGATAAGTTCGGATAAGTTCAGATAAGTTCGGATAATTTCGGATAAGTTCGGATAAGTTCGCATGAGTTCGGATGAGTTCGGATGAGTTCGGATGATTTCGGGTGAGTTCTGATTATTTCGGATGAGTTCGGATGAGTTCGGATGAGTTCGGATGAGTTCGGATGAGTTCGGATGAGTATGGATGAGTTCGGATAAGTTCGGATAAGTTCGGATAAGTTCGGATGAGTTCGGATAAGTTGGGATGATTTCGGATAAATTTGGATAAGTTCGGATAATTTCGGATAAGTTCGGATAAATTCGGATAAGTTCGGATAATTTCGGATAAGTTTGGATAATATCTGATAAGTTCGGATAAGTTCGGATAAGTTCGGATAAGTTCGGATAAGTTCGGATGAGTTCGGATGAGTTCGGATAAGTTCGGAAGAGTCCGGATAAGTTCGGAAGAGTTCGGAAAAGTTCGGAAGATTTCGGATAAGTTCGGAAGAGTTCCGAAGAGTTCGGAAGAGTTCGGAAGAGTTCGGATAAATTCGGATAAGTTCGGATAAGTTCGGATAAATTTCGGATAAGTTCGGATAAGTTCGGATAAGTTCGAAAAAGTTCGCATAAGTTAGAATAAGTTCGGATAAGTTCGTATAAGTTCGGATAAGTTAGGATAAGTTCGGATAAGTTCGGATAATTTAGGATAAGTTAGGATAAGTTAGGATAAGATCGGATAAGTTAAGATAAGTTCGGATAAGTTCGGATAAGTTCGGAGAAGTTTGGATCAGTTCGGATAAGTTAGGATAAGTTAGGGTAAGTTAGGGTAAGTTAGGGTAAGTTAGGGTATGTTAGGATAAGTTGGGGTAAGTTAGGGTAAGTTAGGATAAGTTAGGGTAAGTTAGAATAAGTTAGGAAAAGTTAGTATAAGTTAGGATAAGTTAGGATAAGTTAGGGTAAGTTAGGATAAGTTAGGATAAATGAGGGTAAGTTAGGGTAAGTTAGGGTAAGTTACGATAAGTTAGGGTAAGTTAGGATAAGTTAGGGTAAGTTCGGATAAGTTAGGATAAGATAGCATAAGTTAGGATAAGTTAGGATAAGATAGGATAAGTTACGATAAGTTCGTTTAAGTTCGGATAAGTTCGGATAATTTCGGATAAGTTCGAATAATTTCGGATAAGTTCGGATAAGTTCGTATAAGTTCGGATAAGTTCGGAAAAGTTCGGATAAGTTAGGATAAGTTCGGATAAGTTCGGATAAGTTAGGATAAGTTAGGATAAGTTCGGATAAGTTAGGATAAGTTAGGATAAGTTAGGAAAAGTTCGGATAAATTAGGATAAGTTATGATAACTTCGGATAAGTTAAGATAAGTTTGGATAAGTTAGGATAAGTTGGGATAAGTTAGGATAAGATAGGATAAGTTAGGATAAGTTCGGATAAGTTCGGATAAGTTCGGATAAGTTCGGATAAGTTCGGATAAGATCGGATAATTTCGGATAAGTTCGGAAAAGTTCGGATATGTTCGGATATGTTCGGAAAATTTCGGATAAGTTCGGATAAGTTCGGATAAGTTCGGATAAGTTCGGATGATTTCGGATGAGTTCGGATGAGTTCGGATAAGTTCGGATGATTTCGGATAAGTTCGGTTGAGTTCGGATGAGTCGGATTAGTTCGGATGAGTTTGGATAATTTCGCATAAGTTCGGATAAGTTCGGATAATTTCGGCTAAGTTCGGATAAGTTCGGATAAGAACGGATGAGTTCGGATAAGTTCGGATAAGTTCGGATGATTTCGAATGAGTTCGGATGAGTTCGGGTGAGTTCGAATGAGTTCGGATGAGTTCGGATAATTTCGAATAAGTTCGGATGAGTTCGGATGAGTTCGGATGAGTTCGGATGAGTTCGGATGAGTTCGGATAAGTTTGGATGAGTTCGGATAAGTTCGGATGAGTTCGGATAAGTTCGGATAAGTTCGGATAAATTCGGATAAGTTCGGATGAGTTCGGATAATTTCGGATGAGTTCGGATAAGTTCGGATAAGTTCGGATGAGTTCGGATAAGTTCGGATGAGTTCGTATGAGTTCGGATATGTTCGGTTGAGTTCGTATGAGATCGGATAAGTTCGGATAAGTTCGGATAAGTTCGGATAAGTTCGGATAAGTTCGGATGAGTTCGGATAATTTCGGATGAGTTCGGATAAGTTCGGATAAGTTCGGATGAGTTCGGATATTTTCGGATGAGTTCGTATGAGTTCGGATATGTTCGGTTGAGTTCGTATGAGATCGGATAAGTTCGGATAAGTTCGGATAATTTCGGATAAGTTCGGATAAGTTCGGATGATTTCGGATAAGTTCGGTTGATTTCGGATGAGATCGGATAAGTTCGGATAAGTTAGGATAAGTTCGGATAAGTTCGGATAAGTTCGGATAAGTTCGGATAAGTTCGGATGAGTTCGGATAAGTTCGGAAGAGTTCGGTAGAGTTGGGAAAAGTTCGGATGAGTTCGGATGAGTTCGAATGAGTTCGGATGTGTTCGGAAGAGTTCGGAAGAGTTCGGAAGAGTTCGGAAGAGTTCGGAAGAGTTCGGAAGAATTCGTATGAGTTTGGAAGGTATCGGATGAGTTCGGAAGAGTTCGGATGAGTTCGGAAGAGTTCGGATTAGTTCGGAATAGTTTGGAAGATTTCGGAAGGGTTCGGATGAGTTCGGAAGGGTTCGGATGAGTTCGGAAGAGTTCGGATGAGTTCGGAAGAGTTCGGATGGGTTCGGAATAGTTTGGAAGAGTTCGGAAGAGTTCGGATGTGTTTGGAAGAGTTCGGAAGAGTTCGGATGAGATCGGATGAGTTCGGATGAGTTCGGATGAGTTCGGATAAGTTAGGATAAGTTCGGATAAGTTCGGATAAGTTAGGAGAAGTTAGGATAAGTTAGGATAAGTTAGGATAAGTTAGGATAAGTTAGTATAAGTTAGGATAAGTTAGGATAAGTTAGGATAAGTTAAGATAAGTTAGGGTAAGTTGGATAAGTTAGGGTAAGTTAGGGTAAGTTAGGATAAGTTTGGGTAAGTTAGGGTAAGTTAGGGTAAGTTAGGATAAGTTAGGGTAAGTTAGGATAAGTTAGGATAAGTTAGCATAAGTTAGGGTAAGTTAGGGTAAGTTAGGGTAAGTTAGGGTAAGTTAGGATATGTTAGGTTAAGTTAGGATAAGTTCGGATAAATTAGGATAAGTTAGGATAAGTTAGGATAAGTTAGGGTAATTTAGGGTAAGTTAGGATAAGTTACGGTAAGTTAGGATAAGTTAGGATAAGTTAGGATAAGTTAGGGTAAGTTAGGGTAAGTTAGGGTAAGTTCGGATAAGTTAGGGTAAGTTAGGGTAATTTCGGATAAGTTAGGGTAAGTTCGGATAAGTTAGGGTAAGTTCGAATAAGTTAGGATAAGTTCGGATAAGTTAGGATAAGTTCGGATAAGTTAGGATAAGTTTAGGATAAGTTAGGGTAAGTTAGGATAAGTTAGGTTAAGTTCGGAAGAGTTCGGAAGAGTTCGGAATAGTTCGGAAGTGTTCTGAAGGTTCCGGAAGTGTTCGGAAGATTTCGGAAGAGTTCGGAAGAGTTCGGAAGAGTTCGGATGAGTTCGGAAGAGTTCGGAAGAGTTCGGAAGTGTTCGGATGATTTCGGAAGGGTTCGGATGAGTTCGGATGAGTTCGGATGAGTTCGGATGAGTTCGGAAGAGTTCGGAAGATTTCGGAAGAGTTCGGATGAGTTCGGAAGAGTTCAGAATAGTTTGGATGAGTTCGTAAGAGTTCGGAAGTGTTCGGAAGATTTCGGATGATTTCGGAAGAGTTCGGAAGAGTTCGGAAGAGTTCGGAAAAGTTCGGAAGTGTTCGGATGAGTTCGGAAGAGTTCGGAAGTGTTCGGAAGAGTTCGGAAGAGCTCGGAAGATTTCGGATGATTTCGGAAGAGTTCGGATGAGTTCGGAAGAGTTCGGATGAGTTCAGAAGAGTTCGGAAGAGTTCGGAAAAGTTCGGAAGAATTCGGAAGAGTTCGGAAGATTTCGGAAAAGTTCCGAAGAGTTCGGATAAGTTCGGAAGAGTTCGGATAAGTTCGGAAGAATTCGGATAAGATCGGAAGAGTTCGGATAAGTTTGGATAAGTTAGGATAAGTTAGGATAAGTTAGGATAAGTTAGGGTTAGTTAGGGTAAGTTAGGGTAAGTTAGGGTAAGTTAGGGTAAGTAAGAATAAGTTAGGGTAAGTTAGGATAAGTTAGGAAAAGTTAGGATAAGTTAGGATAAGTTAGGATAAGTTCGGATAAGTTAGGGTAAGTTAGGATAAGTTAGGATAAGTTAGGATATGTTAGGATAAGTTAGGGTAAGGTAGGATAAGTTAGGATAAGTTAGGATAAGTTAGGATAAGTTAGGATAAGTTAGGGTAAGTTGGGGTAAGATAGCATAAGTTAGGGAAAGTTAGGGTAAGTTAGGGTACGTTAGGATAATTTCGGATAAGTTCGGATAAGTTCGGATAAGTTCGGATAAGTTAGGATAATTTAGGATAAGTTAGGATAATTTAGGATAATTTAGGATCAGTTCGATAAGTTAGGATAAGTTCGGATAAGTTAGGATAACTTTGGATAAGTTCGGATAAGTTCGGATAAGTTCGGATAATTTCGGATAAGTTCGGATAAGTTCGGATAAGTTCGGATAAGTTCGGATGAGTTAGGATGAGTTCGGATGAGTTCGGATAAGTTCAGATAAGTTCGGATATGTTCGGAAAATTTCGGATAAGTTCGGATAAGTTCGGATGAGTTCGGATGAGTTGGGATAAGTTCGGATGAGTTCGGATAAGTTCGGATGAGTTCGGATAAGTTCGGATAATTTCGGATAAGTTCGGAAAAGTTCGGATAAGTTCGGATAAGTTCGGATAAGTTAGGGTAAGTTAGGGTAAGTTAGTGTAAGTTAGGGTAAGGTAGGGTAAGTTGGGGTAAGTTAGGGTAAGTTAGGGTAAATTGGTGTAAGTTGGGGTAAGTTAGGATAAGTTAGGGTAATTTAGGGTAAGTTAGGATAAGTTAGGGTAAGTTAGGATAAGTTAGGTTAAGTTAGTATAAGTTAGGATAAGTTAGGATAAGATAGGATAAGGTAGCATAAGTTCGGATAAGTTCGGATAAGTTCGGATAAATTCGGAAAAGTTAGGATAAGTTCGGATAAGTAAGGATATGTTCGGATAAGTTCGGATAAGTTAGGATAAGTTAGGATAAGTTCGGATAAGTTAGGATAAGTTAGGATAAGTTCGGATAAGTTAGGATTAGTACGGATAAGTTAGGATAAGTTAGGATAAGTTAGGTTAAGTTATGATAAGATAGGATAAGTTAGGATAAGTTCGGATAAGTTCGGATAAGTCCGGATAATTTCGGATAAATTCGGATAAGTTAGTATAAGTTCGGATAAGTTCGGATAAGTTAGGATAAGTTCGGATGAGTTCGGATAAGTTCGCATAAGTTCGGATGAGTTCGGATGAGTTCGAATGAGTTCGGATGAATTCGGAAGAGTTCGGATGAGATCGGATGAGTTCGGGTGAGTTCGGATTAGTTCGGATGAGTTCGGATGAGTTCGGATGAGTTCGGATGAGTTCGGATAAGTTCGGATAAGTTCGGATAAGTTCGGATAAGTTCGGATAAGTTCGGAAAAGTTCGGATAAGTTCGGATAAGATCGGATAATAACGGATAAGTTCGGATGAGTTCGGATATGTTCGGATGAGTTCGGATGAGTTCGGATATGTTCGGATGAGTTCGTATGAGATCGGATAAGTTCGGATAAGTTCGGATAAGTTCGGATAAGTTCGGATAAGTTCGGCTGAGTTAGGATAAGTTCGGATGATTTCGGATGAAATCGAATAAGTTCGGATAAGTTCGGATAAATTCGGATAAGTTCGGATGAGTTCGGAAGAGTTCGGAAGAGTTCGGAAAAGTTCGGAAGAGTTCGGAAAAGTTCGGATGAGTTCGGAAGAGTTCAGAAGAGTTCGGAAGTGTTCGGAAGAAATCGGATAATTTCGGAAGAGTTCGGATAAGTTGGGAAAAGTTCGCATAAGTTCGGAAGAGTTCGGAAGTGTTCGGATAATTTCGGAAGAGTTCGGATAATTTCGGATAATTTCGGAAGAGTTCGGAATAGTTCGGATAAGTTCGGAAGAGTTCGGAATAGTTCGGATAAGTTCGGAAGAGTTTGGATAAGTTCGGAAGAGTTCGGATAAGTTCGGAAGATTTCCGAAGAGTTCGGAAGAGTTCGGAAGAGTTCGGATGAATTCGGATAAATTCGGATAAGTTCGGATAAGTTCGGATAAGTTCGGATCAGTTCGGATATGTTCGGATAAGTTCGGATAAGTTAGGATAACTTCGGATAAGTTCGGATAAGTTCGGATAAGTTCGGATAAGTACGGATAAGTTCGGATAACTTCGGATAATTTCGGATAATTTAGGATAAGTTAGGATAAGTTCGGTTAATTTAAGATCAGTTAGGATAAGTTAGGATAAGTTAGGATAAGTTAGGATAAGTTAGGATAAGTTAGGATAAGTTAGGATAAGTTAGGATAAGTTCGGATAAGATCGGATAAGTTCGGATAAGTTCGGATAAGTTCGGATAAGTTCGGATAAGTTCAGATAAGTTCGGAAGAGTTGGGATAAGTTCGGATAAGTTCGGATAAGTTCGGATAAGTTACGATAAGTTAGGATAATTTAGGATAAGTTCGAATAAGTTCGGATAAGTTCGGATAAGTTAGGATAAGTTCGGATAAGTTTGGATAAGTTAGGATAAGTTAGGATAAGTTCGGATAAGTTAGAATAAGTTAGGATAAGTTCGGATAAGATCGGTTAAGTTCGGATAAGTTCGGATAAGTTCGGATAAGTTCGGATAAGATAGGATAAGTTATGATAAGTCAGGATAAGTTAGGAAAAGTTAGGATAAGTTAGGGTAAGTTAGGGTAAGTTATGGTAAGTTAGGATAATTTAGGGTAAGTTAGGGTAAGTTAGGATAAGTTAGGGTAAGTTAGAATAAGTTAGGGTAAGTTAGGGTACGTTAGGATAAGTTAGAATAAGTTAAGTTAAGTTAGGGTAAGTTAGGGTAAGTTAGGGTTAGTTAGGGTAAGTTATTGTAAGTTAGGGTAAGTTAGGATAAGTTAGGATAAGTTCGGATAGGTTAGGATAAGTTAGGATAAGTTAGGATAAGTTAGGATAAGTTAGGATAAGTTAGGATTAGTTAGGATAAGTTAGGATTAGTTAGGATAATTCGGATAAGTTCTGATAAGTTCGGATAAGTTCGGATACGTTCAGATAAGTTCGGATAATTTCGGATAAGTTCGGATAAGTTCGGATAAATTCGGAGAAGTTAGGATAAGTTCGGATAAGTTCGGATAAGTTAGGATAAGTTCGGATAAGTTAGGATAAGTTCGGATAAGTTAGTATAAGTAAGGATAAGTTATTATAAGTTAGGATAAGATAGGATAAGTTCGGATAAGTTCGGATAAGTTCGGATAATTTCGGATGAGTTCGGGTGAGTTCGGATGAGTTAGGATGAGTTCGGATAAGTTCGGATAAGTTCGGATAAGTTCGTATAAGTGCGGATAAGTTCGGATAAGTTCGGATGGGTTCGGATGAGTTCGGATAAGTTCGGATGAGTTCGGATAAATTCGGATAAGTTCGGATAAGTTCGGATAAGTTCGGATAAGTTCGGATAAGTTCGGATAATTTCCGATAAGTTAGGGTAAGTTAGGGTAAGTTAGTGTAAGTTAGGGTAAGGTAGGGTAAGTTGGGGTATGTTAGGGTAAGTTAGGGTAAGTTAGGGTAAGTTAGGATAAGTTAGGGTAAGTTAGTGTAAGTTAGGATATGTTAGGGTAAGTTAGGATAAGTAAGGATAAGTTAGTATAAGTTAGGATACGTTAGGGTAAGTTAGGATAAGTTAGGATAAGTTAGGGTAACTTAGGGTAAGTTAGGGTAAGTTAGGGTAAGTTTGGGTAAGTTAGGGTAAGTTAGAATATGTTAGGGTAAGTA
>Ga0268261_10000564_pt1 | contig 23640 bp, 26 predicted proteins | sample TergutNc150P1_FD_190353 | JGI IMG/M metagenome (GOLD analysis project Ga0268261, IMG submission 190353) | Nasutitermes corniger P1 segment gut microbial community from laboratory colony in Florida, USA - Nc150 P1 (SPAdes) (version 2) | ecosystem: Host-associated > Arthropoda: Insects >...
TGTGTGTATATATATATATAGTTTTTGGTCACAAATTATGGTATGTACTCCTAGGCACAAAGTTCATATTTTTTATTTCGTATACGGTGAGTACTGGGTGGTGCTTGTAGATTGTATTTATAACTGTTCCGTGTTTATGACGATAGATATCTACTGTATCTTCAGTGTAAATTGTAGATTTTTATAATAAGATAGCAATCATGCACTAAAATACAGGGTGCGTCAGTGAATCAGGCGATTTTGCAACACTGTTTTTTCTGGTTTGGCAACAGTGAGGCAGATGCTGCTATTGCCATTTTGCTGCCAACTTTAAAGCGTTTTAGTTGCAATGGAGTTGTGGACTGGAGCACAACGTGCTTTTGCTGTGAAAGCGTTTTACAAAAACGGTGACAGTTTTGTGATCGCTCAGCGTAAATTTTGAAGAGAGTTCGGGATTCGTCACAATAGTGAAGTTCCATCAGCCCATGCCATCAAGACCTGGGTTCGAAACTTCGAGGCTACTGGTTCTACACTAAAGAAGAAAGGTGGTAATGTAAAAACAGTATGTACACCCAAGAATATTGCGGTAGTGAAAGAGGCCATTGAAAGAAGTCCACACCATTCTGTGCGTCGCCAATCTGTGTCACTCGGGCTGCCTGAAGCCAGCGTTTGATGGATTTTACGCAAAGATCTTCAATTCTACCCCTCCAAAATTCAAGTTACTCATGCACTACATGAACGTGTGTATGTAAACAGAGTTAACTTCTGCCAGACTGTTTTGCAGTTAATCAAAACCAAGACCTTTTAAACAACTTACTGATGAGCAATGAAGCTCATTTTCATTTATCCAGGTTTGTTAACAAACAAAATTTCCATTATTGGTCTGCCAAAAACCCCATAGAACTTCATGAGAGACCACTTCACAGTTCCAAAGTCACAGTATGGTGCGCGATATCTTCATTTGGAATTATCAGTCCTTAATTCTCTGAAGATGAGAGAGAAAAGGCTGTAACTGTGACTGGACAATGTTACGTTCACATGCTGAAGAACTTCTTAGGTCCTGAGCTTGCTCGCCATCCAGTAACCGAAGAAATGTTTTTCCAACAAGATAGAGCTACAAGCCACACTGCACAAGATTCCATGGCAGCTGTGAGAAATTTGTTTCCTACTGTTGTTATCTCCAGATATGGAGACATCACATGGCCAGTTAGGTCACCCAATCTTTCAGCATGTGGTTTCTTCCCCTGGTGGAATCTGAAATCTCAAGTCTTCAAAGCTCCAGCACCCCACACAGTTGAGGAGTTGAAACACTGAATTCAGCAAGAAATCAAATGAATTCCTGTGGAGATGCTTCAAAGAGTAATGGGTGACGTTCGCAAGAGACTTACCAAGTGCCTAGAGCAGAATGATGGTCATCTGAATGTTGTTGTTTGTGGAAAGTAGGACTTTTGTTTTCTATGTGTTAAATTGTTAAACGAGTTAATCTGAAATTAATAAAAACTAAATTCTTTTATATATATACATTGTGTTCATGTGTGTTGAAACTAAATAAATGAAAGCCTTTACTGTTCATGACGTTTTTAAAATCACCCATTTCACTGACGCACTCTGTATAAATATTTGGGTTTAGGTTTAACCGATAAAAACAAATGTGAACGCAGGTCAGTGCAATGGTAATATGCTACTTACAGTTTTTTTCGATGTATTAGGGTGGTTCAGCTTATGTGTGTGTGCATCTAGCAATCAGTGCCTGAACAAGGTCCAGGCAGGTATAAGAAGTTACAGAGGTGAGTGCCCTCTGTGTGAATTTTTATGAATTATTGTACCAAACATTGCATTATATATTACCATGCATTTATCACTGATTTGATTGTCAAGTTTTGTTTCATTATATATATATATATATATATACGAAATTTTTCTGGGGTGTTCATCATACTTCCTTTTCTAGTTGTATGTAAAATTTCCATAAAATCTTACTTTGATCCACTGGAGTGTTTATTACTTACAAGATGTTAGTGGTCCTGCTGTGTGTATTTCTGCCTGCCTAACACCCTTAACCCCATGTACATTCAACAGCTGCAAGAAATAGTTCCTCTTCCTAAACATAATATTGTGGAAGTCTGCAACCAAATCATTCTTCTCATCCTTTAGTATATTAGTTCTGGGCTGGTAATCCTTCTTAAAGTCATTTATGCCCCTATACATGTCCCTAATATTTTTGATCTTACTGTTAGTTTCAGTTCCTCAAATTTAGCTCTAAGATATTCCTTCTTTTTGTTTCTGAAATGTCTGCTAATTTCACGTCTTACATTGCTCAGATTATCTATATTGCTTTGGCTTGGATCCTGTACCCACTGCATTTTAGCCTGCTTCCTTTGATCTAAAAGACCTAAACATTTTTCATCAAACCATAGTTTATGCTGCTTCATTTCGTGCAGACCTAGACTCTATAGCTGAGGTTCTGATATTCTCTTCAATGTTCTCCCAATCCCTACTTATGTCCTTGCCATCACTTAAGTTCTCCAAAGCTGTAAACCTGTTTGTATCTCAATCTGATACTGTTTCCTAAGCTCCAGCTCATTTAGTTTCATGATATTAAATCTTTCCCCATCAAATTTCTGTGCTGCTTGTTTACTTATGCCAATCTTTCCCTAACTTCTGCAACTATCAGATAGTCATCAGTATCACAGTCAGCTCCCCTGAAATTTCGTACATCTAGTACATTCGAATGCTGTGTCCTGTCTATCAATATGTGAACAATCTGGATGTGAGTATTCCCATCAGGAGAGGTCCAGGTGTACTTATAAATGTTTCAGTATGGGAACATTGTGCTCTTGACAACTAGATTTTTTGATGTGGCAAAGTTTACTATTCTAACATCATTATCATTAATATCCTGATGTAGATTCTCATTCGCAACTGTCAGTTTGAAAATATTCTCTCTCTGCACAATTGCATTAAAATCTCTTACGAGAATTTTCATATGGTACTCTCGAAAAAGATAAAAAACTTGCTCTAATTCCTCATAAAAACTGTCTTTTGGATCATCACTTTTCTCCTCTCTTGGTGCATGCATATTTAGAACAATGATATTACACCAGCGACCTCTCAGAACTACATATATGACACCCTATCCCTAATAAACCCTACTCTCTTAACTGCTGATATTATTCTGTGATGTATAAAAAATGCTGTTCCCAATTGATTGTTCATGCCTCGCTCAACCTCCAAGCTGGAGGACCACCCCTTGTCAGCTGTGCACGACTCTTTACTCAATATATTCACAGCTACCCTCCATATTGAAGGCCTTACCTCCACCCGCAATCTGAGGATGGGCCCACCATGCCATGGCGAGAGGGACCCACATATCACAGATTGTAAACCTGTATATTGAAAATAATTGTTTCGTTAAAATCGTAGAGATCTTTATTATTTCGTATTTTAATTTTTCATTTAAATCATTTTGATTGTACGTATTTGGATACATAATGACAATTTAATTACCTTTAACCGCTTTGGAAATTATGGCATCATTACTATAAAAATTCTGAATCAAATAAAGGATCAAAATACATACCACAAGAAAATTACGGAATTCATTGGCAACAACAACTTTACTAGGATAAAAGGAGATCTCAACAAGTGGTTCCAAAAAGAACTTAGAATCAATGAATCCTCCGAAATTATACAGAAAGATATACAATGAAAATATGTAAGTGTAAATCCTTCTGCACCCACAATTAGAGGATTGATAAAAATACATAAAGTATATTCCCCATTTAGACCTACTGTCAACTGGACAAACGCTCCAGCATACAAACTTGCCAAAATTTTATCTAAAAACCTTGAAATTTACATTCCGCTTCCAAATCTACTTAATGTAAAGAATACAATTCAATTAACGAAAGATCTTCTTGAAATTCCATTTACAAAGATTTAAAATTTGTTTCTTTTGATAACATGAATATGTATTCGTAAGTACCTGTGAAAAACTAACTGAAACCATTATGCAAATGTTCAATCGAAATGTACTAAATAAAGAATTAAGATGTGAAATAATAAAGATCTGTACAATTTTAATGAAATAAAATTGTTTTCAATATAGAGATTTACAATATATACAGGAAGATGGCCTAGTTATGAGTGCTGCAACATCATCATTCTTTTCCAAAATTCATCCATAATACCTTGAAAATACTAAGACATTTCATATTCTCATGAAACATCACATAATCGAGTATTTCTGATATGCTGATGACATTCTCATAGTTTACCAGAACAATGCAACAAATATCCATGCATACTAAATACATTCAACACCATAACACCTACAATGCATTTCACTATGGAAGAAGGTTATAATAAAATCTATTTTCTATATATTACTATTTCCAAAGACGATAACATAATGTTTAGCATATAAAGGAAACCTACTGCAACTGACATAATTCCTAACCACTCTTGCAAACCCCCCAAACACAAGCTGGCAGCAATTAGATATCTAACGCCTATCAACATACACTATGAATAAAACTGCAAGAAGAAAAGGAAATAACACAATAAAACAGACACTATGATAATAAATATGATACAGCAAAGTTAACTGAACAAATGATGAACAAAAACACAAGGAAGGGAAGACACAAACGAGATGGGCTAAATTCACATATGTTGGAAGACATACCAAATTTATTACTAAGGTAACCAAAAACTCTAATCTCAAAGTCTCTTTCAACACTGAAAACACTATAGGTAAGTTATTAGATTTTTTTTAAGTGGTATCTATCAATTAACACCTCGCCGACCGGATGGTCTTTTAATTAAATACCCCCAGTTCCTGGACGTTTTAAACACTTTGAATGTTCAACCCCATAATATATTCTTACTTACAGTTTGACACTGTAGATTATGCTCCTGACCCCCAGACTGCAGAAACTGCATGTAGATAGTCTAGTAGTTCGTTACTGAATGGTATTTCTCAAAACGAGACCCTCTGTGAAGTGGAACAATGCAGAATTTACAAAGGCATCTTGTTTCATTTTGCTTCTTATGTGCAGCACACACTTTACACGATCTTGCAGGATACTTCCTTTTTCCCTCCCCACCACCAAAAATTTTTTCAAGTTTGTATATTCTGAAATCACTGGAAAGTCTGTCTGGCAAGTCCTGTTTAGGCCCCTTTGGTGTTGTTTGCTTCTCTGGCAAATGAAGGTCACCAGAACTGGACTCACTTCGATTCTGGACTTCTGATATCCAGGACCTTCCTACCTCATGCAGGAAGTTCTTGTACTTTGCTTTTTTGTTTATATTTAATGCACTGCACACAAAAAAATGCATTGAAGAGAGCACAGTTTAGCATATACAGTACCACTTTTGTGACGATTTGACAGTTTCCCTCAGAAATGAGCAAAAACTGAGGTACTGGTCTGCCCTGTCTATGCCCTTCATCAATTTATTTTACTGGACAACAACATAAGGCTTCTTTATTTCCATGTTTGTTTTCCTGTCTTTCCGCCCTGTGTTTACAATTGCTGCATCATGGATCATACTTATCATTTGCACCAGTCTTTTGTCCTTCCACACTTGCACCATTACATCACCTTTTCTCTGGAATGCTGACTGCCTGTTTTTCTAGCACTTGCCATCCTCTTCTAGGTCGCGTGAAATGCCCCCGTTAGCCCTCGCAGTGCTGCAGACTCTCACGTTTCTGCCCAGTAATGTTTGAGCTAGTCTCACACTGTTATAAAAATTGTCTTGATAGATGTGACAATTTTGGCCTAAGTTTCTATCTAAAAGTGATAACACTGTGTCCTCAAACTTCTTTCCCTCAGCTGAGTATACCTCCATGTTGCAGATATAACCTTATACTGCCTCACACACCATTCTCACCAGCACTTCATATTTTATTTTCCCTGGATTGTATGTCCCAAATTTCAGGCAACCCCGCCATGGGATCATGGCTTCAAGTGACAGTTCTTGATTTGGGCTGTATACTGACCTAACTTTCTGCACAAAATATTCATACACGGGCCAAATTTTACACAGTCACCCTGAATCCTGCGTTTGCTGGCTGTTGTCACTAAAATGCCAGGCCTGTCAAATGGATTCAGAACAGTTCCTACTCATAGTGCAAGAAAAAATGAGTGTGGAAATTGTGGGGTCAGTGGACCAGTAGTCTCTTATATTTTCCTTTCTGACTTGTCCCAACAAAATTATTAGTCCCAGAAACTTTCTCATTTCTTCAGGTGTAATATTGGATAACTTCAGTGTTTTAGGCGAGACTTTCCATTTTTCGGCATTTTGACTATGGTAAAGGTTAGACTGTTCAGTAAGTAACAGTACAAGATCATCACCAGTGACTGAACTCATGACTTCAACAACAGACACAGGGTTATCAATCACTATATTCAGACCTGTGGTTCCAAGGAAAGGCTTTTTGCTTGGTTTTTTATCCATTTTACACCACACATCACTTGTTTCATCATCAGTTATCCGATTCACTACTTTCTTCCTCTATTGTACTTGTTTCACTGTCACTAGTAACAACTATGACAGAAGATCGCAATTGTTTACATAAACTAGTGAGGATGTTACTGTCTGAACTTTCACTGTCACTATAATCAGAGACATCAAAATGTGTATCCACATATAACTCTCACAAAATATCGTCCTCTTGCAGAACATTCCTACGCAAAGCAATGATTGCAATTGAAGGAAAACATGAGAAAGTATCTCAGTAAGTGGTATCTTTATTGCAGTTTTATGGTCCTAAAAAGAGGGGGTCAGGATTGGTCTGTATTTTTGTAACTTCAGACCCAAGCATCCTGCATCAAGCTGACAATAACCTTAAAGCAATAAGTGAGCCAAACCAGCTGACAAATGCGTGTGCAGGATGTCATGTAAGATAACACAGAAATGCGTAACCCTTCAACAACACATGGGATAGCAATCATACATTTCTGCGTGGCCCGATGGCAAGGTGTTAACATGTCATGATTGTAACAGAAAGTATATTGCATAGACTGGCAGACTCTTTCTGTAAGATTCCAAGAAAATTTCCAGGATTTCAAATATGGAAATGGAAAATCTAAGTTTGCACAACATCTCTTAGAAAATAAACACTCCAATGGATCTACGGGATATATTATGGAAATTTTACGTATAACTAGAAAAGGACTTGACTTGACTGGTGTTGCGGTTACGGGGCTACCACCCCGTCGCACCTATGCCGTAAGCTAGCAGGCCCTTTGTGCACCGCCTTTAGTTCTGCCCATCAACCCCAGAGGTGCTCCACATCAAGCGACATGAGAGCCCTCTGGTAGCAAGGAACAGAAATGGGCGAGAAATAGCCGACAAATTTTGCCTGAAAAACCCGACTTCCATGTAGTTTCCAGGGGTCTTTAACATGCCGCAAAATCTGCGACATGGGACAGACTGCCAAAGGAAGGCGTGCTAAGGATTTTTTTTGCCCAAAAAATCCGACGGCTTCGGCCGGGTTTGAACCCGCGATCTTGGGTACTAGAGGCCAGCACGCTAACCACTAGACCACCAAAGCCGCTTAAGTAGAAAAGGAAGTACGCTGAACAACCTAGAAAAATTCCAACAAAAACAAAACTTGACAATCAAATCAAAGATAAATGCATGGTAATATATAATGTAATATTTGATATAATAATTCATAAAAATTCACACAGAGGGCACTCACCACTGTAACTTCTTATACCTGCCTGGACCTTGTTCAGTCACTGATTGCTATGATACATGCACATGCATAAGCTGAGCCACCCCAATATACTAAAAAAACTGTAAGTAGAATATTGCAGTTGCACCAACCTGCATTCATGTTTGTTTTTATCGATTAAACCTAAACCCAAATATTTATATTTTGCTGCATGGTTACTATGTTGTTATAAAAATCTACAATGTACACTGAAGATACGATATTCATTGTCATAAAGAGACATGGAACAGTTATAAATACGATCTACAAGCACCACCCAGTACTCAGCATATACGAAATAAAAATATGAACTCTGTTCCTAGCAGATACACCATAATTTGTGACTAAAGACTATATATATATATATATATATATATATATTTTTTTTATTTTAACACAGTCCAAACTAAGTGTTATGTTATTATGTATCAATTTTAACTTCAATTTCATTTCAGATCTTCACACAACTCTATTATACCACAGGCAATATAACACAAGGTTTTCACAGATTTTTAACACAGGTGTAAGTTTTATGGGATCCTATAAGACATTCAATTTAATGTGCACTACATGTAAGCTGTTTCAAATTTTATGTTCAGATAATCTGATGATGGTCTAATGATTGAAACTTGTCACCAGTAACTTAAATAACAGAATATTGTTATGTTTGACCCCAAAAAAAATAAATTTATTATTGTCTTTAAATTCTGTAACACAACAGAATGTCCTCTGTGAAAAAAAAAATCTTCAGCACAGGGTTCATGACAATGAAAAAAACAAGCACACATAACATTTTAGACCTTGAAGGCAGTTTCTTACTAATATAGATCTTATTGCTATATGACAGTGCCATGGAGATACATGTAGTAGCAGCATATTTTTAGCAGCTCTTACTATCTAAAAGGTAGAGTCAAAGTGGAGATGGCAAGAATCTCCAAAATGCTGAAAAATGTACGTGGTGGCATTTTACAGAAACATGAGCCACATTCCTAAACAAAAAAAACACTGTACATACCTCAATAACATTGGAAACAAGATATGGGAGAGTTTTGTTGACTTTTATTTTCTCTGTATTTTCTTTGATTTTCTCATTCTGGGCTTGTAGTTCATGAGATATTCTCATTAGTTCACTTTTCATTATTTTAATTTCATTATCAAGGAGTCTTGCACGGCTAACAATTTCATCTGTTGACATACGGAGTACATCTTCTCCCAAGCATTCCTGAAAACAGACAAATTCCACTTATCAAAATCAAGTTTAAACAATATATTACACTCCTGTCAGGAGAATTTACTTCCAACAGAGCAGTAAATATCTTACAGTGCTATTACAAAAGGAGAGGATACATTGAATGTGAATAACACAACTTACAAACTATGAAACCTTATATCACATGACTCCTGGGTATAAAACATTCAATAAAACCCAAACACATTAAGTCAGTCAGTTTAATAGGAACAAGTCACGGACTGAGGAAAACCTCTTCCAGTATTTTCTATTGGCAAAAGAAATGTACTGATCTTATTTGTCCAAAAGTCTATTGTCTCCCTGACACAGTCTACAGAATTAATCAAAACAGAAAAAAAAATTACTTATCTTCCAAACAGACAAGAGGCAATTTCATCTTGTTCATGTCCATCCACAGACGTTACTATTTTACACAAAAATCTAATACACTAATATACGCTAAAACCCACTTTATTCACTATTACACTCCTACATGTTTCAGGCCTCAAAGGGTCATCCTCAGGGAGTACTGATACATTTCAGGAGCAGAATCAACAAAATATGTCAAGATGTAAACATATGATTAAAGAGCGGCAGACTGTATGTTTCGTGGCGCGTGAAGTTGCCACGTGCAACAAAACATACAACATGCTACTCTTTAATCTGATATTTACATCTGAACATGTATTTTGTTAACCCTGCTCATGAAATGTATCAGTACTTCCTGAGGATACCTTGAGCTGAAACACGTAAGGGTGTAACAGTGTGAATAAAGTGGTATTAACATATATTAATGCATTAGTCACATATTTACAAAAAATACTCAAGATGCAAGTATTGCACTTTGAAACCATACTGTAATTTTGATGCCTAAGGTGGAAATATTCGCCAAAATAAACACCTTTCTCTAGCTTTAGAAAATGTTTTACATGTAATGCAGCCCCTTCTCAGAATATGTGTTACTAATGGGTTCGATGATGTGAAGTTATTTGGGTCTATTAAGATGTACGAATCCTTTAGGGTTAGTGTTGATAGTAGCATGACTGTAAATCCTAAGGTGTCTTTCGTTGTGAAGTATGCCTGTAATGCGATTTTGTATTTTTGTTTAGTTCTAGTGGGTTATTTGATCATGTTTGGTGTAGGAACACTAGATGAACTGCCGGTAGTGTTCCGACTGCGAATGGTGTTAAGTAGTGTAATGCGAAAAATCGTGTTGGATTTGCGTTGTCTACAACGAACCCCCACTTACATACATATGAATAACGTAGGGCCAGCCCATTTTCATACCGGAATAAACTGGTAAGCATCATTTGGGTACATATGACATATGTAACCACAGATCGAGGTGAATACGAACAAAAGCACATAAAATGACCATAATATATACAACTGTTGTCCTTTACTGATGCCACGAATAAATCCACCGTCCATAGTAAAGTCATGTATTATCATATGCTAGTTATAAGAAACACGTTTTTGTCACAGCTTACTTCTGCATCTTCCCAGATGGATTTATCTTCTAACGTCACAGCAGCCATACCGAAACTTATTGGACTTTTTTTTTTGAGCAATGACTATGTAACAACCAGCACACTTACGCGCACGAGCAGGGTAGCCAGTACCTGAATTAAAATGTAGTGCTACAAACCATGAATTTCCCCGCAAGGTCAATTGAACTTTTAATCGATGAAGTATGCCTCAACCAGCCCACATATTGTAACTTATTTCAGAATTGCACGAACTCACAATGTACTAAGATTATGATGTTCTAGGAAGTGACCATGTGGCCATGGAAGTGGCCACGTCACAAACGTCTGAAACATTTTTGCCTCCACCTCAAGCAGGTTACTAGGTAATGATGGAGCCCATCACATACCTGAAGACTACAATACCTGATATTTTAAGGGCACGTTTACCCTAGAATAGTAAATGAAAGCCCAGAACGGGAATAGAGGTATAGTTCTGCTCCATCAACCTCGGGCTGGGCTCTCCTTTCGAGTTTGTAACGTTAGTCTGCCATATGTGGCATTTCAATCTCGCAACAGGATTAATGCAGATCTGCCGCGTTTCACGCTGCTTTATCTTCTCCACCACCTCCAACTCAATCAACAAACTAACCACGCATAAGTCTCCTTCCCCACATACATCGCTATGGAGACTAAGGTTAGTGGTAGGTCTGTTATTCGTCTGTTGCTTCCTTCGGACAATGTCCATACTGACTTAGGTTAGCCTTTGGCTCATTCCTAGCGATTCATATATTGTCTTTATCTCTCATTTCTTTCCAACGTATTTGGCACTTAATTACCTTTCCGTTTACATTCCCTATATTCCCTGATTTTCCTATACAGAGATGGACAATGTTTAGCCTTTTGAAATATTCATAGAATTTCCTTCTTCCTCTCCGGACATTACGCTAAATTTCATCTTTGCGCCGGAAACCAGTACCGCTTTGATTCTTGCTCTCAGTTCTCTGTTGTTTTGTGACTCGAATTGTTTTTGTGTTCTTACAAAAATTGTACATTTTTAACACCTGTGACGGATGTACGTGATTCTTCTGTAACTGAAACATTCGAACGGCGCCTCAATTCCAAGCCATAAGTTTCTTCGGCGACGTTCGTGCGCGCGACGCTGGGCGCCAGTGGTGTTGCTAATAAGTTGTTTCTCGCATTGCTTTTCGGCAAACCCGAGTTCGCCGTCCACTTCTGGAAGGACAGAAGTCCATTTCGAAGCAGTATGGTGTGATGTAAGTGCTGATCTCAAATACCCTGTTGCATCGACACTAAACTAAGAACGGTAACCTTTGGCGATGTCTGAGAATCACATTTCCTTCAACATGATCTGCTTCCACGTCAATCACGCACGGTTTATGGTTTCAGCAGAGTAACCTCAATTTCATAGAGGTTTATTCCCTCAAGTACATCGATCGTTCATACGAACACGTTCCAGAGTATGTGTCGGCATTTGAAGGGCTTCCTCATTCCCTACAACAGAATCAGGGTATTACGTCCATTAATTAGACCACAACAGTTTTGCGACGGGGTTTTCGATCCGACGACGTGGACCGTTTCAAGACATTCATCGGCATCGTTGCAACAAGACGATCTGTGGTTGAAACCGGGGACTGAAGCACAGATCATCTAGAGCGCCACGCCTCCTCTCCATTTCTGTCATGTGGCTACGTAACTCGCCGTCCCCACTAAAAATGTCAGTCCAGTCACCGCCCACAACACGTAAGCTTGTGGCTTGCACATGATCAGATATAATGAGACACGTTCATTTGTAGTGATATACGCGCTAAACATTGCCAACTACAATATCATATCTGAAAGAAAATCTCTCATGGCTGTACATGGAAAATGCTGATCAATGCGATTCTTGTGCGTTGTACCTTCGGGAGAGACAAGACATCCATCGTACAGGAGGCTGGGCAGACCCCAGGACGGGTATGGACGAGGGCGAAAAATCATATCACACCAGGATTTTTTTCCCGGTCTGTTCAGTCCATAGCGAGTGATTATTCTGGCTGCGCTACTCCAACCCACTTTAAGGGTGCCATTGTAGTTTATATAATAGTTTACCATATTCTGCTAAATTTGTGGTGCCAACATTAAAGTTTCCGAAGACATAAGTCTCGGCATTTTGCGCCGTGTATACAGTTAAATATTCGTAGTATTGACAATAAACACAAACCTATGAAAAACCCCTTACACGCAATAACTTCTAATCTTGCACAGCTTACCACAGCTCAAAAATTGCTTACATTACTTTTTCATCAAAATTACATTGGTATCCCCTTTAAACGCCGAGTTAAATCCCACCTGTAAGTCCAAGCTCGGCGAATTATTCAGTGGGGTATTTAAATTTTGCGCATTATATTCGAAAAACTTGAATAATTCGAGAATTAAGCGGGATAAATTTGTGAAACAAAAACATTTTGTGGGGAAGGAAACAGACATTGCTCAATGTGCCTTCAAATGCTGTAATATCCTTATAGGATTAATGGAGAAAATTTGATTCTGAATAAAACTTGTTAATACCAATGTTCTTTTACTTACATTGTGGTTGAGGCTTCAGCTGTTTGTACGGAGGACTGACGAATAGATGTCTTATAAGGTGGTCTTTGTGTGATAATCCTGGAAACACTTTAGGTGAACACAAAGCGCCACGCCATACTTCACACATTTGAATATAACCGTTCGCTTCACCTCCGCTGAACATACACGACAACTCTGTTTGAATATTTTGATGACGAAACTTTTGCGTTTTTTCGGGATGTACTGTAAGAATAGTGCCCTTCTCTTCAATTGCACAATGAATTCATCTACTGCCAAATGTTTGAAAGGGTTGTAAAATTTTGAGAAGTTCGTCTTTATAATTTCAAACAAGTATCTACGAGGGCTACCTCAAAAGAAATGCACAGAATGCAATACCTACAGAATAGAACACCAGATGTGCGGTAAAGTGTTACAGTCCTTCAGTGTAGTCTCCCTTCTACCGAATGACTACATCCCTACGTTTTGGAAGGTCCATGATACCCGTCAGGTCTCTAGAACAGTTCAGCTGCTTGACGCGTGGGGTAACGGCAGCAGAAAGGTCCTCCAGCGTTTAGAAATGCACACCACGCATGTTCATTTTCAATTTTGGGAACAGATCGAAGTCCGGGAGACACATGTTGGGGCTGTACTTCGGATGTGGTAGCACCTCCCAGCTGTATCCGTCCAACAATTCACGGACATCCTTACCAAGATGGGGCCAAGCGTTGTCATCCAAAATCAAGACACCGTTTTCCAGCAAGTCTGTTCTGTTCGCTTGCATCTTACGCCTCAGTTTTTGCAAAAATGGACGATAGTAGGCCGCAGTTACAGTCGTACCACTCGGTACCCTGTCTGTCATGATCACACCTTTACAATCTTAGGCGAAAATCGTCATTTGTTTCACGTTCGACTGGGTTCTCTTGAATTTTTTCGGTGTCGGGGAACCTTTGCCTCTCCACTCACTGGATTGAGATTTCAACTCAGGCTCGAAATCCCGGATCCAGGTTTTATTAATAGCAACCACCTTTTGCAGAAACTCGTTACCTTCTTCACGAAATCTGTGCAACAATTGTTGCGCAATTTCCAAACGTCGTCACTTTTGTTCCTCACTGAGGTCATGCGGAACCCACCGGGCGACAATTCGACGTTTGTGCAAGTGTTCAGTCAAAGTGCGGTAGGCAGATGCTCGCGAAATTCCAGCAGAATGTGCAATTTCTTCACATGTCATTCTGCGGTCTTCCTCCGGGATTTGGAGCACACGTTCCACACTTTGGTCATCAGTCGACGTTCGGGGTCGTCCTGACTTCGGGTCGTTCTCTATGCTCAAAATTCCCTCACGAAAGCGCTGAGTCCAGCGTGAAATTGTACTTCGGTCAACAGTTTACACACCACATACTTCCATCAGCGAACTGTGGATTTCCGTTGGAGTTTTCGCGCGTAATGTTTCAATTTTGATGTAAGCGCGCTGATCGTCATTAGTCACGGTACCTGAGACACGTTCACACACCTCTGGAAACAAAATACACTGCACTAGCTTCCAGAAGTTCTCCAGTGCAACTGCTGAAATGGCGGGACAGATTGCGCCATTATTTACGCAGTGTTGCCAACGTGTGCATTTCTTTTGAGATCACCCTCGTATTTTCCACAGTTTACCATCTGTCCTGTCATCTCCAATCCTATTATTGTCCTTAAATGTAGAAAGCGTAGTATGTGACAATACCTAGCACGTGCCATCATTTGTCCATAGAATGGAGAGCAAAGCTGTTCCATTTTCGTCCAGTAGTCCTCCAGGCTGTCTTGAACTGTATGCCCCATCTGTAATGTCAGAGCCAAAAACGCAAACATTTCTGCTTCTGTTACCTCAGGTGGGGAGAAGTCCCGTCTTCAACATTGCCTCATAACTGGTGGTAGTAGCGATCCGTCTCCACAACCAGCAAAGTAATAAAATCCGCGAAGCACAGCAGCAGAAATCTAAGCGGAATAGACTCTTGCATAATGTGCGCGTTTTCACTGATTTTCCTGTTGGGGGCCCCAATGAAGGTCTGCACTACACGCCTTGATGGTTTAGGGGGCAGTGTCCACTCAGAGGGTTATGCCTGTTGACCTGCCACATTACCAACATCATCAACATCTTCAGAGCTGCTGGCTTAATAATCTGGACTTGGAAGCTGTGAAATGGAAGACTGTCGCGAAGGTGGGCTTAGCTCCTCTTCGTCCACCCACTCTTGTGATGCGTAACATTTATCCTTGTCTATGTCCGAATCCATTACGATTTCTCGCATTAAATTTCTGTACAGCACACGAGCCCGTTTCGCAGACGAATCGTCGCCACGTTGCATTTTCAACATAAATATAGCACTGCCAACGCGTCAAACAGCAAAATCTCTACTGAAAGAAGTCGAACGTCTGCAAGCTGCTTGGTGGTATAATGCATAGATCAGATATAATGCTCCCTTACCCCACTTAAGTACCGTTACTCAGCTGCCTGTTAGTAATACCCCAAAGTTTTATTACCAAACATTCTAGTCCAATTACTAAGTGCAAGACATAACCAACTGCCGAGTACGTTTTCAAGACTTATGACACTTATGCATTCATGGCTAATTAGGGTCTCTTTGTTAGACGGCTAAGTATTTACACACACACACACACACACACACACACACACAGACACACACATATATATATATATATATATGACACAGGACTGCTTTTAGGATTCATTGAGTGTTGAGACATTGTGCAGTCAGATAGAAGGAGAGGTCGGTGTTGCCGAAAAGGTCCCAGCAACTAGATATTAACGTTTCTGGCATTACTAGGAGAGTGCACTATAGTGGGCGCTGGCAGGTTAAGGTTTACAGGATAAGAGCGTAAACACTTAAGCGGTGCAAGCTATCCACGGAATATTATCCAAATGAAAATTCGAAATTCTTTTCGAATAACACTGGTCATCAAAGATTGTGTCCCATGAGGAAAAATATGATTTCATGTATTTTTGGACACTGAATTCAAATATGTTTCCATAATTTCTCTATCACCAACACATTTTGCCCAGGTTAAAGGGCTGGAAACTTCTGCGCCAGGACACTAGTGTGTTTAACCGTAGGCGCCATGAAGAATTAAAAGATTTCTTCTCCCGTAAAGATTGTGTCTTGTTTTGAAGTTATTTTTGTTTCGTTATGGAGGTTCTTGGCCTTGAATATATAACAGATCAGCGGTGCTTGTTCATTGATTCGTCAAAAGTGAGCTTGAAGGTGGTTCTACTAAAAAACGGAAATAAATTCCCCTCCAGTTCTTTGGCTCATGCAGCCATCATAAAGGAATATTATGAAAGCATGAAGCCACTTTTGAGAAAGATGAAGTATTGTTAATTTAAGTGGAAGTTACGTGGTGATCTGAAGGTTGTGGCACTGTTACTTGCAATGCAACTCGTGTACACGAAATACAAGTACTGCTGTTTGCTGTGTGAGTGGGACAGCCAGGAAAGGAAGAAAAACTATGTAAATAGACTGCGGCCTACATGAACATCACTGACGCCATGGGGAGAAAAATAAAACCCTGCAGTGGATTCAAATATGTGAGGAATACGTTCCAAAATGCGAGTGACGCAAAAATGAAGGAAGGTATATTTATAGGACCCCAGATCAGTGAACTAATGCAAGACAAACAGTTCGACGAAGACCTGAATGAGGTTGAAAAATGCATGGTTGTCATTTAAGAGAATTTGTAAGAGCTTCTTAGGAAATAACAAAGCAGTGAACCATTTGGATATTGTGCAGCACCTGTTGACTTCGTACAAACCTATGGGTTGCAACATGAATCTCAAAATCCACTTTCTGGAGTCACGCTTGGATTTTTTCCGAAAAAACGCGGTGAAGTCAGTGACGAACAGGGTGAAAGATTTCACCAAGATATTATGACTAAGGAAAAGGGGTACCAAGGGAAGTGGATCCCAAGTATGTTGGGAGACTATTGCTGGACATTCAAAAGGGATGTACCTGACGTCGAGTACCGGCGAAAATCATACGCCTCTACATTTTAAAGGAATGTTTCTGCCTGTTTCATGAGGACGTAAAGTACAATTTTGCACATTTAAATTACTCTGTAACTTTTAAACCCTGCCTGATAGGAACACTCTGTACACATATCTGAATTCAGCACAAAACGTGCTGCTGAGGTCATGTATTGAATTTCGTGGAACAAAAAAGTTAGTCTGTTGTGATTAGAGTTAATTCCCAGGGTTATTCGCTTGTGGAGAGAATAGCACCACGAATGAACGTGATACTTCATCTGCGTTAATGCAAGGGCCAGAAGCGTGAGTTTGTGGTTGCTCACTGGATTGAAGGGCAAAAGAGGGGAGAGTGTGTTATGTGTAGGGACACGACAGTAATGGATGGGAAAGTGTGGCGTTTGTGGGGATATAGGAAATGCCTTAACACGCTGGAAGGTGCCGTGGACGTAACGTAACGCAACATAACATTACCCACCGTAACCAAACGTAACTTAACCAAGCCAAAACATACCTTACGTAACCTAACCTCACCTAACCAATCCTAACCTAACACAACATAACCAAACCAAACCTAACCTGACCTAACCTAACAAAAACTAACCCACCCAAACGTAACCTAACTTAACCTGAATGCTAAGCAAGGGATTGGTCGCTGTGTAATACGTGATGTCACAGATCTTTCCTGTTGCGGGCGGCGACTGTACACCAGTCGAGAGCGACGGTGATTCACTTGACGACATTACCGTGATGCACATTTCTATTTCATACGCGCATCCGGCAATGGGAGGCGGAGTTATACTCGAGAACCAATCGGGAAAAATACAGAAAGATTGTATTTAAGAAGCGCCATAGACACCACGTGGACATCATGTAATCACGTGATGCAACCATCGTGTCTGAGACAACACTTTGCTGATTAGAAGTATTTACAGTAAGAAACGATAAAAATTTTCAGTGGAATTATGAAATGAAATTTAACGTCGAAGATATAGGTAGGCATTTAGTAGAGTATAGTAACGGAAAAACTGTGATTAGAGTCCATGCAAAAGATAAAAAAGGGCTGGCAAGATTGGCTTCAGGATTTTCAATTAAAATCGAAATCGGCCTGGATCGTACGTAATAGGTTCCTTTCATGCAGCAGAGCTACATTCACGAAGGATTATCTTTATCAACATTCAGGCTTTAAGAATGGTGTCCACAATACCAAACGGAGCGACAACACAGTCTGTAAGGCGAAATTATCAGGTAAGATTGAACCGATAAGTGCTAACAACAGAGCCAAGGATAGAAATGCAAAGGTAGCTTAGGGGCTTAGAAATGACAGTCAAACACAGCAGATATATGTTGTATACATATACTATATATACTAATACAAAATATATCAGCTGTGTTTGACTGTCATATCTAAGCTCCTAAGTCACTCCAACACAGCGGGGATGAACCACATCAAGAATGTAAAGGTAGGCATGATTAACACTTACTTTTCGTGGCTAGGTGCCCTTATAGGGTCAACAGAAACCATTAGTGCAAGATAACAGTTCGTTCTTATTTACTACTATATTTTTACGCAAAATAAATCTAGGTGTGAAGCAATTCATTTTTATTTACTGATATAAACCTTTTCCTTTGCTATCCGTCGCACATGCAGTTTTAGGTTTAATTACTTACTTTGTGCCCTATTAGTATAAAAATACAAAAAAATTATGTAGATCAAGTGTCCAAATTATGCAACGCCGTTAATCAAAATTCTCAACGCATCGCAACTATATTACACTCTTTTGCATTTGTGATTACATTAGGCTGACTACAACACATTTATCTATATTATGTAGGATGGTCTTCCTGCTGTTATGCTGTTGCATTGGATCATAATCATTCTTTGGGAATAGCTGAGGCTCTTAACTATAGTAGGCCAAGCAGAGCTGCCAAGCAGCAGTATGACGAGTACTTCATGGGTGAAATGAATGTTTCGGAAGCAACACGCGCACATTAGGATTATATGGAGCTTCTTGAATGAATGTCGTAAGAAACTTTTCTGTCTCTGCTCTCGACCCCAAACCATGAATTGTTAGCTTTTGGTATTTTCTGTTGCCCCAGAGGCATCTAGGAACTAGAGAAGAAAATCTACCTGTGAGGTAAGTACAGTAACTGTACTTTCCGAACATTAGCTAATCAATAAACAAGTTTATCAGGTGCATGTATATTGTTTATGGTTTATTTTTTAGTATTGTGCCATTTCATTCTTTATTGGAGACGGGGAAAGGTGGTGGCTTTGTATATGGTATCCAACTAGGTTATATATTTTTCTTTTCCAGTTCTTAAAGGAGAGGATAAACGTTTATGGGCAAAATGGAAATAAAGTTCGTACAGAAGAGGATACTGTACTTGCGGTTGTAATAGTTACCTCAATGATGCAAAGAGCTCATTCACTGCCACTACCAAGCAAGATTATCTTTATGGACACTACATCGTCATGTGAGATATATAAACATGCTATAACATTTTTGCTAACCGGTGTGTGGCGGGAGTAATACCATTGGCAGTGCTAATTGCTTCTGGACAAAGACAGACAGATTATGAGACAAGTTTCTATTTGGTAAAACAAGCTGTGGGACAAAATATTTGGAGGTCAATATTATCCTAAAATGTTCATTACTGATGTGTCATACACGCCTTACGCACCCAGTTTCCACTTTCCTGCGAGGCAAAGCTTTGTCCGTGAAACAAACAGTGCTCTGGAAATGAGGTAACACTTGAGAAATTATAACCAATGGGTGAATGTTGCCTTACGCATTCACACCATTTCCTTGGGTTGAATCACAAATGATGTGTAATAAAAATAGTTACACCATATTTCTGGAAAGCTTGGCTAATGGGATAAAAAGTTAAAGTGCGGGCCCAATGCGTAATTTCCTTGGTAGTGCGTATAAAAAGCCCTCAAAATTTGGCTTTAGTGAAGGAGTCGGTTGATACCGCTGAGAACAGCTGTAGCTGTCTTACTATAAAGTATATAATCATCGCTGTCTTGTCTGGTGAATAGTGCTGCCTGTCTTGCTGAATATTTTGCTCTCTTGTGCCCCTAATTGCACGCTACCAAAGTAATTAAACTGCCTAATAAGAGTATATTGTAAAAAGACTCCATGTGGAGGAATCTAGGATAGGTAACAATGTATTTCAAGAATATTATTTAACTCAATATTTTGATGAATCTATTTGTATTGCTTAATTTAATACATACTCCATATTAAGTGGACAGAGGGTTGTTAGTGTTAAAAATACCTGACATCTCGAAAAGACTCCTTCCCACTCCCTACCGCAGTCTGATCTGAACACAACACTGATCACAGTTTGGCAGAACTAATGGCCATAATGTCAAGATTCCCACAGAGTGAATCCAAACTTTGCTTATTTCATGTAGTCCAGGGGGTATAGTGCTGGTTATAAAATTCGGCAAATAAAGTTGCTCTCAGAGATAGGAAAACATTAATTCAGGCTTTTCAAAGTATTATGAAAAGCTCATCAGTAGAACAAGAACAACTTACCTATAAGGAAGCATGCAACTCTCCTACTTCTAAAAAGTAAGGGATTCGGAGAACCTACCTACAGAGTCACTGGGAAAGGAGAGGGTTATTGTGTATTGCTTGGAGATGAGCAGAAATGTGTGGCAATCATACCAACAACTATGCGGAGACTACAGTGCGACTGTACACATACATAGTTCTCTCCAGATGCAAGGCATATAATGTGACAGCCTTAGTAGAATTCACTTGTGCTGTGATGGAGAAATACTACGTACGTAGACTAAGATCACTTGTGAACAGTCGTGAGGTAACTTCCAGGCTTCTCATACAAGCCCTTCTAAAGAAAGCAGAGTATCTTAACGCTGACAATATTACTAGATTTTCCGCATTCCAGCATTTAGTACCAAGTGAAAGGAGTGATAAAAATATGAAGTTGACATATCAGTGGGTATTTGCATGTGTGAAGCAGGTAAACATGTGCATTTCTGGAAACATCAGGCGTGGATTTTGATATGTTTCTCACTTCTTTCCCCAAATGCACTTGGGGTTACTGCTGAAGTAAGGCACAGGATAGCAGTTTTGGCACTTGGTGGTGAAGCAGAACCTCTGTCATTTTACAACCATTAAGAAATGGTTGCGATCAATGAACTCAAATAAATACTGTTAACGTAAACGCCTCTAATGTAAGATCTCATTCAGATGAATGCAACACTGAAACAATCGAATCTGAGGAAGAAGTGCCGCAAAATGACAACACTGTATGCGAACATGCAGTTGATTAAAAAGTGCAGTGTTTTACTGCCAAGTTTGAGTCATTGCACCAAGTATTTGGAACACATGAGGTGTTCATTGATAAACTGCTAAGTTGCCTTGACACAATAGAGGATGCAAACCAGTGGGAAAGTTTCGTTGCCCTCTTGGTGGAATAATTGCAGGGAATAGGTCTAATGCAAGAATATGCATTCAGCCAATTACATCTGTCACGTGGCCCACTTCATGTTTGCGGCGAATGATGAATCCCAGATGTGATTATGTGTCGCAGGACAGATGGAGTGACACGGGGATCCACGCGCTTAGCCTGTGGAAGACCACCACTACAAACAAAACGAACAAGTAAGCGCCGAGAAATTTGGCAAATGCGATTAGCCATAATCAACCTAATGTGAAATCACATGGTTCTGGTCATTAAAGATAAAATAACTTGCCTTTGTGACTTTATTTGTTTATGATGTAGCGTTCTTAATAGAAAAAACTTGGCCAAGATATTTCTTTCTGTAATTAATTAATTAAAAAAGAATTGATTAATTAACGGATTAATATTTTTTAATGGTTAAGCCCATTTTTTAGTTTAGTTAATTCAATCTTGATCTTCAGCCGCGTTATTATTAAAAATTCAATCTTTAACTAATGGCGACTGCAATATATTAAGCCGATGAGTGATGGTGCTGTAAAAGCTGTTATCGTTTATTAGTTTTCAGGCATTAAAGATACAAGAACAGTATAAATGTCTGCATTTATTATTATTAGCAAAATACGTTACTTGAAATTCGCGCTGCATTGGTCTATGGCGCTTCTTGCTACATTTTCATGCTACGCTCTTAGCGATTGGTTCTGGAGTATAGCTCCGCCTCCAATTGCCAAATGCATGTATGAAATGGAAATATACTGCCGGTGAAGGAGGGGAGGTGTGGCCCTTCAGGTCACAGATAATCTAGTATAATCCAGGCCATGCTTGCAACGTCGCCGATAAACTTTGTGAACTGGTACACATTCTCGGATAGGCACCCCGCCGCAAACACGAAGTGGGCCAGGTGACATGTAGTCCCACATCCGGTAGCAGAGATTAAGAAATGCCTTGATATGCTGCCAGGTGCTCTCGAATGGGTTCGTATGAACGCCAGCACGCACATCAACGAAACCGATCATGTAATTCACAGTTTGGTGTGTGTGAAACCATGCGTTTTTATGTCCCGGTAGGCCAACCAGCAGTCATTGGGGACTGTAGTGCCGGGTTCGATTTGGTCACGACGAACAGTCATCAACCTGTCGGCGTTTGCGTCCGGAACGGGAACTAGAAATATTTTTCCGGACTCGCGCTCAACACCATGGAACACCCACTGCCCTTTCACTTTGTGTCCCCTATTGTACTTGCGCCGGCCGATCTTGCTGTCATCGATTTCGATGGTCCTTTTAGGTAGGCCGATGTTCTGAGAGTTGTCCATCATTGAGCCCAAAAGCCCAATCAGTGATTGTTGCAGAACTGAAATGATGCTCTTGCTTGTTAGGGTGAGCAAGAACGCGGTAAACGATGTCGTACGTGAGGAGCAGAACCTATATACATTTTAAGTTACTCTGCTGGAACCAAATAACGTGGCTAATTGAGTTTGAAGCACGGCATGTGGAAGGAGATATTGCCCTCCGACATCGCCATCGGTAACCGTTCTTAACACTAGTGTCGACGAACCAGTACTTTTGTGATTCGCACTTACAGTAATCTATTCTGCTTTGAAGCAGCCCCATAATCCTCAAAACCTTGACGCCAACGTTGTGGTCACTAAACAAGAATGCTATTAACAACTTATTTGGAACACCATTGGCGCCTGGCGTCGCGCGTCCAAATCTCTTCGAAGGAACGTATGACTTTTGAGTAATACGTTGCTGGTTATGTGAATTATCAACAGCACTCGTGTCCGTCATTATTCCCTTATATTTGCACTTTTTGTTAGAAACGCAACACAGCACCCCGACCACACAACACAGCAATCCGCTGAAGACGTTTCGCGGTACTCCTGTGCTGGCGCGAACACAAGTGTATGTGTGGCTGTGTGGCGGTGATTTTTTGCTGAAGGATGAGTTATGGTAGACTTGTATTATTACTGATGGTCGATAGGAGCGGCACAATCGAGATTTAGGAATGCCACACACGGCAGACACGCAGAACTACCACCCAACATCCGAAAGTAGAGCATAAAATTTTTCGAATGTACTCACGAATGATCAACAAGAACGCGCCCTATGGCGCTGTACAACTCACAGATTAAAGAAACTAACGCTGTGGCTGCGCCCAGAACACGGATTACTGGTAATTCTACCACGGATAAGAGCTAACAATGCGATTGGTCCAGGTGATCTGCGCGTTAGTA
>Ga0268261_10000565_pt1 | contig 23596 bp, 18 predicted proteins | sample TergutNc150P1_FD_190353 | JGI IMG/M metagenome (GOLD analysis project Ga0268261, IMG submission 190353) | Nasutitermes corniger P1 segment gut microbial community from laboratory colony in Florida, USA - Nc150 P1 (SPAdes) (version 2) | ecosystem: Host-associated > Arthropoda: Insects >...
TGGAAAAAATGTGTTGACTCCGGAGGGGAGTACATTGAAGACTGACATGTGCAAGTACGTGTTTGGCAATTATGGTTTAAAAAAAAAAATCAGTCCCGGTCATATTTGAACCACCTTGTAGTTCATAAAAAATAATGCATAAAAGACGGAAATGTTCACAAAAATCAATGTTTACAGCTACAAAAGGGCCCACAGACGTGCCTCTCAGGGAATCCCAAAGGGGTTGTTTGGCAGTAACATGCAACACAGTCAATTTACTAAAAACGTCTTGGACACACTTGAATGGCCAGAATTTTCTATGAATCACATCCTAGATTTAGATCTGTTTTGCTTTCACTGTACTAGTCCAATCTTCGTGGCATTACGTTTCTGCAACTATGCCAAGTCACATAGAGGAGTCTACGTTACGTCAAATGTTTGTAAGCATTCACAACGGCGGCGAAAAAAAATCGACGAGGAAGCAATCGGTGAAATGCTGGTTGCTGACAATGATTCGTAATCAGATCCTGAGGCTAGGGATGTAGAATACCAATTAGAAAAAGAGGAACAGCAAGCCGCAGCAGAAGACAAACCACATGCTGCAACAACTGGCAGGGGATTACTATAGTGCCGGATATTAATGAATACTACATTTTTGTAATATAGAATTGTTACATTTGTGTAATGCAATTATTAGAACGTTAAACTTAAAATTACAAGACATTCATTTATGCGGAAACACAGCGGTCACTTTGCCTAGCTGCCATCTATTTAGCAGTATCAGCAGTTCAATACACTCCGTGGTATGCAAAGTGACGCGCTGAGTTTAACGTTCTAACATGAATTTATGACGTAAATGACTCGCCAATATAAAATTCTAAATTGCCACGAAACGACGCTCACTCTTGGACTCACCGGCTTACTATACGAATAACCACTTGTCAACGTTCGTGCCTATAAGGAAGAAAATTGCTAAGTGCTATACTGAAAGTTCGATTGTTCTACGATGTTAAGTTACATCGTACTACTTCTGGTTATACAAGGTAAGTCGCACTGACTGCTACTAAATTTTATTAACACTGAGTGAAGCGAAGTTTGATAACTAAATTTTATAAGTCAGTTTCGGACGTTTTTCGGAATATCTGCAGAGGCGAGTTAATTAATTGATTATAGTTTGACTAATTTATTTGTAATACTTAAATTGGCAAACTATTGTGTAAATTCCTTTTATTAATTTTTATGTATGTCTTTAGTAAAACAGAATATTAGTTATATACGTCATTCGACCGAGATACCCAGTTCCCAAAAATTTAATTATTTATATTGAAGTCTTACACTTCTGGTGGCAGACACCCTTTCCAAGTTATTAACGCACTCGGGCACTACAACTTGGTTTTGCAGCAGTGGGATTGTGTTACATATTCACCACACGCGATTGTTCGGTACGGAACCAGGTTCATACACATATACTGTCGCGAAAATAGGCATGAATTTGAAGAACGTTGAACACAATTTCAAATTCCAAATTTCTAAATTTGTAACTAGTAATTTAATATGGCAAACGCTAAGTTACAGGCAGAGCTGGAACAGTCGAAAACAGAAATAGTTAGGTTAAGGGAACGCATGTCAATGGGCTTACCTACGGTCCACAAAGATTTGTCCCTTATTTCCTTGATCCCAAAATGGTCGGGGTCAGAGTCAGCCGTCCCTTTAGAAGAATTCTTAGCTAGTGTTGACAGTGCGGCTAGGATAGGAAATTGGGATCAGACTGATTGTCTTGAAATCGCGGCCCTAAAACTTGTAGACCCCGCGAAATCATTTCATAACACGTTTAGAGCTCCACGCTGAGGGTACGTGGAAAAAATTTAAAGAAGTGTTTAGGCACAGGTTTCGAGACGTGCACACCAATCAGTACCATTTTATGAGGCTGCAAACGGCTAGACAAGCCAAGAATGAAGGGCCTCAAGAATTTGCGGATCGATGCAGGGCGCTCGCGCAAAAAGTTATGTGCAAGGACAGTGACCCTGTCGCACAGCGCATCCACCGTGAAAATGCGGAGAGGAGGCTTTTGGCCAGTTTTGTGGCTGGTTTAGCGGGCGTGGCAGGTCGTCAGGTTCGATATCAGAACCCCCAGACTCTGCAACATGCTTTATCCATTGCGCTTTCAGTCAGAGAGGAGGAAAAGCAGGAAAGATTTAGTGAGACTTTTTATGCGAAGTTCGACGAGTCAGTCAGCGTCAAACCCCGGTCGACCAGTCGATTGGACCGTGAGAGGCATAGCGCTAGGCACACAGCTGACGCACGCCCAAGTAATCACCTGAGCGGTCACCAGTACAGGACTTCACACAGCACCAATAGGTCAGTGACCTCAGCAAGTACGAGGGATGTCCAAACCAGGGCCGAACTGAGGTGCTATGAGTGTGAAGGGCGAGGGCATTTCGCCAGGGAATGTCCTACAAGATTAAAGGGGGCAAGAACCCGAAACTTGCCTGGAAAGGGAAATTCGAGCGGGCGTTCGACACATTCCCGCTCTTCCGGCGATGAAACCCCTTCCCCAACGAAACGGAGGCAAACAGGAAACACGTAACCAGGGAAACGATTAAGAGGTGAGAGCGAAGGCAGCTCCCTCCACCTTGACACCCATGGAAATGCTGTCGAAAGGCCGACGGTTTCGGTTCTATTGGAGCACGGCTCCCCCACTCTCATTGGAGATAGAGAACCGAAACGTCTGATCGTTGATACTGGATCTAATGTCTCGATACTCCAGCCTGGTGTATCGCAGTGACGTGAGCGCCACGTCCATAAAACCGTATGGAGTCACCGGGGAGGCTCTAAACATAAGAAGCCAGCAGCATGTTTCCTTTGTCCTTGGCGGACGAAAGTTGGACCACACGTTTTTGGTATGTCCACTCCCCACCGAAGCAGATGGCCTGCTTGGCACCGATTTCCTAGATAGGACTGGTACCGAAATAAATTTTGAGTGTGGAAAGTTGTCGTTAGCCGGCAACTACAAGGCGCCCCCTGCAAGTAATGGCATGTCCGCAGACCGCGCAGCACTCACGGTGTTTCCTGAGCATGAAATGGGTCGTAAACCCATCACGCGGCCAGTAGAACTGCACTTGGACAGTCATTGGACAACCCTTGCTCTACCCAGACCCCTCAGTGGAGTAGGTCATGGCTCGTGAGGGCCACTAAAAATATTACTCTTGCTCCACGATGCCATCAAGTAGTCGCAGCTAAAATAGAACTAGAAAAAGGGCGAAGTCTTCCCTCGCTGGTCTGTGTGGAACCTGCGATTATACCCCTGGAGGGAATTCTTCCCTCCCGCGTACTATCGCGAGTTGGAATCAGTGTACACGAGACATCACAGCCAGGTCACGCACTGGTGATGCTAGCAAATTTTAGTCATGAAACCCTGACCCTACCCAAGTCCACAGTTTTGGGGGTAGTGGAGGAGGTTTCAGAGGAGTTAGTGGATAGAATAAACAAGCCAGAACAGACAAGTTTAGAATCACCTACGAGGCCCAGGAGAAAGCAGAAAAACGAAGCGCTGTATAACAAACTTTTAGGAGGGAAACTAGACCATTTACCCCCAGAGGAAAGACAGATAATAGAGCCAGTGTTACAGAAATATGCGCATGTTTTCCACGACGAGGAGACCAATGATTTTAAGTCTACCGACGTCACTGAACATCAAATTTTGTTACAGGACAACAAACCCATCAGACGACCCCAATACAAGACCCCTTTCGCCCTTAAGGATGAAATGAAGGCACAAGTGGAAAACATGTTAGCAAAAGGGGTAATATGAGAGAGCAGCTCCCCCTGGTCAGCCCCTGCTATACTAGCTCCTAAAAAGAGTTCTGATGGGAAACCAAAATTCAGGTTTTGCGTTGATTTCCGAGCGCTTAACGCTGTTACCAAATTTGACCCTTACCCATTACCAAGATTTGAAGAAACTGCGTCTGTTTTGCACGGGTCTAAGTATTTTTCAGTCTTAGACTGTTACAGTGGGTTCTGGCAGGTGCCAATTAAAGAGGAACATAGAGAACAGACAGGATTTACCGTACCGTTCGGGCACTACATTACCAGCATGGGGACCGCCTCAAGGACCACATTCATCCTTGTCAGTCCAGCAAAAGGTGTGAAAAAAGTGAGGCTCCACACAATAAAGACAGCTCTCCACTGTCTGTGCTGATGTTTTTCAAAACATTTTTCCACTGCTGGAGGAAAAGACCAACATATACTACCAACAACACTTAGACAAGCCAGACCTAACAGCTGACTACCTCACATTATGTTAGTGAACGATTTTCATTGCCTCAGCTCTGTAGCTGGGACACGAAACACAAGCTACATGACTACTGGACTGGACTGCTACACAATTCGTTTTATGACTAGACTGTCACAAGACTTTTTACACTGCATTTTCCTCATTTTGCAGACAATTCACAGACCTCTCCAAGGCGAAGGATATGACTGACTATGGAAAGAACTATCTTTGACAAACTATACGAGGCTTATACCAATTTCTGTAATCCCTCGAAGCATTTGGCAGTGGACGAGGTAACAAAATTAAAGAGTGGGGTTATCTTCAGGCAGTATATTACAAAGAAAATGCTTTGGCATCAAAATTTTCACACTGTGATGAATCAGGGTATACATGACGCCAGTACTTACTGACGTAAGGGTGAAGACCAGGGGATGTATGGCTGCTTTAGTCTGGAAGGAAAGAGATGTTCACATGCTAACATAGACCAACCACGAGCAGGAAACTTTTTTTATAGCAACCGCCCCATGAAACCTCACATCATGAAATAGTACAACTGACATATTGGAGTATGTCAACAATTCTGATAGTATGGTCCAACAGATATTCTATCAGTCAACGTAACTTCAAGTGGAACAGTTCTTCCACCTGGATCTAACAGTACTCAGCATTTATCCTGCAAACCATACGCACCACCTTGGCATCTTCACCATCAACTGCTACTACTACTTGGTACATATAATTCTTAGGCCTGCACTCACAAATTCCTCTATTTATTCACCCGGCTTTAAGTCATTCACGTCATCCAATCGATCCTATGTGACTAGCTGCGATTCGTCCGCCCTTAGAATGTATAACCTGGAATCAGTGTCACAACAGAAAGCTCTCCTGCAATCTGCCCAGATAGGAATAGTTTGAAGTGAGCACCTGTTGTGACATAGGCTCCTATTACTTCCTTCGCATGTGGCAGACTTTATGACACTTCATTTTGTTATTCTCGTCTGTTGCCCAAATTCTAAAATTCCGACGCTTCACTGGCTTATAGCAAAAATAAGGGAAGGCAATTATTTTGGTTGACTTATAATTTTGGCGTTTGTTTTAAATTGGTAGACTTGTGTATAATTTGTAAAACTGTACATTTTGCCACTTGCTTAACCTTGCAACCAGATAACTTTAGAAAACTAGACTATACCATTATCAGTACAGATTTCTTACTCAGCAATGAGAATGTAACACCTGCATCACGTCCCTGAGTGCCCAGCTAGCTACCCGTACTGATGGAATTTCGCGCAAGCTAAGTCGGTCACAGGCAACAGTCTCTCCAGAGACCATAACGATATTAGAACTAATGCAGCTGTAATTTGCTATCATACCAAAAATGAATGGTGGCAGCACTACCAAGACCATGAAGACCCATATGAGTAGAATCTTGACATATGATTATTATGGAGTGATGGTGACACAGTTAACCCACAACTATACTTGTAATACGATTATCACACTCAAGATAGCCAGATTACTGGTTGAAAATTTTTGGTGAGGAAATGGTCAATAAAATGCAACAAATATTAAGGAGCATTGCTTGTTTATCTTCATATTTTTCAATTATAAAACACCTTCAGGCCCCTGAAGTCATGTCAGTTCAACAATTAAGTATAAGATTTGCATTACTTTTCTCTAAATATTTCAAACATACACTCTTGCCTTTCTTTGAACATAAAAAAAAAACTATCACAGCAAAATTTTCTACTTGATGGTCGCACAATCCATAGTGTCCCCTTTCGCAGGGCGCAGCTCGAGTCAGGAATACAACAGAAGGCACTACACTATTTTATTTACTAGCATAACACAATGGGGATGCCTTGCCTAAAAATTTAAGTGGCACAGTCACATAACCATTTTGCAATGGAAACACAACAATGCATTTTGTGTGTGTTGGGTTACATGTCACTGTCGACTATATAACAGCTGCACAATGCTTTATGGTAAATGTCACCGGCAGCAATGCCAATTACACGTACAGGTTTTTAAAAGAAATTATATTCTAACTACTTTGCACTCTTCCCACATGTCATAAACGTACTGAAACAAAATTATGTTCCTTTGCTCGCGGCCTTCTTTCAGACATGCTACTGGCTGAAACAGATCATAATGGCACGTCACCGCGTATTATCTCAGCTTTTGTAAATACTGCCGTACAACACTGAATGAGGGACAATTGATTTTGAAGCAGTTAAGTATTCAATATTGCATGTGTATGTATGCCTTAGTTATCCGACATGCAAAGCACTTCTTTTCCAAGCATTATATTGTCATCAGTTACCCGTTTGGCCATACAATATTTTTTTACATTATCTCACACACGGCACGATTTTCGGAAAAAAAGGACGGAATATAACGTGTTTTGATTTTCTCTACACCTTTTCTGTGAAACATTTCTCATTCTACAAACAATTCAGCAAGATATAAACGTGCACTGGTCTTCATGTAAAGTACCCGGTCTTCTTGTAAGATTTCAATCAAACTTGAATTTCTCAACTTTCGAAAAATCTTCAAATATGTATGAAAATCCACCCACTGGGAGCCCATTTATATTATAACCACTAGGGGCATCTGAATCCCATACAGGCCATGCTTATGAATATGAAGATTCAGATGGCTGTGGAACACACTGTCGGACTGCGAATGAAAACGATACACGGACATAAGAGCACATTTTTTGCAGTTACATCTCTGCCCACCCTAGGACCCCAGTACTCTTGCATGCTAGAACCCTCACGCATATCAGAGCCATAATATTTAAATGTCACTATTCCAACAGAAATGCCAATAAATCCAGCAGACAGACCCATACATGAACTTCCTGAATATTACCGGGAACAAAGACTGGATTCCATCAGCTGACAAAGGAGATAAAAGACAAATGGGAATGTAATCTACCCATCATAATACCTACATGTCTTAGACACAACACAAACTCAATCATCACACCTACCTATGGTACCACCACGTGGGTAATGGTGGACGTGGTACACATACAAACGTTAATGGTGTATAATTCAGCCTGTAATACTGTGGTGTGGAGCCTGAGGCTGCCCCCTTCTCAAGCCCCACCTATACACCCCAGCACCAGTAATTTTACTGATCTTGGACCCATCTGTATACCAGACCAGGCCCCTTTCAATACCCGGTTCAACCCCTTACGGCACTCACTTGTCAGGGAACTTGACTGTGAATGGTTTGTGGTATGCATATCTCATCATCCTATCAGGAGTCTTGTAGGATGGGCTCATGAACATGTTCTGAGATTCTCTAGCATGACCCACCAACTCTAATGGCCAGGCAAAAGGCATTAAAACACCTGTAACGATAGGTGATATGGACCTATAACTGCTGGTAAAACTGGAAAAACTGTCCCTGCTACTGGGGCTGGTGACCAGTTCTTAGTTACTCAACCACAATCATCACACTGTAATACACTGGTGCAGCCATAATTATCTGCATAAGAATTTCATGAAATATTGAGAATGCCCTATGTGTGTCAAACTTGTAGTGAAAATGTATCTCTTATGTATATCATCTGTGGAGCAGACAATCCAACTTACTTTTACATTCTTATCCCATCTGGAGGAATTCAAAAATGTTACATGAAAATGAGCCAAAACACATTTCTGCCCATGACTACACCAACTTGTCTCTCATATAAATAAAATCAATCATAGAATCCAAGTAGTTGTCCTAAAAATGCTGTAATATGAAATACCACACCCTACAGCACCAATATTACTTTCAGTCTGTGCCATGTGAAATTTTCAATCAACAACACTTTAGGAGAAAATTACATTTTATTACTATGTTGCAAAATAAGATTCTCTTTAAAAACAGCTGTGGTGGCAGGTCAGCAACCAGTGGGACTGCGGATAGTGAACAAGTCAGCAAGATGACTATTGGTATTGTTCAGCGAGGTAATTGCCATTTCCTGTATAACAACACAAACGCTGTATTGGCAAAATACAAAGTTTGTTAACGTCGTACGACCACATGCAGCTAAACCTGTGCTCTGAACCGTTAAATGTAATCCAGCAGGTGAAAATGTGCATTCTTTATCATGAATATCAATACTGTATCTTCAGACTGGGGAGTTAAGGAATCAGTATGACATGGCGAAGTTCAATTTTCTTGGAGAGGGACAATGCCCAGCATGACAGCCTGACAAAGGAGAAAGCTACTAATGCAAACCTCAATCTGAACTTGGCATCTGGCCGGGCATGAAGCGAATGGTGGATTTCTTCAAGGCAAGCCTGGAAGAGGTCACTGTAATTGAGGCCTAGTGCTGCCCACCAGTCCAGCCAAGATTCATCTGATTATGATTTTGGGTGGACTGAAACACACACGAGGCCTGTGGCTAAATCCCCATACCCTATGACAATGGACCTGTCTGTAGATCTAAACCTATAGCATCATATACTGAAAGCCTCAATCCTGTTAGACTGAACATCATTACCAGTGGGGAAGTACAGTATGTTGGTACACAAAAGTAACATACAAATCTGAAATCTGCAACACTGGTTGTGAAGCACTACCAAATAAACAGCAATATTATTTTACTACTACTACTACTACTACTACTGCTACTACTGTGGTAGTCCAATTGAGAACAACATACCATAATCAAGAATTTACTTAAAATAACCTTAAATTGGTTATAAGAATTTCAACAGGTGGAATACATACATCACAACTTGCAGCAATAACATGAATACTGATATATTACTATCCTTTATGTAAAAATTAGATCTCATTTCCTTTTATAGAACTTTGTTGCTAACAACCTCCCCAAGTATTTTGCATATATTGCATTATTACTTGACGATGGCCAGGTTAGCCAAAACATAGCATATTAAATTCTGAAAATAATAAAAATGTAATGATGACTGATGGGTTACTTCAATATAGTTTAGTCCAAATGAACTTTGTCCAATGTCTTATTAACCTTTTGGTGCTGGAATTAAATGTCAGGTAGAATGTGGACAGCAGAAAATAAATGCTGCGTAAGGCCACATATGGCCATCACCTCTACATCATATTCAGCATTTTGAGCATCACACTGCATGATGGGTTCACCTGATGTTAGTCACCAAAGGGTTAAAATACAATGACTGACTTTGGCTCCTGCAAAATTCTCATAGCTATCATTAATTTTATTCTACTGAATGGCATATTTGACCTGCCAGTCTTCTCTAAAATGGCTAGTCCTCACTCACTGCAAAAAGTCCAATTGGAGAACCACAGTAACAATCTATACTCTATATGCCATGTCTGCTCAAGTCTCACATGGACAGAAAAATGGATGTATCAAGAGGCACAGACAAGAGCAGAGACAGGCAGACACATATACGAAACACACAGATGTGTTTCTAAGAAGCAAGATATAGAACACATCACAGTACAAAATATCACATTCAGAATGAACTGGCCTGGTATGGGCAAACAAGTACACCAATCCAGTGTGAAGGCAGCTGTCTTCTCAACAGGAGGCAAGAACAGGTGAGTAACTGCAAGAATAACAGCACAGGATACTGGATGTTACCGCTCCACGTTCCCGCTGATTCACGTACACCAACCAGATGCCATCTTCAGACCATACCCTTCCAATCAAATCATATGTTTATCATACTGTGTTCTTGAAATCCAAATCAAATGAAATATTAATCAGATGATTACAAATATACAGAAGACTGCTAACACCAAGTTTTCTTTGCCATATGCAGCCTTGTATCTTCTTTTTTAAACAAGATATTTCATAACTACTTCTCAATCTGCCACCAGAATTTAGAATACTGAAACACCCCTCCAGACTTACAAACCAGGTATCTTCTCATTTTAAACATGTTAACATAAACAGACTTACAAATGTATGTTGATGCAATGAACAAACAAGTAAACATTTTCCGGTGACTAGTTTCCGCCCTAAAAGTGAACCATCATCAGGCCACAAAACAGCAACAGAAAAAATTTAAACTCTATGTATCATTAGAATGGAAATATCCCCTTTACATTAACATATACACTGTAAATGTACCTAAGACATGTAAGAGTATTATATATACATGTGGCCTATGCCAAAATATTAAAAACTGATAACAGTGTACTAAGTATTAAAAAGCCTACCAATTACAGATAGTTATGGAATGTAACATTAAAAGGCAAATTAAAAGCACAGTGTAAAACTCTAAGGGTTTACAAATATGTATAAAAACAGTACTGCTGCACGTCTATACGCTACCAGCACCAACCAATGCTGGCAATGGAATACGTATTTCTTAGTCTTTTCTTGGCTGGTCTACGCAACAGTTGAGAAAATTACACGTCAACATACTCACCTGCATAAAATCAGATGGTGCTGGCAGTGCACACGCACACATCAGTACTGCTTTTACACATACTTTTAAACCTTTACAGTTGACAGTATGCTTTGCAATTGCTTTTTAATGTTACTGTGTTTACCCAAATGCAAGATGACTCTAATCTATGCCTCCCCCCCCAAAATACAACATGTATGCCAAGGGAAAATTTATTCATCCAAATCTAAGATGACCCACCAAAAATAAAACACCTGATCAAAAGAAAAAATACTTTACTATTAATTTCATACACCTAATACACAGAGCATGTCAGATTCTATCTACCTTTAGCAGTCAGTGTCACTGTCTCCATCTACACCGTTGGTGCCCTCATCTTCCTCACACTCACCCCTAAAATTCCACAACATATCAGTCCCATCCACTGCACCGGATACGCAGCACTACTTAAAACCCTTCACAGTCACTTCTGAGGAGATGCTCTGCCATGCCATTATGAGAAACAGTGGCTAAATAATAAAATATATTTATATTTCTTGATTTATAAACTTACTTGAACCAACAAAATTCACATTTTTCTCCATAGATGTTGTTCGCAGTGTTAAGAATTTTAAACATGTGTGTTCTGGATTTGAATGTTGTCTGCAGTCTGAGTTCATGACTCTTTTCAAGGTTTTTAATTTGTGAATTGGTTTATGTTTTATTTTTCAGTTTGTAGTTAATTTTTCAATAGCCATTTTCTTGGTACTACCCTTGCAATGGTTCTCAGGTGCATATCTTAACAAGTTTACTGGGTCTATGGTTCCCCATGACTGAGAACAGCTCAAATCTACAAGGTTCACCAGGTGAGGCAACTCTGGCCTTATGATAGAGTCTTCTGAAACACCCTGCTTCTTTAAAAAACCAAACAATGGACAAAGTCCCATAAAAGAAGAATGTCAGTTAACATTCGTCATGCTCTGTTCAATCCTTTTTTGTCTACATATGACTTGGAGATGTAGGCAAAGGTTTGGCTCCACATGTTCTGTTTTAAAGCAATACGGTTCAACACTTCATACATGAATTTAAGATCACCTCACATATTCAAGCACCAAATCTAAGCAAAAAATACCCTCAATTCAAGTAAATATGGTATATTCCATAACAAGTAGCAAGCCTTTAATATTACAGTTATACAGTTCTTAACCCTTTAATGCCGAACGACTTACAAAGACATCGCACAGCGAGCCCTTTAAAAAGCCGGACTTATAAAGACGTCGCAAACAGTCTGTCAAAGTTTGGAGGAATTTTGTTCACTCCTATTCGGTTAACTGAGCTGCTGGACCCTTGAAGGTCAGGCTTTCATTCAAGGGCCAGAATGTACCCCCTCCACCTACTAAACCCCTCCACAAACACCGATATATAAGTAGACAGTAACTGCGCATTTTTCCCAGCTGCCTAATAAGGTTCTGACACTGCTTGCTTTGATTATTGCTTGCATTACAGTTCACTGTGGGTTGAAATATCAACACTGGCCTATGAAACAAACTCTAGTTGATGACCAGCAAGGTTGTTAGTAGCATACTGTACCCATATAATTCAGACAAAACTAATGCTCAAAAATCAGAGATATCCACAAAAATCAATGTTTACAGCTACAGTACGACCCACAGACATGCCTCTTGTAGTGCTGGGATAATCTGTAGGGGTTGTGGGGTAGTAACATGCAACATACAGCGTTAATCTAGTAAAGTCTTGGGCACCCTCAAATAGGTGGAACTTTATAGAGCAGTCACATTGTAGCTTTAGATCTGTTTTGCTGTCACTGTAGATGTTCATATCTGACTGGTATTATGTTTCTGCAACTGTGCCAAGTCATACATAGTATTTGAAACAAGGCAGACCATTGTGGGTATCCAGCAATGGTCAGAAAAAAATAAATAAAACTTAAGGAGGAAGCCAACAGTGAAATCCTGGTTGCTGACACCAACTCGGGGAATCGGGTGCAGAGGCTAGCGATGTGGAAGACTATTTTGAGGAGGAAGAAGAGGAGGAACAACAACTGTAGCAGCAAGCCTCAGCAGAAGTTGCCACAACAAACACTGGCCAGCAAAAACACCAACCCATCGGCTCTGCCATCTGTGTTCTCAGAGCCAAAGAAAGAGCACAAAGTGCGCCAGATGTGACATGGGCCTGTGCGTAGTGCCTTGTTACGCAGAATATCACACAAAAGTAAATTTGTGAATACTGTGCCATTATAAAACAGTGATCCAAGGTGCCACAGACCTTATGCAGCAGCCAGAATTATGTAATGAACTATTTACACCACATTTTATATAACGCATGCAATTCACAAACCTAAACTTATTATAAAAACAGGTGAATATTTTTTCCCTGATTAACCAATTCATACGCAGTGTTCAAAATTTTATTTCATTAAATTTGAAGGAAAAGTCTATGAGATATGCCCCCCCAAGAGTAAGCAATAAAATTTAAAATCCCGGCAGACGGCGGTGCTCGGAGGGATTTAATTCCGGTGTCAAAGGGTTAATATTTCAACTGCGATATCATGTATAGATTAAACCTTACACGTTCTATTATACATTTACACTATCTTTTTATGATAAGGGGGAGATCTCCATCCTAATCATAAACGAAGTTCCAAGCATGGTGAATCATTTACATTTTCCACTTTCCTAATAACATCATACAATCACAAAATTAAGTTACCATTCCATCCTACCAATAACAGTTTAAAATGCCCCATGTTCCCATCTCTCAAATCAAACAGTACTAGATTAAGTTGGTTTGCTCATCCTTTCACATTTTGCAGTTGTCATCAAAATTTGGTTGGCATATAGGCAACGTGAAACTGAATGCACATAATGAAGAAGGAATCAGTGTATGCAAAACTATGTGCATAACTCCAGCCACTTTAGCAGATTTTTACAAAATGAAATTAGTAATGCAATGTACATCTCCAGTCACAAAGAGCTCGTTTTAAAACTTAATTCAGCTTTTTATCTCGGATCTTTCAGGAAGAGTTGGAACATGTTTTCTCATTCTATCTCAGCGGGCAATATAACGTGGGTGAGCCCACGAGCTGCAGGTTGATTAGCCCTGGCCTAAAGGGACTGATAAGAACTATAACTACAATCAGTAGAGTCGGTGCCCCACCAAAATTCAAACCAGCACCTGCCACAAACCAGTGTGAAGCAATCTGTCCATGATTCGTAACAACACAACCACAATACATCACAATTACTTTACAAATTGTACTATTACATACTGTTCGTGATCCTGAATATGATGTAATATAGCAATTTATGTTTAAACCGTGTACCTGATTGTGCTAAATTACCTTATGTTATAGCACTGGACACTCCTTGCATTTTTTTTGCTGATCCATATGCTTGAAGAAGCGATTCTTGTAGACCATCATGAGCAACACCATATGTAGAGCTCCACTGGCTTCCCAGAATGCTGCTGGCAGGTCCAAATCAGTTTATACAGTGCTTCTCCTCTTCATACTTCCAGGCTTGCACTTAGACCAAAGTATCACAAGCTCTCAATACACTGCAAATCTGAACTCACCCAGTTCTTAGGTTTATTAAGTTTCAATAACCACATAACAGTGAAATACAAATTAGCATTTTGATTATAGCAGAAACTGAACCAGCGCCTTTCAGTCAAGGACTCTCAGGTACACAAAGGATGAAATTCCTATGTAAGCCATTCACAGCACAAAATACTAAATCATGTTCGCTGCTGCTACCATTCACATATTTGGTTCTCCCACCAGGGCCATTACTGTACATATGTCCAGACATAAACTAGGTCCTCTGTTCTTGTATTTCATTTTCATGTGAAAGTTCATGAGCCAGAGCACTGTAAAGCTGATAGCACAACTCACATCACACAACCGTGTCAGGCTGTCAGTGTCCATGAGAGATGCCTCCAACTGGCACACATTTATCAACCCCTAAAGTCGCATAAATCACTTCAAGCTTTGTTGGTAATTGTGCCAGTCTGTGACTTCATTTCAACTCATGATGCTTGAGAGAACTGATTCAGACACTAATAATGGGTGTAAATTGTAGGGAAAATGCCAACTCTAGCAGAAACATGGGCATTTCTTGGAAGTTTGTGCAAGGCTCCTGAAGTCATTCACAATTCACACATGCACACAGTCCCACAAAGTTGAAGAGCAATTCTAAAGGCCATAAACAAACCTCGGGTTGTCACACATCCACTTGAGAGCAATGTCCATGTTGTGTTGACAATCATTATAGTGATTACCATTATGGTCCCTATAATTTTTCTCCTTCCAACCTATAGACAGTGTGCTGAGCTCAAAGTAACTCCATGAAATAAGCGTGAAAATTTGTGCAAACTGCTGCTGTAGCTCAAAGTAACCCCATGAAACCTTCTTCTTCCTTCCTTCCTTCCTTCCTCTCGGCGCTACAGCCCTGGGTAAGCCTTGGCCTCCTCAACAACCAATCTAGTGCTCTCTGTCTTTCGTCTTCTCTAACCACTGTGTTATCTTCATTACTTTCAAGTCTGCTACGTCATCCATCCATCTCAAATGAGGTCTTCCTGTTCTTCGTCCTATAAACAGTCTTCCTTCCATCATCTTCCTTGGCTCCCACTTCCATTCTCTTTACGTCTCAGCCATCTTATCCTTTGAGCTTTTATGAATTTCACAATATCCTCTTCATTTATGGATCTATTCAATTCTTTGTTATTTCCAATGATCCAAATATCCCCCTCTTGGACTGGCCCATAGATCCTCTGCAGTATTTTCCTTTCAAAGATCCTTAATAAATTCTTATCAGATTTTGTAAGGGTCCAGGTTTCAGGTCCATACGTTACAACTGGTCTTATCAATGTTTTATATATTTGCATTTTAACAGATCTCTTTATAATCTTGCTTTTTAGCATATGATGACTGGCTGCATATGCTCTGTTCCCTATTTGTATTCTGCCCTTTACACATTCGTTACTTCTTCCTTCTTCATTTATTACATTGCCAAAGTATTTGAAGCTGGACACTCTTTCAAATACTATATCTCCTACTTTCCAATTCTGAGTTTGTCGTCCCTTCTGAGTTGCAGACACAATCATGAACCTCATGAAATAAGCATGAATATTTGTGCAAATTGTGACAACACTTTCCCATTTTTCAGTCCAAGTGTTCTTCCTATTTACACACTATCAGTTACATTTAATTTCAAGGGCTTCTTTAAAGTAACTTCGTGAATATAAAACAGCCGACCAGGTTCTCGTATTTTTCTGCCACCTCTACAAGCACGAAAGGCAGCTTCACACTGGCCCCCACTACACATTTCCTTTCGTTGTATTCCACACATCTGGCTTCTGTAAAGAAAAAAACTTCACATTAAAAGCACGCAGGAAATATTACATTTGTTGGGAGCAATTATATGCAACCGGCAGCAAATAAGACACCTTTGACATAGGCCGTAACAATTCAAGGACGCTCACATACTAATCTGGGATCACTCAAACATTTCTCGGGCTAAATATGAAACACTACGCTTACAGAGGAAATTTACACATACACATTCACGTCTACTTTTTAACGGATTAGGAATGTTATTAGCTTACCCTTCGGCGTCCATTTTGCTAGCAATGCAACCCTCTCAAGGTATCATGTAATCTACATACAACGGCTGATTTGAATTACTACCAGTACAATTCATTTAACATTATCTACAGTCGCAATGCACATAAGCAATTAACAACGCAATAACCGCAACTGCGTTTCCCAACGGCCTGGAACTACAATCACTCCCACACATCAAGAACAATCACCAGGCACGTAACAAGCACAGGCTTCCCTTTCACGACACGAACTGGATAACTTCGCGCAGATTGGCGGATTCCAATTTTGGTCATGTAATTTCTTGTATCCCAAAATGATAGTGCTTGTCAGTAAATCATACATAAACATGTTTCGGCTACCATTAATTCAACGAAGACGAAATTTCAGTTACACAAAGTCTTTCCAAGTATTTTCTTAGATTTCATGAAGTACAATATGCCGGCAATAGTCGGTTGTCATTCACTTCCGGCACGAATATGCGTCGTGGATTGGGAAAGCGACTCGAGTTGGTAAACTCTGCTTATGGGTCAGAGGCCTGCGAAAGGTAAATGATGAAGGGATGTTAAAGAATGCTTTTTACCAAGATAACTCATCAAGAAATGAAAACAAGTAATCATGGTTTACAAATTTTTGAAAGTATCCGTAGGCATTGCGACTTCCCTACACATTCATCCCTTGCCTTTCGCTGGTTCATACCTGGACAGTTTTGCAAATTAACTGGGTCACCACAAAAATAAAAGATAAATTCCCAGACGCTTGGAGAACATTCTAGAAGGTTCTGGAAGCTCCATGTAGAAATGGAGTTGAAATAAAAAAAAAAGTAGCTCTCCATCACAATATTTCGGCAAAGGAAAGAAACTGCCACCAGTGAAAGTGAACCAGTCTCAAAACAACATTAAAAGTGTGTAAGAAGTGCATTAAAATTCTTACCATTTGTTGTTATTTTGTGGTTAAATCACTAAACAGAATTTCAGAATTTATTATGCATAAAAACACAGATACTAACACAATTTGGGGGTGGGGGGGGGCACAGCAGTAAGTCATTCGCAGGTTACCACATTTTTCACAGGGGACTTTGAACCCACCACTTGCAAAAGAAGAGGGTTGGCGTGTATAACAACATTCTCACTGTACTCTGAACCTAATATGGGGGATACATGTAACTCCAAAACCTTGTAATCCCCTTACCAAAACATTGTATCAATACACTGAAGTCCACAATCTGAATTCATCCTTAGGCTTTGTTCTGACTAGATTTCAGGAACATAATTATTAATTTCAGTAAAATTTATAGTTCCTACATGCCATGAAATGTTCATGGACTACCGTTAATACGACAATCAGTAACACTCTTCCAGGATTAAGCTACTGTAGTATTCTGCCAGCAGAGCTCTTCGAAGGTGAATAAGGTGAACACAGTAATATACACTAATGTTCCACAAGACGTGGGGAATTTCTTGACTAGCTCAGAAACTACTAGGTTTTCAAGGATGACTCAGCCACATGGAATGAGCCACTTAATTTACTGTCATACAGTGCTTTTAGACCAGCTTACAGTATGTGGTGTACATTCCAGTTGAAATGTGATGGCACATGGTGACGCATGGGAAGGGAAGTGAAGGGGTAACTGGCAAATGGAGTGGGTAGCCAGTACTCTTCACACTACCTCAGAACAAGGTGTATCCAGCATTGCTACTGCTGATGCGCACACCTTGGCTGCCAGTAGTCGACTGAACTGACACCCCTGCCGATTTAGATGGACTCGTCTGTTTTGCCGAAAGACGAAATCTGGTTTCTGCACATGTACTATCACATTTTAAATGCAGTCTATCATGTACAGTGCTCACTCAAGCACAGCTCTACACAGGCTGGATGACTGTTACAGTGTACTGTACTGTACATGCACAAGATTTAGAGGTGTAATGAATGTCAAAATCAAGCTCAAATTTGTAACTTAAATCAGCAAGTACTTAAATTTCTATCACTTTTACAAACCAGGAAACGAACAGTCACTCGCCACTAACTCAGCAATACTTTATAGTTCGTTATACCTAGGGTACGTTTGAACCCTAAAGAGTGATGTGACGGATCGATAAACCTTATACGATGCATGATCTGTTGCCTCTATAAATTTTAGCGACTATTGGTGATCAACCTCACTCGCTCACTCATTTGCTACAACTTAATTACTGGCCATCCCGTACCATCAAGAATTTTGTGAAGACAGATTTATAACTTTTAAGAAACTTCATCAGAGACAGTATATAACTATTATAAAGTTTCATTGACCTACAATGGTGATCTCCTGTCTTCTGTTAATACAAGGTAAGTCGTGCCAGCTGTGTTTAATAATTTGTAATTCTAAATCTTTGTGTCAAGTTGAGCAATTTCAAAACTAACTTCGAAAACCTGTAACTAAATTCTAAATTCCACGTGTTTTGATCATAAACTTGAAAGGCAAGATAACTATTTTAATAACCAAATTATTATATTGTTAACCAACCAGTCTTTCCTACATTTGTATTATAGTAATTGTTTAGTAGAATAGAATATATTAACTTTATATAAAGTTGAACGACTTTACTGACTACATGTTCATCCTTGAATTTCCCAATACGAAAATTATAGTTTGTTAGATTTACATCTAACTGGTGGCAGTGATTACAACTACCCTTAGGATTTTGTATATTTGTCGACCCCACTACCGTACCCTCCTATAGTGTTTATCCGGGTAAAATTGGTGGAAGTCCCTTATTATTCGGGTGGCACTACAGAGGCATCTAGCATATGTACAACTCTGCTTGTTGTGTGAGGGATTTGCACATTAACAGTTTACAATGGCAAAATGTTATTTATTCAAATGGCCTAATAATTTTGTATGTGTTACCATAGGTGTAACTTGGCTAATAACACTAGGGGGCAAAATCGATCACTGGTATTAGGAACTTTAAAGTTTACAAAGGAGTCAAGTTAGGAGGAGGGGCAAGATTGGTTTGAACCAGTCCTGAATATACATACACCCCCTTCCCCCCACACTCAACCCAATTTTTATTTCCCCTCTTCAACACAGTAGCCAAAAGAAAACTATTCTTAGGTAGAAAAAATATTGCGGGGAAATTACTATAGGTGTATTTAATTTACTGGTATTGATTTATTCTGTATCCAGTAACTTTTTCAACCTCTCATGAATTTATAGAATGTATGAGAAATAAATAAATATCACAGTATGCAGGCAATAAAACCAATTCATTCTACACGTTCCTTGCTACATCTGAATTTGACATCATCATTGATGACTTTCCACTGCAATTTCTTCACTAGTGTCTCCAAGACTGTCAATGAACGGTAACAAATCATTACAGTATGCACAATAGCATTTCAATGACCTACATAAATCATCAAATGTGCACACACACTCACACACACATACACACTAGTTGGTAGTGCAGCAGAGCTGGTCACAGCAGTTCCTGCCTAGTTTTGTCTGTGCACGCATGCGTGTGTGAATGTGGTATTTGTGAGCAAAAACATTTCAAGAAGCTGTGTAGCAGAAGGGGAAAAGCATAAAACTTTCAATTTCTCTCTGAAGTTTCAGATTACATGAGCCGGTGGAGAGGCATATACTGGTAAAAGTGAAAATGGTGGGTGTTCTCAAAGTTTGTGATACTGAGATACATATCAGCTACTCTCAAGGACAGCATGCTGCGAGGGAATGAAAAATTGGTACAGAATTACATGAGCTGGTTTTCAAATGTTCCTTGGAGTCAGACAGCTGTGATTGTAAGGCTTGTGCCCTTGATACTAGGCAGCTACTAGCAGTCCTAAGTGCTATGTACAGTATAATGCATATTTAATGAATCATCAGACAAATGGCTTTGCTCCACAAAATCTAGGTTTTCACTAAATGGTGGCCATGCAAAATTACATGACCTCACAAAATTCTGATAAACGACATGAATATTGCCTGTTGTTTTGACCACATTCACCATGTGGTAATGATTTCTGGCCAGCAGAAAATATTAATACTATCCACTGTTTCAATCACAATCACATTAATCCAACATGCAAGTTCCAGTGTTATAGAAAAAAAGATATTTAATATAAAATACTTTGTAAGTACAACAAACCTTTCAATTACCAACACATTCCACACATGCCCTAGCCATACTTTTAACAAATGTTTCTCTTTCAAAAATAACCAGAGTAAGATGAAACAGCAGTAACTCAGACACGAACCAAGGCAGGCATCGGTACAAATAGAATTTATGTCATAACAAGAATGTTGGACCTCACTGTTACAGAATTATGTGAGTAACTTCCACATGAAACAAAATTATTTCTGACATCAACAGTATTTCTATGTGTCAAAAGGCTTTCAAGACAGCCACCTTATCATGGATTTACATGCAACACACACCACTGGTACATTCAGACAAAACACTTACCTTTAATAAAGGGACTTCTTGTTGTTTGATCTGGAGTGCAGGGTGGGGGAAGGGAGGATTCCTTGGTGTCCTCCCATGTTCTTAAATGACTGACCTTGTAAATGATGTGTACAGGGAAAGGAAAGGCGACTGCCAAGATCACCCTCATGCACCCTGAAACCAATGGTACATCCTGACACATGGAACAGCAGATTCTTCCACACTTATCCAAGGCTGTCAACAACTATCTAACAAATAGCTAAAAACTACAGCTCACCAATTAATGCTTGCACCATTCCGTGACAAGTATATTTAAATAACACCTTTAACCTTTAGGCAACAAACTTGGACATTTAATTTTTGCACACACACTTTATGGAAAATGTGAATATTCTATGAACCAAAAAGCTAACATTACACAGCCTTTTGTGAAAAAAAAAATGGAGATGTCTCAAAAATTTCAGGAAGTATATTTGTTGACTAAATATACAAAATGCAGTCGCTGAGGGGTAGCAGTACACCCGTCCTATACATATATTATGCAAAGTCACTAAAGGTTAATTCAAATGTGCCATAAAATGCCAATTCAAAGTCAAGATGATTGCCTTTCTTAGTTTCCAAAATCACAACCCGAGCACATACCAGCTCATATGACGCTCACTTTTACTACACAAACATCTCACGCTTTGGTGCAAAGGGGAAGGTATCCTGGGTACTTTGTACTTGGTCAGAATCAAGTAGGTGTTGTGCAGAAGTGAGGTGAGGAATCCCTGGATGCTGCTTGCTCTTTCACATTCAGATATCCTTCAACACGTGCAGCAGAATTTTGTGGTAATGACACCTCACATCAGAAAAATAACAGCAACATTTATATTATCATTATAATGTTCTCAATTACAGTACTTATAAAACAGCAATACTCTGTGAGTATAAAAATCCCAAGATTTTCAGCTTGCAGATAAAAATTATGTCAGTGAAGATTACCGTCTATTGGGCTGTGATGCCATGAACTTGGCTGTCATTTTGGATGAACATACTGCCTCTGTCTTCAAGGTAGTAAGTGGTCACACTGTTGGAGGGATCATGACTCCAACCACAGTTGGGAAGATTCATCACCAGACACAACAGTTTTTCCACTGATGCCAACAAACAGTACCATCTCAAAGCATGCTTTCAAACTGTCACTCACATTAAACTCTCTCATGCATAGTGAAAGACTCATACAGTAAAAATAAAACACGTAATCTCCCTTGGCAGAGGAAAAGATGCAGTTCCTAGTAGACATGTTCCAATGGTATTCCTGCACAGTAAAATATGTCTTCCATGGTTCTGCCCAGACACTCCAAATTACCAGCCATCAATACCTACATACTGCTATAATCTCATGTAACTGTAGATACATTCTCGTTAGAATAACCTAACCGTCTATTGCACTGTAATCTCAACTCAGACCATTTCTATTCATGTTTGCACAACACACATGCATTCTTTCCAACTCAGAGCAGCATTTTGTCACAGTAAGGTCAACTTGGACTCTTAAACGGCACGTTAACTGCACAGTTAAGAAAGCCGCTGCAAAGACATGAAGTGACAACACCACCCCTGTCGCAGCAACATGTACTGCATATTTTGTTACACACTTACATTTTGGAAAACTTCATGGTAAGGGGCCATTTTTTTACGCTTACATAAATAGCAAAGCATAAAAGCTGTTTATATTTTCCCATAACCTGCAGAGATTTGTCAACACTCCAAAACATCCAAACCAGTAGTCTAGCCCACCCAGTCTCCTATCCTACGCACGGGCTCTCTCCTTGGGTGTAAGCGGCCAAGGCATGGAGCTGACCATTCACCTCCATCGAGAGCTGAGGTTAAAAATGAGTGGAGCTACATCTCCAATGCGTCATATGCCTTCACTATGTGCGTAGGGAAACTTCACATTCCTCTACCTACCTTTAACCTGTGTACTTAACAGTCTTCCATAATGTTTAAATCACAACCTACCTTTCTCCCTCATTTCTTCCCTTATCACATCACTTTTGATCTTCATCATCCTTACACACCTCACTTTCAACACAAAATCATACATCCACGTGTACCCAAAACATGGGACACACGCTGTCTGGATTTTACCGTCAATGTTAATCCTAAGGGATTTCAAGAAAACTATACCTCGTAACAGTATGCTACTTTCCCGTGTGACACGACTGCAGAACTCAAATTGCACAACGTATGCATACAATACAGGCGGATTCACACATAGCATGCCGTGCCCATGCCGTGCGTTAATTCACACATGCCATGCCGCGCCCCTGCCCTGCCCTGCTCCGATAGTGCTGTGTCCTTCGTGAAAGTCCGGGTGGTAGCCGGAAATATCGGAACTGCTAGTCCAGCAGTTTAACGCATCGTCTGTTTTGTATTGTGCTGCTACCATTCTTTACAGTCGTAGGAATGGATCGCTGTGAGGAGGATGTGATCATTGCTTGTGGGCTTTACCTTCTTGCAGAAGAAGAAAAGCGAAAAAGAAAGGAAAATACTGGATTCTTAAGGTGTTCCGAGCAAGAGAAGAGGAAGGAGAATTTCACACTCTGTTTGGACATTTAAAAGATGACAGGCAAAAAATTTTCAAATATTTTAGAATAAGTTTCTCGAAATTTGAAAACTTGAAACAGTTGTTGCACACAGACATTGAAAAGAAGAATACAAGATGGAGACGGAGCATAAGAACAGAAGAAAAACTGGCTTTAACTTTAAGGTTAGTTCATAAAAATGTATAATCACAAATAATCTGACTACGTGATCATCATAGGACATTCATCACACCCCAGAAGACAGTACTACTGTTAGAAATATGTGAAGATTGTACAAGTCATTTGTTAAATACAGTTGTGTTCATTTTCAGATTTCTGGCTTCAGGGAATTCCCAAATATCCACGAGCTTCAGCTATAGAATAGCACC
>Ga0268261_10000566_pt1 | contig 23593 bp, 15 predicted proteins | sample TergutNc150P1_FD_190353 | JGI IMG/M metagenome (GOLD analysis project Ga0268261, IMG submission 190353) | Nasutitermes corniger P1 segment gut microbial community from laboratory colony in Florida, USA - Nc150 P1 (SPAdes) (version 2) | ecosystem: Host-associated > Arthropoda: Insects >...
AATAATACTACGAGTACTAAGAGACAGAAAACGAAACTATTCCGCCATCGCTCTTATGACGTGATATAGGTATATGATTGCAGCATTGTACATAAAGTGGAGATTCATAAGATTGGACGACCATTGCCTCAAATAACAGCCACCACTACCTTCTCCATTTAGTGTGATTTCAAAACCGAAACATGTCATTTTATGAAGGTTAACAGTCTAAAATATTATATGGGAATCTGAAATGAGATCTGGTTCTCAGTTTCCTTAGGAGGAGCCGCTACTGCTGTAACCTGAAATATACTTATTCGTACATATTCTATTCAAAAGAGAAATACCATAAAATAATTAGGCGTATGTAGTAAGTTGCAGCTTCCTTCAGATACAAACATCGATTGATAGTTCTAAGAACTGACACTGAAATTAAAATAAATTTTAATAGTATCGAGACTCTAGCAGCCTCAGTAAAGACAGACGTACATATTCGTAATGAGTGACTGCATTTCTTGCTTCAGTAACAAGCCGCCTTGACAGATTTTAATAAGGTTTATTTAACAGAGAGTTGTCATTTCCCTCGAGGCTTAAGCAATCTCAACGTGGAACACAGCTTTCCAATGAGATAAACGCTCATTTGCATGTAAGACACCTTCTTTCAGTTTTTTTTGTAATTTGACTTTGTTTTTTCGAAATATTAAAAAAATCGTTTCTCATATTGTGGCTCTGGAGGGTATAGAGACAAGTCGAGTTCTTCCAATCGTGACGCACATACCCCTACTTAATCTTCATGATACATCTCATAGAATCGATATATAGAAGATACGAGTATGGCGAAGTATATTTGGGAAAATCTTACTACGAGGCGTGTCCGGAAAGTAAAGATACAAAGGTCTTAAACATGTACAGCATTTTTAATTTAAAAAGGGACACTTAATGAATTCCCTATACATAACTTTATTTTTCAACATAGTCGCCGGCCTGGTCCAAATATTTATTAAGTCTTGGAACCAGATTTTGTATCCCCGAGTCATCGAAGTTTGCCTTCTGCCCTTTGAACCACGTCATGACTTCTTGCAACTCATCATCGTCGTCGAACTTTTTCCCAGCCAGATGTTTCTTTAGGTGAAGAATGAAGTGGAAATGGCTAGGCACAAGGTCCGGGCTGTACGGCGGATGGTCCAATATATCCCAAATGAATTTTTCCAGAAGCTCAGTGGTTACGTGCGCGGAATGGGGCCGCGCGTTGTCGTGGAGCAGGCACACGCCGCGTGACAACATTCCCCTCCTTTAGTTTTGAATGGCTCGTCGAAGCCGTGTCAAGGTGTCACAGTATGCAGCGGCATTAATTGTTACGCCAGGAGGCATAAAGTCGACCAGGAAAATGCCTCGTCTCTCCCAGAAATCTGAAATTGAAGTTTTGAATTTTTTTGTTCTGGGGGAATGCGTATGGCGCCATTGCAGTGACTGTTGCTTGGATTCAGGAGTGTGGAGAAAACCCATGTTTTATCTCCAGTCACAATGGAGTCCAGAAACTCATCTTCCTGTACGTAGCGTGTGAGAAATTTCAGCGCGTAACCCATTTCCGATCGTCCGTTAATATTTTGGGCACCCAGCGAGCACACAATTTTCTGTACCCTAATCTTTCTGTCACAGCTTCATGAATTGTGGTCTTGGACACTTCGGGAATGATGTGATGCAACTCTCTTATCGTCACCCGTCGATTTGCGCGAATTTCTCTTTCAATTTCCTGAAGAAGGTCATAAGAGATCAAAGATGGCCTACCGCTCCTTTGTTCGTCGTGAACATCAGTCCTTCCTTCGGAGAATTCGCGGCACAACTTCGTCACATTTTGCGGATTCATAATGTTACCATAAACAGCAATAATTTGTTTGTGAATTTCCCCTGGGCATTCACATTTTGTGTTGAAAAATCTTATGACGGAACGCACCAAGCATTTGGCGGGATTTTGGATCGGCGCTGCCGTTTCAAACACGTCTCACTCAAGCAAAGCCGGTTCTACCTCTGTCAAACGAGCACGGCTCGCAGGTAAAGGATCAAAGTCGACGGCAGTGTTGTCATTATAAGCATAAAAATTTCCCTATCGGCCTACACGTGATTTAACTTTACTTTCCGGACACGCCCCATATTTTCGGTTCAGATACTTTCGCATTTTTCCAGAGTCCTAACCGAAGAACCTGAGACTGGAACAAAAGGAAATATAATAATTGGTTTGATATCAAAAATTTCTCCTTGACGTAAGAACAGCCCGTACGTGGAAAGGAGGTGAGAACAAAGGGATGGGAACAAAAGTCCTTATAGGTTTATGAAAGAGGCCGTAATAGAACGATGGAGAGAACTGCATAAGTAAAGGTTCACAATACATATTCTTGGTTTAATTAATTTTGAAAAGTAAAATACACATTATGTGTGCCACAGAGAGATGAGATATGCATATAAAAGTTTGCTCTAAATCACAATGGAACATATTAATTGGGGTACCCATACAGATCGGAATATATCTTACAAAAAATGAATATGTGGACTAGGTGTAAATATATATATATTTACATTATTCAGTGATGGGTTTTTTTTTTGCTTAGAAGGACCAAACTTTCTTGTAAGATTTGGAGTTTTCTCGATAATCAGTACAATCGTTGCTTGCTTCTGGGATATGACTTCATATAATTAGGTTGATAAGCACCAAGTTTTCGGAGGAATCTTCTACCAACATCTTTAGAGGAAAAGTGAGACAATCCAAAAGAGATTAGCATCAGTTTCTACGAATCTAGCAAACATCTGTGTGTGACTTCCCAGAGCACATTCAGCACCATGAAGGTCCTTTACACGTACATTCTTGTGCTGATACGAAAATTATACACTGGAATTTATAAGGATATTCCTGCTCAATATAACACTATTACGCTTTGCACGGAGAAAACATCAATCCTGTCTTTTATGCTACCGAGACTAGAGAAATTTCCTTCGTAAGTAACTCTGAAGAGCACTAAATTAGAAGAGCATAACCTGTGCGATTTCATTATGGTCGTTTGAGAATGAGCAGAGGTAAAACACAGGCATATTTATGGATTAAATAATCGTATTCTTCTGTCAAATCCAGTAAATAAGTGATTTAATATGTAAAGTGATGGCATAACTTTGTAAGCCCTGGATTGTTATTCTGACTGCGTTATATTAAACGTCATGCGGTAAATATATTTTTAAAACTGGCATAAAGCGCACAAATACGCCTCGCGCTTTATAAGAACATGAACGAAGATATCACTGTAAATTAAACTGTGTTCATCTCTCCCCAGTCTGATATTCACTGCCAAGAGAGCTTGTTTGTTGACCTGGCCACTGGCTCTGGAATCCATCGCACTTTAATAACGTCTTAAGCTGTAATAAAGTACTAACGCGTAAGAGACAATTAAGTCGACGTAGTAGGTAAGCTCCTCTGGAAAGCTAATCCTTGCTTATATGATTAAGAAGTTCCCAATATTTTACGGGGTGGACTGTTTGGGGTTTCAATCTTAGTAGAAGCAAGAATTTTTTTTTACAACCTTCAAGACCGGTTCTGAGGCCCAGAGATCCTCCTACTCAATGGGTACTGGAGTTCTTGCCAGGCGTTATGAGGTTGGAACGTCGAGATAACCACTCACCTCCATCTGGTACCGAGGTTAAGAATGTGAGGAGATGTACATCTACTCCTCTTATACGCCTTCATGACGTGACCAGAGACAACTTCCACGTTTGTGGAACCCAAATATCCGGCAGTTGTTCGCAAGATTGGAATACCCTCTCATATAATGATCCAGAAGAACATACAGAGGCATGCGAGACTGCGCTTCTGTTCTTGACATAACATCTCTTTACTGAGCACCTCTTGACATAAGACCTCCTTACTGAGCACTTCTTCTCTATGATATTTTTGAAGACACGATGGATATAAAATATATACTGTCGTAACTACATATGACATGAAACTCTCTTTTGCCCTCAACGAAGCTTTCTTACTTATTTCATAAAAGATTACTTTCTTCAGGTCTACACACATAACAAGTAACTTCGGAAGTTAAAATGTTTACATATTATTGATTATTTTATAAGAGAATAAAGATCTCATTTTCCTTTTACGTTATCTGCACGCCTAGTTTAAACGTAAGCAGCGTATAAATCTCTTTATCGACACTCAAAGGGTGTTCTGTAAAATTGGGTTAATACTAAACATTGTAAACATAGTCAAGTTCTCCGTTATTCTGCTACTGCCAATTCAGTTACAGGTCGCTAAATCTGAACGTAATGTAGTCATAGACTTTCATGTCTGTCCCTGATGTTACAAACCGCTATGTTGTCTTTTACGTCTTTACACCTTAGCGGCGAATGCTGGAAGCCCGTGTTAGGTATTTGTTGTGTGAGTGCTGGAAATTTTAAACACCGTGGTAATAACACTTATCACCTGCTTCACAATCCAACCTTTTAATTTTATCTGCACAGTGAACATGCCTTTCTTGAGATGGCTACAATATACGGATATTATATTAGTAATCAGTATTCACCAATCGGCTTTAGTAATTGGTAGTCCTGTAAACCTGATGTTACGCACTTTCCATACAATGACCACATATAGGTAAATTTATTTCCAAATTATTACATTAGTTTATATATAACAGAAACTATTCCAGCATATTTCGTTTAGTGTCTGCAGTCATTCTCAAGGATAAACAATACACAGTGTTTATGTATTGTTAAAACATAACAGTGTCGCAAGTAAATGATAAAATGCAGGTTGCAGAGTAAATTATTACAGTATCTACACGTAAATATAAAGAGTTGTATATGAACTTATGATACAGGAGTCAATCAATAAAGTTAACGTCGAAACATCGCTCAAATTTCAGTACTGAAGCCTGTATGCGGCTAAGCTGATATCCTTAAGACGAAAATTCTGTCCAATTACACTTTTATACAAAAACGTCTATATTTATATGTATATATTACAATAATTTTCTCTGCAATGTATGGTTTACTACTTACAAACGACAATATTTTACTAACTAGATAAACTTTTGTTATTTTGTACTCCGTGACGACGGCTACAGGCATTATGCTGAAACATGTTGGAGTAGCTTATCTGAATGTCAACCAGGGCAATGTGTTTAAAACAAATTCACTTATATACAGTACATATATATATATATATATATATATATATATATATATATATATATATGGATATTAGTGTGTTTACTGCGAGCGAGGACCTGAGTTTTTATATATCTGTATATAAATCACCTTGACGTGTTCCACTGCATTGCACTCACAAGGCGTCTAGAGTTGCCAGACAGCTTGGCTGAGGCCGGATCTATATCACTAAAGCAGCTCGCTTGTCTTCCAGTGAGCTGTGCAGAGCTAAAATGAGTTTCAGTAAGAATCCAGTGGCCACCTGCATGCAACATAACACCTGGTCTAGAAAGAGCTACTAAACATGATGGTATCACTCTCATTCATATTATGAGATTTGAGGCTGTCATGGAGATGGTTATGGAACTTAATGCCTCCGTCCTTAAGGACACTGTATTATTTAATATAACGGCCTGGGGAAGACCTGCAAGCGATGGAAAGGTAATATTATGTTAGATTTTAGGCAGATTGGTTCCGAGGACGGAAGGTCGATGGAACTAAGTATATAAGATCAAGTGGAGAATTGGCACACTAGGGTCGTTTGAATACTTTAACACTCTTGCTATTATTATTATTATTGTTATCAAAAGAATTAAGATTTATTAGCTATTCGGAGTAATTTTATCCTTCGATGACTAAATCACTAGTCGCATTACGAAAACACCAATTATAAAATTTTATTTACTATTAATTTACTAGAAATCAGACCAAAGAATTTGCAGTTTCCTTAGACAGTTTTAATTTTACGGAATTTCAGTGATTGTAGAATCTAAAGGAGGAGGTCTGTGGGTAATACAATGCTCCTGGAGCTGCAGAAGTGCATAAAAACATACATTTGTACAAAATATTGTGGTCGAGTATTAACTCTAGTGTCTTATTCCGGAGTTTATGGATTTCCTCAGTGTCTCCAGCCATATCCTCGAATAATGCCTTAAATTAGATTACAACCACTGACTCACTTACTTACTTATTCCATGGAGCAGAGTATTTCTTGAGAAGCTAACCGGTTCTCAACTTGTCAAGAAATTTTCCGCATTTTATAGAACCCGAAATTTCATTCCCGCATTCACAAGTGTCCGCCACCTGTCCCTGTCCTAAGCCAGAGATTACAACCACTTCCTTTCAATTTCTTTCAAATTCATCATAAAAGAATCATGCGACCATTTCACACAACATAATTCTGAGATACTATAAGCGTCGCTAAATAAACCAATATAAATAAATAAGGCCTAAACTACACTGAAATGGAGTCAAGTTCTCCTGTATGGAAAATTGAATATAGAAACGTTGAGGGTTAGCATTATATAATTGTAATAAATATTACGTACTTATATCTTTTCCCTCTATAAATAAAGACAGCCATTCGTCCGTTTTACTCCCTGTATTAAGCGATCTCGCTCGTTTTATGGGTACTGTAAGGTATGAGAAATTTAGTATCCACCACCGCAGGTGTCGCTATTGATAGGGTGGGGAGAATGGCCTTGATGACGTATACTTGTTTGGAGGGAAAGAAATGCATTGGCGGAATTTCCTTGCAGTTACTTAGAGTACTCCACTTTTCAGTGTACTCCTATGTGTAGGCCTATATAATACATCTGTGTAGAAATAAAAATGATTTTAAGGATATCGATATGCTTCTAACGTTGAATGTAAGTGGGAACAGATTAAGGAAAATAAAATATTTAAGGCGACAGGACGTAAACAAAGATTAGATAGTGTTCAATTAGAATTAGGTACTACATTATTGTGATAGGTAAACTTAACTGTAAAGTTGCTCTTGGTCTTCACACTGCAGCAATATGCTGTTACGATGGTGGAATACGGTTGGAGCTAAATTTAACTCAGCGAAATAAATGCCTTTCGGAGGATATTTCTGCTTCCATTCACATGGTCTAAGTCACTTCAACTCTAAAGGTTGAGGCAGATGTCACGACCTAGAAAGCACAACAAGGACATACCCTGCATTAGGTGCTCTGGCCAAAATTTCCGTTAGGTTCGTTGACGCAAAATGGTGTACAAAGTTTCTCATCACAGCATTTGGACATCAAATTCCGTGCAACTGGGAATATTAGTCTTATTCCAGTACACACAGACAACTGGAAATCGGAGGAGTGTAAAAAATTTGCATGATAATTATGGTTGGAATCTTGCGGAAATTTTGGTTACCTGATGGCAGGAATTGACTGAGGTCGAGACGGCTTATGACAGCTGATCCCAGTCATGAGTCTTAATAGAAAAGTTTTCCATTGCAGGCCGTGAATGAGCATTTGTTGGTGGCGGTTTAAGGCTATTAACTTTTAATCTCAGTCAGTTGTAAGCCTCCGGTTCCGAAGGCGTTACTTGCAGGGCTAGAGACTCCGGTGCCCAATGGGGATCCCGGATGGGTCCGAAGCAGTTTTTTATTCTATGAAGAGGTGATAAAATTTTAGCCCTACCCAATACATAACTAATCCTTTAAGATAAATATTCCTCACATCCAGCCCATGGTCGTGTCACTATGATGACTGAGCTATTGTGATTCTGCAATCTTAATATTGCATCACAAATCTCCACATTCCTTCTTGGCTAAAATTGTGTAATAAGTTCATATTTACTCCAAGTGTTGGTCTAGCACTTAATAAGTCATTTGGACTCCTAAAATTACAAACTGAAAGTTGCGAAGTGCCAAGCTGCATTTAAAAAAATATCCAATTTTCGATTTATTGTATGCCATATTGCTATATACCGCAAACCTTTTGTTTTCCATTAGAACGAGAAACCACGTATCGCACCGGAAAAGTTTACAATAAATTTTTAGTCGAAGTGTTAATTTTGAGATGGTTTGTTAAATCGAAAAACTAGAGTATTCGTATTTCATATTATGAGACCTGTCAAGGAAATTTCTGGACATTTTACATCTCTTGTTTTTTATTTTTAACTGACAAAAGTTATGAAATTTTTTTAATCCACCACTGGGGTTCATTGACATAGACTTGCGCAGAACATACGTCATAACACTGATTTCCGCCTAAACCCAGACGTAAGTTCGCGAACATTCGTTGAGGGTAGACGTGTGCTAGTTTTCTGCCGGTTTGCAGCTTGCAATATACGAGATATCTTGCTGCATGAGGAGAGGTCCGGAGCAGCCATAGCAAGTTTGATTTGTTATTCAATTAGCAGGCGTATATGACTTTATATTAGCTAATTTAAATTAAAAGTTGTTGGAAAGCAAATACGCTTCTGGGGTTGTTGACATTAAACATGATTTCGGCCCTTTTTTCGAAGTTTCGAACCACTACGTAACTGCGCTGTCGTTTTGAAGGTCATTGTATTTATTTGTAGTTTAGAGTTACACGTTTCGAGTCAAATATTTTGCATTTTAGGCTTTAATTAGGAATTATTTTGGATGAAACAAACGTAAAATATTACTCGCAAACGCCAATTTTAACAGCAATCTGCATTTTTCACTTTTCTAATGTATTCTTCCGCGCATAGCAACTAATGCTAATCTACGTGTTCTGAAAGTGTAGCGGACGTCTTGTGGAAATAGGATAGGCACAGATAAAAGGATTTCCACCGATAGCTAAAAACTGCTTGAAAGCAACATATCAAATGCATTGTCATCTTGCTGACTTTCATTCGGTAGGCAACCAGCTTGAATCCTGACAGGGGAACTATTATATTTTCATTGTCCAGGCTTTTCATGGCTTCTTTCAAACACAGTGACAGTGACATATCATGTTGTGTGAGAGTAAAATAAATTAATGATTTTAAACTTTTCTGCAGAGTAATGTGTTGTAACAAATTATTACTTCACTTTATGCGCACCGCTTTCTGATCTCAAACTCCTGTTAAATCCTTTCTCACTTTTAGAAAGAGTGGCGTGATTTTCTGCAAAATTATTTACATGTATCTAGAATTGGCAGGTGTGTTATGATTTGTAGTTTAAGCAACTGTACTTCAACATATTTAACTTTCAAGTGGAAATGGATATTCATTTATAGTTACGATCTTCATTGGTAACGGACATAATATGTCAGACATAGCACATAGAAAAATAAGTATACTCTGTACATAACTTGAGATAAAACGTATAAAGCCGAGACTGGGAAATATGGAAGCTCTAGCTCTACTCCCTCTACATGTCTTCATGGCGCGAACAGGGACAAATTTACAACAGGAAAATAGACTACTATTGCAATTAGAAATAACGCATGTTGCGAATTACTGTGGTGGTGCCTTCATACCATAGTTTATTTATTGTGCTTTCTGTGAATATGAGAGAAGCAATACATAAGAAGATAAATATACTGGAAATATGGTTAATAGTGGGTTGCGCTGCTCATCTACTGCATCTGTATACCTTCATGGTATAGGCAGGAACAATGTTCCACTTCGGAAGTAGGACAGTATTAATATTAATAATGTATTAAAAGGCGAATTAAGATATTAGTTTATTCTTGATTTGAAACTTTCGCCGTGTTCTGTATGTTGTATGTTTTCTTCTGGGTAATTCCCCGGCATCTGAATTATATATGCTGACGTTTCGGAACACTCTGTCTGTTCCATCTTCATAGACAAGTATGTAAATAATGACTGAATTTGAAGCCAAGCCAAAGTGTTAACTGGGGTCGGAAACTTGCGCTAAGCGCAAGTCGACGTCCCCCTGTCTGTTAGCCATTCCTGCGTTTGACCGCATCGCTGGGCTCTATGACAGACACCTTAATTCTAACAGGGGAATATGCTAACGCTAACTATTTTTAAGTCAGGCTGACGTCCTTGAAAAATTTTGCCAAAGACTAGTGCCTATGTGGCGTAAACTAATTATGGGAGGGATAAACTTTGGTTGGTTGGTTGGCTGTCTGGGTTCCGAACCCAGACTGGCTTTGTCGAAAAAGCGAATTTGTCAGGCGCGTAGGTGAAGACGCCGCGCCTGCGGATGGGAGTGCGGGCCGTGCCCCGACTTAACATCATATACCCTGGCATTTGCCTTACAACTGAGGAAAAACACGGTAAACCTCAGTCAGGGTAACAGAGAGGTGCTCGGCTGATCAGCGCCGAACGCGATTCGTTTGGTCGACTTGGTCATCGCGGGCAATGGCCTCGAATGGCCTGCTGGCTCCTGCCGCACTTGGCTTACGCCTAGGGCGACGGGGTCAAACCTCGTTCAGCATGGGTATCTGCCGAGTTGCCGTACAAGGGGGTTCTACACGTCAGCTAACTTTGAGTCGAAGCTCGCAGTCAGGGCTCTGATTTGGTCGGCAAACAGCGGAACACCCAGGTCCTCTTGCATCTGCCTGTTACTTACGTACCAGGGGCACCAGTAATAAGGCGGAGACACTTGGATTGCAACACCTGTAACCTCCGGACATGGTAGCGAGCAGCGGACCTCCAAGCGGAGCACGCATAATCCATCATGGGGCGGATGAGATGCTTATATAGCAGGAATCCGTTCCTGACGGAGAGATCACTCTTCCTATTCAGGAGAGGACCCAGCATACGTATACTTTGAGCAGTACTATTCCTCCCCTGATGGATGTGAGGCGACCAGTTGAGTCGTGTATATAGGGTTACCCCCAGATGTCGACCCATTCGATTGGTTCCCCGAAGTGTTACTGGTCGGGGTTGAATGAAGCGCCGTCCAGCACGCGCGAAGATGATCGCGGTGCTCTTGGAAATATTAATGGCAAATCTCCATTCACACAACCACCGTTTAGGCTCGTTGAGGTGTGACTGCAGCTAGCTGACGAGCAGAGTCGGCTTGAGGGCCGAGGTTATAATGGCCGTGTCGTCCGCGTAGAGAAGTAACTCGAAGTGGTGCGAGGGTGAGGGTATGTCGTTGACATACAGACTGAAGAGTTCAGCGGAGACCAATCCAACCTGAGGCACCCCAGCCCTCATGCCCCGATGTAATGTCTTGGCCGTCTGGAAGGACGCTTCGAAAGTCCGGTCCCGGAGGTATGATGAAATAGTATGGACTATGTAGGACGTGAAGTTGAGGAGTGTTAGCTTGTGAAGGAGTCCATCGATCCAGATGGTATCGAAGGCTTTGGCCACGTCGAGAAAGAATGCGCCTGTTAGCCTCTTTTCACCGATGTTCCTGGTTATTTTTTCAACGAAGCGGGCCAGCTCCAAGGACGTGCTATGCCTGGGTCAGAACCCAAACTGGTCGTCTCGCATTAGACCGCGCTCGCTTACTTCATGTAAAATCCTAGCTAGTAGAATCTTTTCAAATAGCTTAATAATCGAGTCCAAAAGACTGTAGGGCCCACGGGTTAGGAATATAACTCCAGTTAATTTTAACTTAATGGACACTATGTTCTTATTATCGTCGTTGAACTGTCTGATCGTAATTTTATGCCACCCCTCCAACGATGGACATTAAACAATGAATCAACCTTGCTACTTTCACTTATTACAAGTTATACACACGGACAATGTTTAGGATAATTTATAACGCAATCCGATAAAGTAAAAAGTATTTAAGAAGGATTATATATATATATATATTTGTTATAATACTGTAAAGAAATAAAATCAATATATTTGGTTATATTCAGTAATAAGTACACGAATTTATTTGCAGGCAATTTGTTATTGATTATTAAATTATTTTTCTATCTTCTTTATATAAAATAGTACACGTGAATTTGAATTTATATACGCGAATTTAATGTGGAAAATGCTCGACTCGCGTAAGGAATAATCTAGTAATTTAAAATGTTGTCAGCAAGACTAACCTTCGATTATTATGAAGCAGTAGAGCCTCGCGAATATTGCACTGACATACGTTATGAAACTGCAGCTTCGCCTATGTTTTCAATAATCTCTTCTGCAAAGTGACAGGTATGTAACGCCGGTAAAACGAGTGAGGCAATTTACCTGCTTGTACTGTGTTATATAGACGCGGAGTGATTAATCAAATATTCCAATAAGGTAATAAAATTACGCGTCACATAGTGGGCTCAAGCTGTAGCAAACCACTGAGGTATTGCTGAGTTATAAGGAAATAAAAATTGTTAAACTTATATTACATGAAATATGTAAAATTTTTATGCCTGTTTTCAGTTAAATTAATTCTATTTGATTGTGACATACATTACATCCTATCGGCCTTAATAAAAAATTCGGAGTAAATTTTTGGTTGATTCAAGAAGTTAGACCGAATTTTATCAAATGTAACTAATGGGAAGTGTAATGGATGTCCTCACACTATAGACTACAATAAAGAACATATTAATACAAAAGGTTTTACAATCGGTTAAGTTTTTATGAGTAAACATTATTTACAATAAAATCTAAAGAATGAGATTAAACAAAGTAATAAACTGTTCCTTCAGTTTAAGTATTCAACGTAACTTGTACTTTGGACTGCAAATTAGAGTGTTGTTACTTTCATCTCAGAATGTACCATTTCATGTTGCTATTGTTATCTGGTCCGGGAATTTGCAATATGAGCAGAATTTCTGTGCTCTCGAGCGCTGGTCTGTAGGCTGGATGCTGTGTCGTGATGTCGCTTCATCTTGCTTGCAGTAAGAGTTAGGCCTTCTAGGTGGCTTGTAGTGAGTACGTCGTGAAAATTACGTTCTTTTGTGGATCGATGTTTGTTGCTTCGTTTGTTTCTGGGTGGGGTGTGGAGGAGGGTGATGGAATAACTTGAAGTTGTGTATGATGATTTGGAAGTTTGTGTGTAGAAAAACAAGGTAATATTTTGCGTTATAAACAAGAAAGTAGGGAGAAGCAAAGGATTCCGATAATCGTAATTGTGCATACAGTCGTAATAATTATCAAATGCCAATATGACTGCCCCTCTTGCTGTAGTCAAGCGTGGTGTGCGTGTATAATGATGTCGACGTGTAAGTTGCGTGGGGACACCATTACACCTGACCTTGCATCATTCAGTTGCTCAATCATTTCTGGTGATATTGTGTCTAGAATTTGTGTCTCGTGGTTGGTGACAATGGAGATTTTCTCAGGTACTTACAGATGAAGTGTGTTGAGAGTAGTTTCAGAAGTTTCGTGCAGTTCTGGCAATGTGTGCATTTGAGTAGTTGAGACGGAGCATCTTGTTGCGTTGGTAATGATGCCATTTCCAAAGAGCGTTTCGGTGTACGTCAGCCATTGTTTGTTGATGTAAGAGCGCAGTGTTATCTGACGTGATTCCGGAAGATGATAAAGCCAGGTTGTTTTATGTCGTCGAAATGTCGGAGTTTGGTGGTTTTAAAGTAAACTTCTTCGACACATTAGGTGGTTAGTAACAGTCTGAAAAAATAAACTATATTCACAATTTAATGTCTGAATTGTAAATTGCTACGTTGGCTGGGCAAACAATAAAACCGTTTATTTTGCAGTGACTCGAGTCTACTTCTGTAAGTAATATGAAGTCGTGATGATTGTCACTTAAAACAAAATAAGGAAACTCAATAGAGTATTTTACAAACATTGCCTGAAATTCTAGTGGGGAAGAGAAATAATTTATATAACGTAAAATGCCGGTCTACAGTTTTCAGAGGTACATGTATGACAATATTTACAGAGTGAACATTTCCTAATACAGTTACTGTAATTAAATTGTAGTACAAGTGAATGTTTTCTGCTCGAGTACCAGTAATTAATTCATAGCCCTTCGGTAAGTGTAGAGATACATTTCGCATTATGTAAAGTAGTGCGGTTTATTAAGTTCACAGATAATTTGCCGTGAATTACATGTTGTATGGCTGCAAATAATTCGTCAACTCGCTGGATCAATTGCAGTAATGTTAACTCTAGCTCTCGAACAGCTGTAAATATTTTACTTTTACCAAATAAGTTAAGAATAAGCCACAATAGATCTTTATTTACTTGTTGATAGTGTTCATGGGATTGTATTACAATATCCTTAACGATATTTGACAAATTTTGCAATACCGGCTGCAATTATTTTTACAGTAGATTCCAAATTTTTAATATAGCTTATCTGACTCGACAAAGAGTGGGCAATGTCTGAATCTTTGGATTTTAATTCATCGAGGGTTTCATGCAATGAGTGAGGGTCAGATACAGTTTTTGTCCCAAATAAAGTTCTCAATATGGTACCGCCAAAATCTATCGGACTACGTCGAGAATCTAATTTACGAAAAATCTGAAAAAGTTATAAAATTTTTTTTCAGTGTATTCAAAAGTGAGTCTATCTCCTTTGATTCAGAAATGGGCGTAAATTATTTCTCTTGGACCCCAAATAGGAGCAAATCTCTTTTAGTTGTTGAAATTATATCTTCAGTTGTATTTGTATCTGTCTATGGCAACATTCCACATATCATTTGTTAGGCTGACGTCGGTTTCTTTCGAAAATATCACATTGTGATTTATTGGTCGGTGGAATATTCGGCTCCTACAAAGTTCTAGATGCATCCTGAAAAACACAAATATTACAGTGTGTTTAATTATCTTAAGGCGATTAAAGTAATTTAATCTTCAGTGTGAAACTATAATTCTTGTGAAATAATCCTAGCTCGCGATCTTGTAACAGAAGGGTTCGTTTCGTCTATGCTGTAATTCTCGTCTTGATGTGAGGGTTTTGGGATTTATATTTTGGATCTGAGTTTTCGGAAATTGAAATATCTGCGGGTTGTGGATCGGGTTCTGGAGTATTTGGGGTTGGGTCGGGTGTAGTTCTGTTTTGAAGTTGAAGATCTGTTCTTAGTGGAAACCTTCCAAGACAGTGTTCATCTTCTTGCTTTTCTTCTTCTTGACCTGAAGGGGTTTCTTGGGTAAATTCTTCACATCTTTCTGTTTCAATTTGGGTTTCCAGGTTTGTGGGCTGTAGTTTGGTTTTAACCTGTTCACATGAACAAGGAGTTTTTTGTTTTGTTGATCAACTATCTTGTAATTTAAATCCGAAAGACTAGTTACCACCTTGTACGGTCCCGTCCATTTTTTACAGAACTTTTTGGACAAACCAGGTTTGATTGCAGGGTTGTATAAATATACCAAGTCAATCACTTCAAATTTTCGAAGTTTGGTTTTTCGATCATAGTACTCCTGTTGTTTTGATGAGATCTGCTGTTTGTTCCTCTTACTAATTTGTAAGTCTACCTTAGGCTGGCCTTCAAATTTTCTAGCCGTTGGCTATGGCTTGGATTTTCCTTTGAAATTTAACCTTTAAATTTTCATTAGTGAATAGCGGCAATTCTCTACCGTGTAGAAAATAGAATGGGCTGTATTTGGTATTGGTATTTAGAGTTGCTGTATAAGCCATTAGGAAGAAAGGGATCAATACATCCCAATTATTATTTGCTGAGTTAACAAAATTAGATAGGCCTGTATGTAACGTTCTGAGTAGCCTCTCGAGCATACCATTTGAACTAGGATGATAGCTGGTAGTATTTAAATTGTGCACGCCCAGGATTTTACACGTCTCTTGGAAAAACGTGGACATAAATGCTGGACCTTGATCCGTAATTAATTTTGAACTGTGCCGTGTCTGGTAACGATTTGGCTTGTGTAAACCCTCGCACACGTTTCGGCACTCTGGTCGCTGATTGGTATAGCCTCAACATATTTCGGAAAATGGTCTATAGAAGTGAGGAAACATTTGTTTTTCGCGGTGTTATCACGTACGGGCCGGTTATGTCCATAGAAGTAACTTCAAAGGGGGCTGACGGCTGATTAACGTCGCCCAAGGGTGCCACAAATTCTCGTTTTTCTTTGCATCTTTGACAAGTATCACACAATTGCACATAGTCCTTTATGGGGTTACGCATTCCAGGCCACCAATAGTTGAGCGAAATGAGGTCATATTTCGTCTTGACACCTGGATGCGGTACATAGACTGGATCGTGATACTAATCTGACCGAGTTTTCAAACCTAGTATAAAAACTCTCATTAAACCTTTCCTGTTTTTCTGCTTCTTGAACTGCAAGAGCAAAATGTAAAGCCTGTTCCAAATGTAACGGACTTTGGTATCGTAATGCTTTCCCACTTTCCCCGAAAGTCCCGAAATAAAGTAAGCTAGGAGCATCCGCTCAGCAGTTTCGCGGTGTATGCTTCGAGCCAATGGATCGTCTGTATTCCCCATAATTTTCTGTGCTAGGTACATCTGTCTGCACACTCTTGAGGGCTTTCGTTTCTTCCTTGCCTACCAGTTTGCAGTTTCATAAAATGATATTCGTCGGAGTGAGTATATCTAAATCTCCTCCGGAATGCGCTCTTAAGATCCTCCCAATTCACGTTTTCTTCATGGAGTTCTGTACAACAATTATAAAACATTTTCGCTGCACCTGTAAGAAGTAGGTTCGCGATTCTCAGTCTGTCTATTTCGTCCCACCTACCTATCTGGGCAGAACTTTCAATATTACAAAAAATTCATCTAACGGAACGGCAGACTCTAGGCCTGACCATTTTGGAACCGATGATATTAAGGAAAGGTCCTTGTGAACGAAAGGCTTACCCATGGACAAGCGCTCACGTAGCTTCTATATTTCGTTTCTTGATACCGCAAGTTCCGCTTGTAACCTTGCGTCACTCATCGTGAATACTTCGTGCTTGCAGAATAGAGAAAAAGGGTAAAACATTTTGCTACCGGCTGTAATTCTTGTTACAATACCCCTTTAATATCCAACTGTAAGCAGTAGCCTAGTACACATCAGTATTTGTTCCAAGTATTACAATTTTGCTCGTGGTGAATTTAAATCGCGACGCTGCCAACCAATTTGTAGAGCCCAAGTGGTATAACACAATTCCTGATAAATCTAACATAATTGGCACTATATTGTTATCAACGTAGTTAATTTGTCTGATAGTAATTTGCTGCCACCAGTCCAACAAAGGACATTAAACAATGAATCAACCTTGCTACTTTCACTTATTACAAGTTATACACAGGGCAATGTTTAGGATAATATATAACGCAATCCAATAAAGTAAAACGTATTTCATAAAGGTAATCTGTATATACAGGATGTCCCAGGAGGAATGTGCCAGACTTCGGGAGGGTATTCCTTATGTTAAAGTATACCGATATAACCCAAAACACCTATGTCTAAAGTTGAACGGTTACGGAGATAATGGCCAGAGAAAAGTGTGGTCTTCTGGCGGGTCCTCGCACTGTACCTGTCAGCTGACAAGTCTTATCGATGTTTGTCCTTGAGTGTGGTGTCCGATTACGGAAATTCAGATCACACTAGCCTTATACCAGAATGCGCAGTCAGTCATGTTACGTTAGTGCTTGCCATACATGTGTCATGTAAAGTGCTTGGAACCCTAAGGAAAACTGACATGAGTGCGAGTTTTTTGTAGTTCAATTTAATGGCGTTGTCACTCACAAGTTAGTTTGATGTTAAGTACAGATATTAACATTGTAGAAACCACGTATTCCTGCCAGGTTTGATATGTATTTGTTATTCAACAAGTGTGTAACAGCTTTCAAAGTTTCAAACTTCTCTGGCAATTATCTCGGTAACCGTTGAATTTTGGACATAGGTGTTTTGGGTTATATGGTATATTTTAACATAAGGAACACCCTCCCGAAGTCTGGCACATTTCTACGGGGACACCCTGTATAAGTAATAATATTGTAAATAAATAAAAACAAATATAGTTATATTCAGTAATAAGTACAGGAATTTAGTTGTAGGGAATTTGTTATTGGTTTATTAAAGTATTTACCTCTATTCTTTATAAAAAACAGTACACGTGAATTTAGAATTTATATACGCGAATTTAATTTGGAAACGGCTCGACTCGAGTAAGGAATAATTTAGTAATTTCAAATGTTGTCAGCACGACTTACCTACGATTATTTTGAAGCAGTAGAACCTCGCGAACATTGCACTGACAAACTTTATCAAACTCTATCTTCGTCTATGCTTTCAATAATCTGTTCTTCAAAGCGACAGGTATGTAACACCGGTAAAAGATTAAGGCCTTTTTCTTGCGTGTGCTGTGTTATATAGACGCGGAGTGATTGATCAGCTTTCCAATAAGGTAATAAAATTACGCGTCAAACAGTGAGCTCAAGCTGTAGCAAACCACTATGGTATTGCTGAGTTATAAGGAAATAAAAATGGTTAAACTTATTGCACATAAAATGTGTAAACTTTTTATGCCTATTTTCAGTAAAATTAATTCAATTTGATTTCGACATACATTACAAGACTAATATGTCGATACTATGATGGTAGTGTCGGATCCTTCCCCGGTTTAAGGATAGAGGCCTCCCGAGCGTGCTTCCACAAAGAAGGGAAGTGATGGGTGAGGATGATTGTTTTCAAGATCTGGACCAGGAGGGATACCGCCCGCTGGGGAACATGCTTCAAGGCTCTGTTCGGTATACCGTTTGGGCCACGAGCCTTGCCGAACTTGAGACTTCTGATTACTTCGCGAACCTCGTCAGGGTTAATTAACTTGGGTTCGCTGGCAGGCGTCTGAAAGTACGACCTCAGCACCCCGTCAACCATCTCAATAACTACCAGGACCGAAGGGTCGACCACCCGCTGAAAATGAGTCTCCAGAGTGTCAGTAAGGGCTTCGGCTTTCTCAGATTCTAAGAGAGCAATTCCCCACGGGGTGACCAAGGGTGAGACGGAGTAGGAACTCTCATCACCCGCTTGGCCAACCTCCACAGCGACTGGTATTCGCGATCGAGGGATTAGAGTTTGCCACTCCACTGGTCGTTCTTCCACTCGTTGAACCGGCGGGTCACTGACGTCAGCAGGCGTTTGACTTCGGCTTTCAGAGTGGGGTCCCTGGTAACCTGCCACAGCCTCCGCAGCCGATTCTTCAGGCATATTTCGTCCTGAATGCCTGCTCGTATGGGAGGCTGTGGGTTGCCACGCGGGCGACGTTTTGGAGGAAATGCCGCCAGAGCCTACAGGAAAGGCCGGAGAAGTTCTCAACGCACATGTCAATTGCCATCCCATCGTGTAATTCTGGATCGAACGGAATTTGATCTTCCAAGTGGGTTTGGAATTTGGCCCAGTTAGTGCGCCTGAAATCAGGGCGATCCGGTGTGTGGTGGAAGGATGAGCGACACGTAGTGTCAATGAGTACCGGGAGGTGGTCTAAGATTAGCGCAAAGCACGAAGGCAGATACACGGAGGATGAGAGGTTCTTGGTTATCACGATGTCCAAGACATCGGGAGTAGCCAAGGGGTTGTTTGAGTTAGTGGTTGGGGTATCCGGTCCAAAGATCAGACAGGAGTTTCTTTCGACGTAATCACGGAGGCGTTTCCCCCTCTTGTGCTCAGCCGCGATTTCCAATCCACATGTTTCGCGTTGAGGTCGGCGGCCATCAAGATCGGCATCCCCCCACCGAAACAGGCGGACAGGTCCGCACCGATCAGTGGGCGGGAAGGGGAGATGTAAGCCGCAAGGATTTTCACCGATTTGCCGGCCATTGTGACCTAGATGGCAGTAACCTCCAAGTGGGCCAGGCCCGGAGTGGGCACTGAGTAGTGGGCTATACCACTGCGGACCAGGATGGCTGTACGGCCCCCTGCTGTCAGTCTGTCTGTGCGTTGGCAACATAATTTGCAAGCAGGAAGGCTTCACCATGGTTGAGGAATGTATCACTTGAGAGAAATATCGTCACCGATCTGCTTGACAGTGCTCCAGTTCAAGCTTCCTACCGCGCACTCCGCGTTCCAACAGGCGAGGCGCAGGGATTTAGCTCCCTTCGTCCTCCTAGGGCGTTCTGCCATATTCGGCCACAAAGGGAATGACGGTCTTCACGTCAGCTCGAGGGCGTCCTGTCCCTGTGCGAAGGTTCGAGATGGATGTAAGGAGCCGAAGAGTTAGCTCCACACATGCAGGTAGGGGAAGGTGATCGATGAGATCAGAAATTTCCTTGAGAGGGGATGTGGAACTTTGATTTGGGACCACCAGGGTGGGAGTAGTGGGTTTAGTGGCTTCGGTTTCGCACTCGCGGCTGTTTCCTTCTTAGACTTCCCTGCAGCCAGCTTAGGGCCTGCTGTGGTTTTGGGATCAGAATTCTGAGGCCTGGCAGTCTTCCTGGTAGCGGTCAATTTATGCTTCTCGGACGCTTCCGTGAACGGCTGAGAAGCCGGATTTGGAATAGGGGTTGATGGAGTAGTGGCCTTGACAACACGTGATTCCACCTCTCGCCCAGGTCCATCTGCTCGGCAGAGGGCCCGGCCCCTTGTTCTTTCGGAGCGGTAAGGTAGGTTCTGGCTGCGCTGTTTGGGCCACGGTTGGGCGCCTGCTTTGCAAGTGCGGCCTTTGCTTCTTTCTGTAAGGACCCACTTGCGGTGAGGAACACCGCTGTCACTAAATCTGTACTGACCCGGGTTCGAGAACCGTTGACAGTACTGGGTTTTCTGTCTTACGGGCACCGTCGTTAAACTGCGTGTCCGTAAGTCAGGGGTTGCTGCCACCACGTACCTAAGTACGACTAATTAAGGGATGCAAAGGGAGGTTATGTCCAATCGAACGATCCGTATGTCCTATTACCTATGGACATATATTTACACACACATTATACACATATACAATTTGGAGTAGTACAATATTGATAGTATAACTGATAATTTAGATTTAACTGAATAATCGTCTTGTCTTTACAAGGGGGTTTCGAATATTCGCTGCTCGAATTAATTTAACAAACGTAGTCAGAAAGACTCACCTTGAAGTAGCAGCAGCGTTGCAAGGTACAGAATCATTCTGTACTGTTGTGTCAGTATTATCAGCTTTTATATTATACTTCTGACGAGCAGTACGTCGTATCGAAGAATAGTTCGTCGTGATATAATTTCGCACGTCCAACTGACGTGTATTCAAAGTAGCCAGGATTCGAATAACCCGGTCACAGGGGTGCGGGTTTATATAAGGAAATATACACTGACCACAGCGTCTTCCGCCATTGCGGCAAACGTCGCGTCCTAGTTAGCTACGATTTAAAAGTGTGGTGTACCTGTGAAGCAATTAGGTCATGCTGACACCGTAAAACTTGCGGGCAAGAGGATTAAGATTTCCTGCATTCTATAATTTCTTAACTGGGGCAAGCGTTGTGAAACCAATTTCGAAGTTAATCTAACCAACGTCCAAACCTGTAATTTTGAACATTACATTTCTACTTCCCACTGCCCCGGTAGTTCACCATGTGGGTTCCCCGCAGCCACAGCACTGGGGCTGTTCCCGCGGGGTACAGCAACCACCTGGATGGTGGGTGGCAACATACGCGACGCATCGAGGTGCGTAACCTCAGTTTCTCAGCTTGTGGCCAAAACGCTGTCAGCTCTTGCATTGCAATGGGTCTTTCTGGGCCACGTACGATTCCACCGACACTCGTAAGCCGGAGTGTTCGGTGAGACATCGTACTTTCGACACCTCAGGACCTCGTGCCACTGATACAATGAAGTGGGGGGTGGGAGGACGGTCCTTGGCGAGGTCCTGGTCGCGACGGCCGGAACGTAGCTGTGTGACACCCTGGACACGAATGTTCAGGGATTCCAGCTCCTGTCGGACGCCGCTCTCAGGCATACCCCTACCTAGGTTCTTTACCAGAAGCCACACACAGCGGTCCTCCGGGAGCGTGAATTTGTGAAACCTCACACCCTCCCTCCAATCGAGGGACCGCAGTGCTCTGACAGCGGCTCGGAACCCGTCAGCTGTTGATAGGACGACCATCAACTTCTCGCTCTTGAGTTGGGCCGTCAGGCCGCCAGAGCAGGATGCCCGCAACCAGGCCAGGAATGCACGGGTGTCGCGAACACCTGAAATAAAAATGGGCGTCTTGTTAGGACGCTCTCCTGCTGGTAGGCAGCTGTTGGCCACTTGGGCGTTGAGAGTTGCGCCATCTGGCATGTCGCTCAGAGGCCCGGAGATGTCACTAGACACGTGCCTATTTGCTGTCTCGGATGAGACAGCGGGTTCGGACATGTCCGAATTCATGGCTGTGGGCTTGAGAGACCCACTTGGCTGACTTCGGGTGACGGGCCCGCCTAATGTAGCCGCGTACGTCACCCCGTCCTCGGGGGGTCCGATTTGCCGGCTGCCTAAGGCGGCTTGTTCGCCCGTGACAGAAATAAACGCGGGCAGAGGCGCGCACCCAACGCCAGGACCTTGGCGCCTATTGGCGGGCTGAGATGAGCCGCCCGAGCTTACCAGCTCGTTGGCTTTACGCTTGCCCGCTTTCAGACTTGGAGGATGCTGGGAAGCTTTAGGCGCACCACTGAGCGTGGTGCCGTGGCTCCCGGCGGACACCAGTCTTCCTCTTCTTTTTGCCCGAATCGAGAGCTTTCCTCAGCTCCTTCTGAAGTACCGGGGAAGGCTTCATAGTAGAAAGAGCCTTTATAAAGGCCAACTCTTCCTGCTTGAGCATGATGCTTAGGCAGGAAACCTGTAAGAAAGAAAGAAAAGTTCCTGTTATTCCGCCTGTTGTAGCTTCTAATACTGGTCTCGAAAATCAATAACTGCTTCCCGTTGACTCAACGCAGACCGGTTCTGACTTGTCGAAACACTCCACTCAGCGGCTACTGCTCTCACCAAGCGCTGGCCGGTAACTCTATCTCAAGAAAGAGGTTCAACTGTCATGTTTAGGTACTAGTATGTTTCTTCGTACACTATTTCAAGAGACTTTGCATTGTACTTTTTTGTTTTGCTGACCGTGCATCTAAATATAACTTTAGACAATGACCAACTTGACGCACATTTTTTAAAAATACATTTATTACGATCCTCTACATGTACATGTTTCCAGCAATATCTTTCTCACCCTCAGGAGGTCAAATTGTATTAATACAGTATCTGGTATCGTTACTCTCAGTAAGTGACCGCCCGGTGCACAGGTTGAGAAAGAACTCGTTCTTACTCAACCTGCGCACCGGACGGTCACTTACTGAGATTGACGATAACAGATGCTGTATTAATACAGTTTGACATCTTGAGGATGAGCAAGATATTGCTCGAAATATGTACATGTAGAGGATCGTAATAAATGTATTTTAAAAATGTGCGTCAAGTTGGCCATTGTCTATAGTTTGCATTGTACGTTTGTGTATTTTGTATAAGGCTTTCCTTGAAGGCTGCGTAAGTTATCCAAGGCGTCAAGATATTCTTAATTTTTTTGTAACCAATTCATTGGAACTATTTGCATGTTTCTTAACTGTAAGGAACTCAGAACCACTTTACCTAACATCGCGTATACGGAATTTACGTGAAATTATACGTGAGTCAAAAATTATTCAAACTATATGTACATGTTTTGCAGTTGGCTATACTGCTGGTTGGGCATGACAAGATACACTGGTCTACTCTTTTCCTACAATGTTAATAAAGGTCCAACTCGATGCAACAGTATGCAGACATTTATTCACTGCCACGTTATTCTACATGTTTCGGGTGTCACGCACCCATCATCAGGAGTACTAAGAACTGTATCTGCTACCTCTGGTGTATGTCATGGTAATGGTACGGTTACTTCCTTCCACCGTGGCCTGATCCGGACTGGTG
>Ga0268261_10000567_pt1 | contig 23583 bp, 26 predicted proteins | sample TergutNc150P1_FD_190353 | JGI IMG/M metagenome (GOLD analysis project Ga0268261, IMG submission 190353) | Nasutitermes corniger P1 segment gut microbial community from laboratory colony in Florida, USA - Nc150 P1 (SPAdes) (version 2) | ecosystem: Host-associated > Arthropoda: Insects >...
AACGCTGATTTTTTTTATTTTTAACAAAACTCCACATTTCATCAATTTGTGCTTGTTCAACCTGTTGCCAAGATATAATTTCTACTACGGTATCTGATATATCAAGGTCTTTAATATATCTAATATTGGTCATGTTCTAAAAGTGTGAAACGAGAAAATGTAAAGGAGAGTTGAACCAAATAATATTAATAGCTAAATTTATGTCTAAACTTATAGTTTCTTTTGCTGGAGTTTTAATTATTGTAGAATAGGAATAGAATGAAAAATAGTAAATTATTCATTTCTTTTAACATGATTTATATCCAACCAATAGCATTATTATAACTTTTTCTTCCTTAGACAAGTTTAAAAATTGTTCAATATAATTATATCTTAATCCTCCTATGTAACAAGTCGATATACCATATAGCTGACAAGCTGTAATTATATTCATAGCTGCTAAAGAAGCATTCTGTAACAAAAAATTTGATAGGTGAGGTTCTTTATAGATTGTGTTTAATTTCTCCTTGTTTGTGGTAACTAAAAATATTAAAGGTGCATTTTTAACACTCTCTTGATAAAAAGTTGCCTTATAACAAAACAATATATCTTTTTTATCTAAAATTGGTACTATAGATATACAGTTTACTCCTCCAGCTTTAGGAGCGGAATTACCTACATTTATCAAAATATCTATTAAAGATTTGTCAATTATTTTATTTGAAAAATTTCTTTCACTCTTTCTACTTAAAAATAGTTTATCAATCAATATTTCATTATCCCACATATTTTCAACCTTTCAAATGATTTTTTGTAAAAAATAATGCTAAGAAAAAACATAATTAAGGATGATATAAATAAAATTAAAACTGTTACCCATACATCAAAAATCATCCGACTTCCTGATAGACTATATTTTATTAAATCAAATAAATATGTTGTAGGTAACAGCTTTGAAATTAACTGTATAGATAAAGGCAATATTTGTATAGGAAAAACAATACAACTAATGATAGGTAATATACCTACAAGAGTAAAAATAATTGCATCTGCTTTTCTTAAATATAATGTAATTATAACCATAACTGTTCCTAAAATAAAAGAATGTAACATCATTAAAGTAAACCCTATTAATAAGAGAGGAATATTGACCACACTAGTATCTATTATTAATATAGCTAAAATATAGAACACAGTTATGTATATAATAGATTTTATACATAGATATATAAACCATCCAATTATTATAGAAATATATTTAATCGGAGTAAGTAATATCTGTTCCAACGTGTTTAAATATAACTCTCTTTCCAATAAAGTTGCTAAATTTTCAGATATATTAAAAAAAATAAATCCAAAAAAAGCTATTACATAATAGTTATTTATATGTTCAGTTCCTACAAAGTAAGCAAAATTTTCATAACTTGTATTGCCTTCTAAAAACCATACAGTAAGAATAAGAGGTAAGAAAGATGTTATAGGTAAAATAATTTCAAAAAAAATAACTTTATTTTGTCGGATAAAATATAAAAACTCTTTATTTATTATACTGAAAATTTCTTTATACATTAAAATCTCCCATTTATTTTAAACTTTCTTATATATCTGTTAGTTAATAAAATAACTAATATCAAAGATATAACACCAGTTATTAATAAGTATAGTGCTTCATAAGTTAATATAATTGCTACATTAATTTGGTTTGAAATTCTAGCTAAACTTATCATGTGGTAAAGACTATTAAGTCTATTTACACTATATATAAACTGACTAAAAAAAGATATGTCATAAGTCAATCCTGAAAATATCATTAAAGAGGCTAAGATAACTTGTAATATTGGAAATAAATTATGAACATTAATACACAAAAAAGATACTAACATTGATAATGAATAATAGAATGGAAATCCTAACAATAAAATATAAGTTATCATCAAAACACTTAGTTGTGTACCAAATGTAATATTACTTATAAAAATTATAAAAACCATAGATACATATGCTTTTAAAATAAAGTATATACTTGAGTTTATAACAAAATATATAATATTTTTCGGTACAAGTAAAAGTTGTTCTAACGTACCTCTATCTTTTTCTCTTTTTAATATTACTCCATTTCCCCAAATTATTTGACTTATAAAAAACCATATTACTATTCCTTTTAAATACCATTCTATTTCTCTTTGTAAATTGAAAAGCCTCACTGTAAAAAATATAGGAATTATAGTGAAAATAGGTGTTAACATGCCAAAAATAAAGTTACTTCTATATCTATAATCTTGTAAAAAAGAAATTTTGAGATTTTGAAACATTTCAATCACACTTTCTCTATTAGATGACTAATAACATATTCCAATGTGATTTTCTTTTCACTAATAGATATAATATCATCCATATTAATCATATTAATAAATTCACCTATGTTAATAGTAGATGAATCTTTTTTAGTTACTATTTCATACAAATATCCGTTATTGTTTTTAACATATTGAACTCTATCTACATTTTTTAAGTTTATAATTTCCTTATATTTATTTTCTGAAATACTGTTTTTCAAAAGTATAGAAATTACAGTGTCATTAAAATATTTTTTATATACATCTTTAAAAATTCCATTTTCGACAACTCTTCCTTCTTGAAGTATACATAACTTATTACATAAATCTTCGGCATCAGTTAAATTATGAGTTGTCAATATTATAGTCTTATTCTCTTCTGCATTTACTTTAATTAAAAATTTTTTTATTTCTAGGTTAGATACTACGTCTACACCATTACTAGGCTCGTCCAAAATTATAATATCTGGATTGTGAAGTAGTGCTTTTGCAATTAATAATTTTTGTTTCATACCTTTTGAATATGTTTCGACTAAGGAATCTTTTCTTTCAAACAAATTCAAAAGTTTGAGTAAGTAAAACATTCTTTCTTTAAGCAATTTTTGATTATTTTTTGAACTTATATTATAAAAAGAAGCAAAAAAATTCAGATTTTCCATAGCAGTTAACCTGCCATATAAAGAATGTTCGCTACCTATAAATACGCCTATTTTATTTTTTATAATACGCTCATTTTTGCTATAAGTCATACCATTGATTAGTAATTCACCAGAATCAGGTAAAAGAATATTTGATAATATACGAATCAATGTAGTTTTGCCAGCCCCATTAAGTCCTATTAGAGCAAAAAAGTCTCCATGCTCTACTTCTAAATTAATATCTTTTAAAACATTTATTGATTTATTTCCTGACTTAAATGTTTTGTTAATATTTTTGGCTTCAATTGCATTCATGTTCTCCTCATTTTATTTATAGTTTGATTTATTAATCTAAAGCTTTGCTACATATATAATAATCGTTTTCAAACTGATAATTTACTTCTTTTGACAAAGATTTTAAAGAAACAAATTCATAATTTTGTGTATTATTGAAAAAACAATTAGAAATACTACCATCTTCTGTGATATTTATTAATAAATTATCACAACTTTGTTTAGGATTTTTTTCATGTATATAACAAGGCATCATAATATTAATTGGAAGTTTATCAGCATCTATAATTTTTTTGATTTTTTCATATACATTTATATAATCAAAAATGTTTAAAGAATCCATAATTTTGTTCCCTAAAATGTATTGTAATCTCCAATACAAAATTTTTATATCTTTTAAGTATTTTAACATATATTCAATTTCGTTAATATTCTGTTTCGTTATCATAGTAACTATTGATACAGGTATATCTTCATTAACTAACTTATCCAAAATATTTGTTATTTTTTTGAAAGTCCCCTCTCCTCTTAAAAAATCGTTTGATTTCTCGAACCCATCAATACTTAATTGAACATTTTTAACATTACATTTTTTAAACTCTTCGATTATAGAATCATTAATCAAAGTTCCATTAGTTGCTATAGAAACAGCATATTTCTTTTTACTTGCATATTGCAGTATTTCTATGAAGTCTTTTCTTAATAAAGGCTCCCCACCTGACAATTGAACACCTATCAATTTTTTTTCTTCAAAATCATCTAGTATATGTTTTACTTCTTTAGTAGTTAATTTCTTTTCACTAATATCATTATTTATAAATACGCAATGCTTGCAAGATAAATTGCAATCATAAGTAAGATCTATACACCCATATAATGGAGATTTGTATTTTTTCATCAACAATATATCCTTTCTATAAGCTTTTTCATAACCTTTATAGATATAGTTTTATACCATCTAGGTTTATTTAAATAATCTTTACTTAACAAGGATAACTTTGCGATTATATAATTATTTTTTTCAGTTTGACTGTTAAATTCAATATATTTATCTAATCTTTTTATTTTGAAAATTTTTCCTAATATCTGATTAGGAACTATTCTATAATCCAAAATAGGATTATTGTCTCCTTTAGTATAGATGGTATTGTAATTCTTAATAACTACTCTATGACAACAAAGCTCATTATAAAAATTTAATAAAATAATATCTCCAATTTTAATACTATTATAATCAACTCTTTTTATATATAAAAATGTATTGTCGAGAATTAAAGGTCGCATACTCTCTGAACCTGTTTTCGATTTCAATGTTATTACATCATAATTTTCAAAAGCTTGTGTAATTATCAGTATAATTTTTTCGTGATTCATTATTTATCGTATCTACTTTATTTTTTATATACTCACAATGGTAATAATATTTTGCAAGGCAATCAATTTCTCCATAACCTTTGCATAATCCTATCACTTTGTTCTTATTCCAAATTTCCAATAAATCATGTTCAAATATATTTCCTAAAGGCACTCCTAGTTCACTACACGTTACAATGTCCCCCTCAACTGTTATTGCAAATTTTCTTGGTTTGGTAAAATTGTTATCTCTATTATCTGTATATAAATTAAATAAATCTTCTTTATCACAATCAATTGTGATATTCTTTTTACCTAATAATTTTCCTATTGGAATTTCTTCTCGAATTATTTCAGGGATTCCTTTAATTTTTAAATATTTCGATATATCATTGATTTCATTATAGTTATTCACATTTTTTACTATACAAGCACTTATTCCTACACCTTCTGTACTATTTACTATATCTAATGCATTAAAAATTTTAGATTGAACATCAGAACCCATTATTTTTTTGCAAGTTTCTCCATTAAAAGAATGAATGCTAATTTGAACCCATTTTATACCACATGATATAATGTGATTTATAGTTTCTTTATTTATTAATGTTCCGTTTGTAGTTAAAGTAACAATAAATTCGTTTTCACTTAATTTTTTAACTATAGAAAAAAATTCTGGGTGAATCATAGGCTCACCACCACTTATAGAAACATACATACATTTAACTCGTTTTAATTGCATAATAATTTTATCTAGGTTTTTCATATTTATTTTATGAAAATCTTTTTTTGATGAGCAATTAGCACTACAAAAGTAGCAATCCAAATTGCAATAATTCGTTATGTTTAGCTCACAGCTAATAGGTAAATTCATACGTTATTCTCCTAAGCACAAACTTGTTTTAAATTCATCATTTAGATATGCCATGGCTCTACAACCTTTTGAACATATATCAACAAGAGAACAATCCTTGCATTCTACATTTAGTCTATAGTTATTTCTCCATATATTAAAGACTTCTGAATTTCTCCATATATCTTCAAATGATGAATCTTTAATATTTCCCGCTACCCAATCTTTATTAGTTAGCAATGCACAAGCAGTAATTTCTCCATAAGGATTTATATTTGCTTGTAGAATACCTGCACCACAGCCATTAGAATTTTGATTTTCAAGTTCTGTTTTTTTGTTATAAAAGCATGGCAGTATAACTTTTAATTTATTTTCAATTACATTGATATTTTTGTTTAATTTTTCTAATGCTTCATATTTTTCTATATGACTAGGCATAATCATATCCTCATTATGACTAGCCATTCCGAGAGGAAGAATAAATTGTACTCTAAATAAATTAACTCCCAAAGAAATTATAAAATTTGCAATCTCACTAAGATATTTATAATTTTTTTTGTGTACAACTGTTGCAATGATTACTTGTATCCCTGAATCTACAACTTTTTTAATACCTTCAATAGTGCGATAGAATGTATTTCGCCCTCTTATGTATTCATGTAAATCTTTGTTATGACCATCCAAGCTTATTTGTACACTACTTATTCCAAACTTTTTAAACTTATCAACCGTAGTATCATTTATCAATGTGCCATTTGTAGCTAGAGATATTTTGAAATTTTTAGTTGAAGCATGATTTAAAATTTCGTAAAAAGATTTAGCTAGAAGAGGTTCTCCTCCAGCAAATTCTAAACTATAAATTTTTAATTTTTCTAATTCATCTATTATCTCTATAATTCTTTTGGTATCAATCTGTTCATTATGAATGTATTCTTCGGTATTTAATTCTCCACAAAAACAGTGTATACATTTTAAATTACATCTATATGTTAAATCCCAACAAATAAATAGTGGAGAAAACAGCTTTTTATTCATGCAAAATGCCTTTTTCTTTAAATGATTCAAATGCCTCATCTACAAATTCTATAATTTGACTTTTTTCAGACAAATTATATTTAGAAACCAATATTTCAATTATTTGATTATAACTATTATTTTCATCTAATAACTTCAATATTTCATTACCGGTCTCATTTAATTCATGTAACACTCCTTGGGATGTATCAAATATAATCCCATCTTCAAATCTATATATTAAATTGTTATTTAGTTTCATAGTATTTTTTATTTCGTATTAATGAAATTATCTTTTATCATTATACGTCCTTTCTTTAATATTATATTTTAAAAACAGTCAAAATATATCTAAAGTTAACAATATATTTTGACTGTTAGCTTATTGAGCTTGAGAAATAGAATTGCAACCAGTTTTACTCATACATACTGATATGCTCATAGTAACAACTGTAGGTTTTTGCATTTTCATAAGCTAATACCTCCTTTCTTCTTTGACAATTTTTTATTTATTACAATAAAAATTATACATTAGTAATTTTACTATTACCATAGACAAATTTGTCTAAAGTTAAATTTACAAAAAGAGACACAGAAAGTAAAGTAGACTCAAAAAAGTGAAAAGCCTAGTAAATGACAATGAGTTATTTACTAGGCTTTTCACTATAGAACAGCACATTTAAAACTTGCTTTTAAAATTCTTTATTAATAAAAAAACACCCAAAAAACATATAATATAATAAATTTTTCTAGTGCTTGTTTTAATTCATATTTTTATAAAATGTTTCAATATTACCTTTCTAACCACTTTGTAACAGCATCTGAAATAACTTTCAGATTTTCTGCTACAAATGGATTAGGTAATCCTACCTCTTCCAAAAGCTCCAAGAAAGTCTTAGTACCAGCAAAGCTGACAAGTTTTTTATATTTCTCCCATGCTTTGCTATGGTCTTCTTGTTTCTCCGACCAAAAATAAAGTGCTACTACTTGAGCTAGGCAATAGTCTATATAATAGAATGGTATTCTAAAATTCCTTTACGAAATTCAGCTACCATTTTACTATCGTAGCAGTTTCTAATATTACGATAATATCCGAGTTCCACAAAGTTTTCAAAACCTAGTTTTTTAGCTATACTAGTTCTTAATTCTGTTAATTCACTAAAGATATTATCTAATTTTTCTTTATTTTCAATATACCAATTAGCCATAGAATTTAAAGCATTTTTACGTATATCACGGTCTAAATTTTCAAGATAAGCTCCTATTTGTGAAAGATTTAGAACTTTTCCATCAAATTCAATCTTAGCACTTGCTGTAAGTTTATTGTACTCATTTTTGAGCTTACTTTCTTTTTGTAAATATTCTATTATCTCTGGTGATACAATTTTTAACTCAATTTCTTCATTAATAAAAAGAAGTTTTCCCCATTTTTCTTCTAATTCATTTCTAAAAGGCGTATTTAGAGTAGCTACTCCCATTTCCTGAAAAACTACTTGTAATTTAGCTTCTATTTCATCTATATATTCAACTTCTTTAGAGTAATACTCATCTTCTAAATTAAGTGTATGTCTTATACGGGCTAACCTAAAATTTGTTTGAAAGTCTTCTAAATATGCATAAACTTTATTAAAATTCTCTATAGCTTCATCAGCACTTTTTGAGCTTTTAAACTCACTAATTAAGAAATTTAAATTTTTTTCTAATTCCTTATATTCTAAACGAACATAAGGGATTTCACTAATTTTTTTCAATTAATTTCCTCCTTTTTTAATTTGTTGGTGCAACATCAGTAGGTTTTCCATATCCGAACGGCTTAATTGTCATTAATAAAATTATCATGTTTTATTTCCTCCACATTTTCCGATTTTTATAAGTTTAACGAATAAATGTTATTAAAATTTTCTACAGCTTTTGCGGCACTTTTTGAGTTTTTAAATTCACTAATTAAGGAAATTAAATTTTTTTCTATTACCTTATATTCTAAACGAACATAAGGTATTTCTGAAAATTTAGCCAATTTACTTCCTTATTTACTAATTTTCGTTACAAACAACACACTATGATTTGTTCCTCTGCCATTCTCATGTGTTGTAATCTGTGGTTAGGTTTACTATATTTTCGTTTTTAGGTTTTGTTTAATTTGCCTACATACTTTTATGTTGTACGTGGGGTATTTATTTAATTACTTATCCCAAATTTATTTACTTTTAATTATCTACTATACTAATAGTAACTGCTCCATTAGCTCCTCTAGTTTGTACATAAATAGAAACATTTCCAGCATTCCAAGGTATGCTTACACTTCTAGAAGACATTGCAGTAACTGAATTAAATTGAACAGGGTTCATACCAGAACCAGTAACTAAAATATCAACAGAAGTTATACCTGGTCCAAAAGCAATAGGAGTAATCCTTAAATTTCTATTAAATAAATTATTGTTCTGCATTAATCTTCTAAACGAAGATGTAACACCATCACTTAGAGTAAAAGTCCCAAGAAAACCATGTCTATTAGAAATAACATCATAGTTACCATCACTAATAGGAACCATTCTTCCTTCAACATCGACATGTCTTACGCCATCAATAACCACAATTTCAGCAAAAATAGGTTCAATATTACTATACCCATCTTGATTTGCGTAAACATTAAAACTAAAAACCAATAAAAAAACTGGTATTATAGCCAACACTTTTTTTAACACTTTATCTAACATATAGTCTCCTTAATGTATGTAGACAAAAAAACAAATTACAACCTAACCCCACATTACAACTCATAAGAGTTCAGTGTATTTTTTCAATTATCCGTTGGCACATCCCCAATATCTTGCAAACAAAAAGGTTTAAGTTTCATTTAATTATGTAAGAAATTGTATTTATATAACATTTTACATAATAAATTAAATTTTGTACACTCCTTTTTTAATTTATTGGGTCAATCTCAACTTTATTTCCATATCCAAAAGGCTTAATTGCCATAAACATAAGTAACATAATTTTATATCCTCCACGGTTTCTAATTTTTTATCCAACATCAATACAGTACATATAAATTTAAATCTTTTTTCGATGTTTCCTGAAATTATGTAAACTATTGTACTGATATTTTAATTTTATCAAAAAAAATTAATTTTGTCAATTATTGCGTATGAAATTATTTTTAATTTTGCAAGCTGTGTATCCCTTATAATATCTGGATTTTATGGTGTTTTTCCATGGTAATTAAAAAAAAATATTCTTGAAATTTTCATTTTGTGTAATTTTTAGAAAAAAGTTATATGAAATATAATTTAGGTAATATCACAAATATAATAAATCAACAAAGATAAAATTTTTTATTTTTACTTTGTTGATTTATATTAAATAAAATTTTTCTTGCATTTCTCTATTATAAACTTTTGTAAATAAGTCATATTTAAATTATTTTGTCATTATTGAGTATTACCTAATCATATAAACTACGTTTATTAGAAATATAGAGCATTGTTAAAAATAGAAAAAATACTGTAAATATAATAATTGCAATACCATAATATTCATTAATTTGATGTGGTCTAAACATTATAAAACGAGATTCAAACGAAAAAACATTATGAGCAAAATAAGAAAAGATATTTCTAAAATCATAAGCTCCTAAAATGGGTATAATAAATCCGTACAAAAATAATACTATAGTAGGTATAATTATAGACTTAAATATATAAGATATTGAAAAACCAATAATAACATAGAAAAATAATACTCCAAACGACAGTAATAACTGAGGTGGCAATCCAAAACTATAGCCTAAAATATCTAATGTAAAATTATTTATAGGTATCTGTTCATATAGTAAATTTCTAACAAAAATACTACCTAGACCTATAAACAACAATGATATAGCAATAGATAATATAACAACAATTGCGATAGATAATAATCTACCTAAAATTATAATTAACTGAGAGTATTTAACGGATGTGATTTTGTGAATTTTTAATCTATATTCATAAAATGCTATGTAAGCTGCATATATTCCAAATATAACTGTACATATAGCAAATACAACAAATTCTAAAAAATTGCTCATAGCATTTTGTGGTGATAAATTTTGTATTGAACTAGAAAGTGATATAAAATCATACCTTAAAGTATTACTAATAATTCTGGTATTTTCGTGAACAAATTCATACATAGGCTCACTTAAAACTTCTATAATATCTCTTCCTTCCTCAATATGCCTAGCTTCGGAAAATCTGTATAGGTTATAGGCACTTAAAACATTGTTATAAAGACCTAAAAGGTGAATTACAGCAAATCCTAATAATATAGCAATTATAAGTATAATCTTTTTAGAACTCCATTGATAATATAATTCACTTCTAGTCATTTTCAGTGTATTTTTTATAAATGTCATAAATATTATCTCCATTTTTTTTATAGTCAATTAAGTGATTTATATTACCATTATTTAATATTAATAAATCATCAACTATGTCTTTATAAAAATCAAAATGATGACCTGTAGCAATTATCAGACAATCTTTTTTTAAGTCTGTTAATATATTTTTCAAAATATCGGAAGTTTCTATATCTAATCCATTTGAAATTTCATCTAAAAATAAATATTTTGGTTTTAGTATAATGGAGCATATTATGGCAAGTTTTTTACGTTCACCTAAAGAATAATTTTTTACTTTCTCTGTTAATTTTTTATTAGTTAATAAATCTAAAATCAACTTATCTGAATACATTTCCTTACTTTCAATGGTGAGCAATTTAATATTTTGATAACCGTTTAAGTTATTGTAAAAAGGAACATCATCGAAAATTATATTTATCTTATTACGTACATTAACTAACGATAATTCATTATAAAAAATATCTCCCTCGTATTTTTCTAATCCTAAAAGACATTTGAATAAAGTAGTTTTTCCACTTCCATTTTTACCTACTAGAAAATGTATTTTGTTATTGTCGAGTTTTAAATTTATATTATCTAGCACTATCTTAGAAGAATATTTTTTGTTAAGGTTATTAATATTTATCATTTTTAGTTCTCCAAATATGTAAAAAATTCATACCAAGCATTGTATAAAAATTTCAATATAGAACGTGTTCCAACTAAACGAAGTATACATATTTGTTTTTTATTTAAATATGCGTACTCCGTAGTGGGAACACGATACAATATCAAATTTTTGTGTTAATTGTTTTGAGTTAAAATGCTATAGGCAACACTTTCTCCAAAACTATATGTTATTGATGGAAATTCTAAAGATTCAAATTCTCCTCTTTTTAAAGCTTCATATATAAATTTAGCGTATTCTATTACTTCTTCATCAGTCATATCAAGATTTAAAAATGACATTTGGGATGCTTCTGTTATTGCCAATTTTGCATAATTGCTAGAATGGAAATCCATTGGAAAAATTATAGAATTTCTAAATATTACATTTTCAAAAAAAGCTTCACTATAATTGTCTGATACATTTCTCGGTAAAAATACTATTGAGGATATAAAAGAAGTAACAGGTATTAAAGACAAAATTAATGCTGTAGTAATAATTTTCGTAAATTTTTTCATTACTATAAAACCATCCTTTTCGATATATTTAATATTCAAAATTTAATTAACTATTGCAAAAACATTGTGTATATGCTAATATGTAAAAATGTTTTTTGAGAAATGTCTATATTACTATTTTTGACGGAATACTTTTTAGACATTTCTTGAATTTCTACTTTCTAAAATTTTGGGTATAAAACGCTTTCGTTTTTTCATATTAACTCCTTTAAATTTATTTATAAGAGTATACACTATAACAATGTACTAAAAGTCTAGTTGAATGGGAGTTTTCTCTTACTGAGACAATTTTACATTATACAAAATAAAATGTCAATACTTTTTTTGATATTTACACAAATTATTTTATTATTTAACAAATTATTAGTATCTATTACAAAAATCTAAAAAATAATTACATAAACAAAATATTATTTTAATCTATTTGAACGTAAAACCCAGCTTGCAAATTTTAACTTACAAGCTGATTTTTCTATAATTACTAAAATACATCTTCATTTACATTCTTTGAATTTTGAAATTCAATAATATCGTTAAATCTTGTTTAAGATTTGATTTTAAATCTACCCAGTTGATATAACACCAAAAGGCTTAATCGACATTAATATAAATAACATAATTTTTACACCCCCATATTTATAAAATTTTTATATTTTTGATATCATAGATACAATCTGGGTGGTTTTTATTCAATTATGTAAACTATTGTGTCTAAAATTAGTTTTAATACTTAATTTAAATCCTTTCAACGATAAATTATTTGCAATAAATACATATATTTCAAAAATTGATTTTTCTACATTTTACGCACATATATTTCTTTATAATAGTTTTAATAATGAACATACTATACAATAAAGGAGTATACATGAAAAAATTAAACAAAATAACTTTTAGTACATTTGTATTTTTTATAATTATTTTTTCTCTTAATACACAAATTTTTGCAAATATTTCTATCAAATTAAACGGTGAAAATGTAAATATAGAAAATAGTGCATTAATAATAGATGGTTGTACACTTATACCAGCAAGAGACATTACATCAATTATTGGTGTTAAAATTTTATGGAATGAAAATTTAAGGCAAATAGAAATTGATAGAGATAATACTAAAATTGTTACATCTATAGAAAGTAATATAGCAATTGTAAATGGAAATGAAGTTGAATTAGATACTGCTACAAGAATAATTGATGGCACTACATTTTTACCTTTACGTTTTGTTGCTGAGAGTTTTGGACTAAACGTAAGTTTTAATAATAATGTTATATATATAAATACAAATAGTCTTAATTTTCCTAGTGCCACAGTAAGACGTATAATAGATGGAGATACAATAGAGCTAACAAACGGTGAAATAGTAAGATTTATAGGAATAGATACACCAGAACGGGGAGAGGCTGGCTTTAACGAAGCAATAGAATTTTTAAGTAGCTATATTGGTCCCGGTTCTACAGTTTTTCTACAATCTTCTGGAAATGATAGAGATAGGTTTAATAGGCTACGAAGATATGTTTGGATAGAACCAAATATAAATTTAAATAATAGATTACTTGAGTCTGGTCATGCCGTACCTTTTCCTCAAAATACACAAGAAGAAAATTCGCCTAATACATTAATAGTAACGGCACCTTCTACTGTTATAAGAGGAGAAAGACCAATAGTAACAATACAAGGCAAACCAAACACAAGATACACAATAAGCGTTCGACTAGGAAATAGTGGAAATCTAAGCACTGCACAAGGCTTAGAACCAAGAAATACAAATGCAGCTGGAGTTACAAGCTGGACATGGTTAGTAGGTAATAGAACAGCCGAGCAAAATTTATATGTAACAATAGAGGGTGGAGGAGAGCAAGTAACACAAATAATACGTGTAATAGCTAATTAATAAAACAAAAAATAGCCTAGTTTTAACAATTAGGCTTTTTTTTAATATATTCTATAATCAAATCTGTTACATCTTCTTTGTATTCTTTTATCAATTTACAAGATTTATAGGCATCGTAGCCACCTGTTCCTGTAGCTCTATAATTGTTTGTTGTAAGAGTATATTTTTCATTTTCGTTTAATTCTTTACCATCTTTTTTTATACTTATTACACGATTTCCTATTGGTTCATTTAAATTATACTCTATCTCTATACCATAAAAATAATCAAAATTATAATGTTCAGATTTTGGTGTAGTGAATCTTGGATTTATCGTTATTTCTCCATCTATCATAAGAAAATAAGAAAGACTTTGCTCTATTACAGATTTTAAAGAATGATAATCTATTTCCAAAATAACAAGATGATTCATATAAGGATAATTGTTCATTACATCTTTTATAGAAACATCTTTTGTAAAACCAGATATATTATTTGCAAGACTCGTTACAGAAATCTGTGCATTTGTTGCATTAATTTGAATTTTATTAAAAAAATCTGCTATATTACTACCATATAATGCCATTTTCAATTTATCGTCTGGCAAAAGTTCTTTTTCTATAGTTCCTATTGGCTCTTCAAGCCAATCTTTTTCTCTCATTAATGTTTTCTCTAATCTTTCAAGTAAAACAATGTTATCTGATATGTTAGATTTTTTACTTTCAATTTTTATATTTTCAAAAAATTCTTTTATATTTTCAATTTTTTCAGGCTTATGCAATTTACTTGTTATTTTTGGTTTTTCTCCATTTTCAAAAATAACATCTATTATAATATAATTAGTACCATAAGCTCCGGGTTGCACAATATGTGTATTTTTTATTTTGTGGCTTTCTATTAAATTATGTTGATGCCCTGTAAGTAATAGGTCAAAATCTAAAGTATTACAAATTTCTAAACCTATATTTTCACCATTGTATAATAAAATTTGACCAGTTTGTATATCACCTTCAAAACCTCCATGATAAATACATATTGTAAAATCGCACTTGTCTTTAATTTCGTTAAATGCTAATTTTACAGCTTCATATGGCGGTGATATTGTTATACCTTTTATATTTTCTGGTTTTTCCCACACATTTATAAAGTCAGTTACTATTCCTGTTATTCCTATTTTTAACCCATTTGTAAGAGTAATTATTTCCCACTTTTTTATAGGTGCATTTTCCCATGTTACATTTGCACAAATACATTCGGCTCTTATATTTTCTAAATAAATTTTTAAAGGGTGAAGCCCAAAATTAAAATCATGATTTCCAAGAGTAATATAGTCATATTTTCCTATGTTCATAGCTGTAGCTATCATATGTTGATTGTAAGATAAATGCTCATCTTCATGTATCAAAAAACGAGTAAAAGAAGAACCTGCAGTGGAATCTCCACAATCTATATTTATTGTATTTTCATCTTTTGTTAATTCTTTTGCAATTTCTAACATTTCTGGCATAAATCCATGCATATCACTTGTATAGTTTATTTTTAATTGTTTCATTTTCGCCTCGTTTTTATATATTAAAATAGTGAAATAAAAAACTGATTTCAATTTTTCATCCCACTATTAAGTACAAACAAATTAAAATAGTTCACTTTAATTTGTTTGTACATACACTTTAAGTTATTCTTTACAATTAAAATTTATTTATAAAAATGCCACTTAGTAACTTAGGTTCAAACCAAGTAGATTTTGGTGGCATTAATCCATTTTGGTCCGATATTTCTATAAGCTGGTCCATAGTAGTAGGACAAACTGTTATCCCAATATCCCATTTCTTATCGTCTACAAGTTCTATAATATTTTTTATAGATTCTATACCACCCACAAAGTCTATTCTATCACTTGTACGCTGGTCTTCTATTTTTAATATTGGCTGTATAATATTTTCCGTAAGAATTTTTACAGGTAAATCGTTTATTTTTTTCTTCAAACTAATTTTGTACCACTTATTAGAAATATAAATTCCAAAAATATCAGATACTATTGGAATAACAGGTTCTTTACTTTCTTCTACATAAAATTTTTCTTGCAAATTTTGTATAAAATTATCTATATCAAAACCTAAATACCCTTTTATAACACGGTTATAAGCAAGTATTTTTAATTCGTCTTTTGGAAAAATAACAGCCAAAAAATTTTCTGTAGATGGTATGTTTAGTCTATCATGTGTTTTACTAGCTGCTGCTGCACGATGATGCCCATCTGCTATATAAAGAGAATCTATTTTTTCAAAATATTCGCTTATTTTTTTGTTTATATTATTATCTGTTATTATCCAAACTTTATGTGTAACATCTTTCGAAATAAAATCATATATAGGTTTATTTTGCTCTTTATAATTTTTCAAAAGTTCTGTTACTTTTTCATTACCCTTGTATGTCATAAAAATAGGACCAGTATGTGCTTTTAATGAAAGCATATGATTAATACGGTCTTCTTCTTTTGGTGGTCGTGTTAATTCGTGTTTTTTTATTTTATTTGTATTATAATCCTCTGTGCTAACAAGAGCTGCAATACCTGTTTGAGTATTTCCCATAAAAGATAGCTCGTAAATATAAAAACTAGGTTCATCTGTCAAATATTCAAAATATTTGTTAAGTAAATCGAAATTTTCTACACCTTTTTTGTAAACTTTTTCAGAATATTGGTCTATATCTTTTTCAAGTGTTGCCTCTGGTTTATCTACTGTTAAAAAAGTAATTTTGTTATTTTCTATCTCTAGCCTAGCTTCATCTGTACTTACTACATCATATGGGAGTGCTGCTATTTGTTTTACATATTCTGGTTTAGGAGAAAAAGATTTAAAAGGTTTTATCATTATATTAGCCTCCCATTTATTACATCTGGTATATTTAAAATATCTTGGATTGGAATATTATTATCACTATTGTCTACTTCTATTATCGTATATGCAGTATCTTTTTTACTACGATTAACCATTTCATTTATATTCAAATTATTTGTAGCTAAAATATTAGAAACCGAACTTATAATACTATGCTCATTTTTTGTAAACAAACAAATACGTCTTCTTCCAGAATACGGGATTCGACAATTAGGAAAATTTACAGAATTTTTTATATTTCCATATAAAAGATAATTGCGAAGCTGTGTTGCTGCCATTGTCGCACAAGTTTCTTCAGATTCTGGTGTAGAAGAACCTAAATGTGGAATAGTAATAACATTTGGATGACCTAAAAGCTGTGCTGAAGGAAAATCGGTTGTATAGCTCGCAACTATACCTTCTTCTATTGCTTCTAGTAATGCTTCATTGTCAAATAGCTCTTCTCTTGAAAAATTAACGATACGTATACCTTTTTTACATTTTTTGAAAAATTCACGGTTAAACATATGAAGAGTCTCACTGTTTACAGGTATATGTACAGATAAGTAGTCAAGACGATTGTATAAGTTTATTTCTGTTATTGCTTTTTCTATTTTACTAGAAAGATTCCAAGCAGCATCTATTGTTATAAAAGGGTCGTATCCTATTACATTCATGCCTAAATTTGCAGCAGCATTTGCAACTAGACCACCTATAGCACCAAGTCCCATAACTCCTAAAGTTTTGCCTTTTATTTCAGGGCCTGCAAATTTGCTCTTACCTGCCTCTACAAGAGTAGGTACTTCACTTGTTGCTGCAAGTTCTTGCGTCCATTTAATTCCTTGGTATACATTTCTAGAACTAAATATAAGACTTGCTATAACAAGTTCTTTTACAGCATTTGCATTTGCACCCGGAGTATTAAAAACAACTATACCCTTTTTTGTACATTCCTCTACTGGTATATTATTTACACCAGCACCAGCACGTGCAATTGCAAGCAGTCCATCTGACAATTCGTTTATTTTTGCACTACGAACAAGTATCCCCTCTGGATTTTGTATTTCATCATTTTTGTAAATAATAAAACGTTCCTGTGGCAATTCAGCCAAGCCACAGGGTGCAATTTTATTTAAAGTTGTAATATTATAAGTTAATACATTATTCATTAATATTTTCCTCCTCAAAATGTTTCATAAAAGATACTAATTTTTCTACTCCAGCTATTGGAAAAGGATTGTAAAGACTAACACGCATACCACCTGTTAAACGATATCCTCCGAGACTTACGAGTCCATTTTCTTCTGCTTGTTTTACAAATTTTTTATCAAGTTCTGAATTTCCAGTAGAAAATGTTATATTCATTATAGACCTTGCACTCTTTTCTACATAAGGTTTATACAATTTAGAATTATCTATTAGATTGTATACTAAATCTGATTTTTTTATATTATTTTTTTCCATTGCTACTACTCCTCCTTGTTCTTTTATCCAGCGAAGAACTAAAAGAGTCATATAAATAGAATAAACAGGTGGAGTGTTATACATACTCTCATTTTTAGAATATGTTTCATAATTCAACATTATTGGTGTATATTTATGTGGTTTCCCTATTAAATCTTCTCTAACAATTACTACTGTAAGACCAGTAATACCTACTTGTTTTTGTGTACTTGCATATATAATGCCAAACTTTGAAACATTATAATCACGACCCAAAATACAAGATGTCATATCTGCAACAATTGGAGCGTTTGTGTTTGGAAGATTGTTCACAGCTGTACCGTATATTGTATTGTTTGCTGTATAGTGAAAATAATCGGCATTTTTAGACAATTTATTTTCATCTATTTGTGGTATGTAGCTAAAATTTTTGTCTTTAGAACTTGCCACTTCATTTACTGTTAAATACTGCTTTGACTGTGCCGCAGCACGTTCCGACCACATACCTGTAATTAAAAAATCACATACACCAGTTCTATAAAGGTTGAATGGTACCATAGCAAATTGCATGGAAGCTCCACCTTGACAAAAAAGAACCTTGTAATTTTTAGGTATACTCATAAGTTCTCTAAAAAGTTCTTCTGTTTCGTTTGCAATATCTATAACATGGCTTTGTCTGTGGCTAAGCTCTTTTACACTCATACCACTGCCTTTATAGTCTAGCATTTCATCAGCTGATTGTTGTAGCACGCTTTCTGGAAGCATTGCAGGACCCGCACCAAAATTGTATACTCTCATATTTTCTCCTTATAATTCAAAGAAAAGTGGTAAATCTTCTGTTTTATTACTTTCTATAGGTACCACATTTTCTATATATTCTGTTATTTCTTTTAGTGCCTCTTGTTTTTGTGTATAAACTGTTGCAATTGGCTCACCAATTTTTACATAATCGTTTACTTTTTTATGAAAAAAGATACCAGCCAATGGGTCTATTTCATCTTCTATTGTGTTTCTACCTGCACCAAGGTTACAAGCAATCATACCAATATCCTGTGCATCTAGTTTTTGTATATATCCAGTTTTTGTAGCTTGTACCTTATAAGAATCATATTTTTTATATAAATTAGGGTTATCTATAAAATTTACATCACCACCTTGATTTTGTATTAGTTCTTTAAATTTTCTAAAAGCTTTGCCATTTTCTATTTGATTTTTTGATAAATTATAACATTCTTCAAAAGTTCCTTTTTCTGCAAGACAGAGCATATGAGCAGAAACATGTAGGGATATTTCTATGACATCTTTTGGACCATTGCCTTTAAGTGTATCTATAACTTCTACAATTTCTAACCAATTACCTACTGCATTACCTAGTGGCTGTTCCATATTTGTTATCATAGCTTTTGATTTTTTGTTGTTCTGTGATGCTATATCTGTCAAATAAGTTGCTAATTCTCTAGCTTCTTTTATATTTTTAGTAAAAGCACCCCTGCCAACTTTTACATCAAACAAAAAAGCATCTCCACCACTTGCAAGTTTTTTGCTCATAATAGAGGCAGATATAAGAGATATATTATCTACAGTTGCTGTAACATCTCTTAATGAGTATAGTTTTTTATCGCAAGGGGCAACATTTGTTGTTTGTCCTATTAATGCTATACCTATATCGTTTACCTGTTTTACAAATTTATTTATACTCATTTCTGTTTTGTAGCCCGGTATAGAGTTAAGTTTATCTACAGTGCCACCAGTAAAACCAAGTCCACGACCACTCATCTTCGCAACCGGAATACCCAAACTGGCTACAATAGGCGAAGCAATAAGTGTAATTTTGTCTCCAACTCCACCTGTAGAATGTTTGTCTATCTTTAAGCCATTTATACTGCTAAGGTCTAGCATTTCTCCACTTTGTGCCATAGCTATTGTAAGATTGTATGTTTCTTCTTTATCAAGACCTACAAACATAATAGCCATAAGTAGTGCTGCTGCTTGATAATCTGGTATTTTGTCTGAATTATAACCAGATACAAAGAAATCTATTTCTTTTCTTGTTAATTTTTTGCCTTGCCGTTTTTTTAAAATTATATCATTTATTTTCATAAAACCTCAATATTATGTAGTGAAAAGGCAGGATAAACCTACCTTTTTCAATTTTACTCTTCTATATCGTTGTCTTTTGCATAAAGTACATCGTCGTCCAATTCGAAATCATCTAAATCGTCGTACTCATCAAAATAATCTTGGTCTTTTTTATATTTCAAATACAAAAATGCCAACGCACCAAAAATAAGTGTAAGTAATGTAGTTAGTGTAACAATAGAACATACGTGGTTTTTCTTTTTAGGAAAATAATTCATTGCACATTCTCTAAAATCTTCAGTTACATCTGTAAATCTTTTCATTATGTTCTCCTCTTGTTAATTCCTTTGTAATGTTGTTTTAATTAAAAGTTTCATAGCTCCCCTTATATAAACAACTATAATTATAACCATATAATTAAATTTAGTCAATAAAATTTTACAATAAAAAGGCATTTTTGCCACGGCTTTTAGTCATTTATTATAGTTATTAAAATACTTTGAAAGGAGAAGACTCTATATGTGTTTTTATTAATTTTATACATATATACCACAATATAATCAAAAAAACTAAAAATATAAAAAAATTAAGCCCGCTAAGTAGCAAAAAATTATAAAAAGCGTGTACCATCCATGGCACTATAATAGCTAAGCTTAAATATTTAGTTTTATTATGTCCTATCTGTTCATTGTTATTTATATCAAATTTCGCTTTCGTGAAAAAGTAACCCATAAAAACACCAAAAAGACCATGTCCTGGAACCGAAATAACAGCTCTTGTTAGAGCCGTTGAAATACCTCCGACATCTTCGCTAAAAACATATAGTATATTTTCTAAAAATGCAAAACCAAGAGATATAAAAACACCATACACTATACCATCGAATGGCTCGTTTAGCTCTCTATTTTTCCATGTAAGAAAAAATAACACAATGTATTTAAAAATCTCTTCTGTAAAAGAAGAAATAACAAAAGAATTGTAAAAAGACTCTCCCAAAAGTCCAAAATTTTTGGGTAAAAATAGCATTAAATAATTTCCAACAAAAACAATTGGAAATGTTATAACGATACCAAATGTAGTACCAACGAATAATAATTTTTTCGGCTCTTTTTCATACTTGTCTCTTATATATATATAAAAGAGCATTATTAAAACAGGTGCAACAGCTAAGCTAAGCATAATATAAAATCTCGTTTGTATTTAATTTTTTATTTTTACCTTATTTATTGTTTAATTTTTTGATATTTTTATTCTTATTATTAGCCACATCACTAAATCTTAGACCATTTAATAAATCCATAGATTTTTTATCTATGTTATCAGATAACATATTATTTTTTACTGGTCTATTATTTATTTTTTTACTTATTTCTTTATTAAGTATTTTTATTTCTTCTTCAAAAGATTTTGCAGAAACAACTTTTGCACCAGAGCCTATTATTATAATTTGTTCTGTTATATCAGATGTAGCAACTCTAACAGTATATTTTTTTGACAAAACTTTAGAAGTACGTTCTATATATGTATCTGCAGTTTCTTTTTCTTTTGTATAAACTATTATAATTTCATCTGTATATATTATATCACCTTTTCCTCCATTTACCTTATGTGCATCAAAAACTACTATAACACGTTCTGAAGTAAAACCAGAAAAATTTGAAAGCATATTACAAAGTCTAACTCTTGCATGGTCAAGAGAATGAATAGCAAGTTTTCGCAGCTGTTCCCAAGAAAATATTATATTATATCCATCAACAAGTAAATATTTCATATACAAACTGCTTTCTTTTGTAATTTATTTTTTGATAAAGAAAAATTGCAAAGTCATATTTTTCTAAAAACAAGTAACTAATTATATAGTAAATTTAGTAATATATCAATAATTCTATATTGCAAAAGCTGAAAATTTTTAATATATTTTTATATAATGTAAAATAAAAGTTCGGTCTGTTATTATCTATTTTTTAAATAGCATATCAATATAATTTTGGGTATTCGACAAAAACAAATCTGCATTTTTTATTTGTTCTTCAACTTGTTCTTTATCAAAATACGCATAGTCTAGATAATCACTATTATTTCTAAGGTCTAATGCTAAATCTATAATACGGTAACTATCACGTGGAAATATATTTGTGTTTATATAATGTTTATTGAAATATGAAATGATTCCTGAGTGCTTTTTACTATCAAAATCATCCTTTGAAAGAATCGCTCTCATACAATGAAAAATGCAATAATATGTTCTATTTAATATAGTTTCATAATCTTTATAATCATCTATTTCTTTTAGTAGTTTTTTGGCTGTATTCAGGGTCTTTTTAGCTTTTTCCAATCTGTAAATCATTAACTCTTTTTGGTCATCTCTAAGCATATAGTTCAATACCCTCTCTTGCCACATTTATCAAAACACCCATGGAACGTTGGTATCTATCAAACATAAATTTACTAACAACAAGAACAGATATAACAATCCCTATATCCAAACCTAAATATCCAAGTGAATCTTTAATACTTCTCTGTATTTTAGTACATTCCTTGTCATCAATATCTGCAACTATCATAAGGTCTATATCGCTTTCATTATTATAATCGCCACGTGCGTAAGAACCATATAAAATTACTTTTTTTAATTTGTTTCCCAAAACTTTTTTTGATATATTTGTAACCTCATTAGTAACAATGTCCTTTTTTTTAATTATTTGTTCCATGAATTATATTCCTTTTTATCACTTCATAATCCTTTTGTAATTTTTTTTATAAAGAAAAACCCAAAAGTCATATTTTTCTAAAAACAAGTAACTAATTATATAGTAAATTTAGTAATATATCAATAATTCTATGTTGCCGAAAACTGAAAAAAATTTTTACATAATTTGATATATTTTTGTTTTAAAATATGTTTAATAATTTCGATTAAATTTATTTAGGAATAGTTTATGATTTAATATAAAATGTAATATATGTACCATATATTACATTAATATGAAATAAAAGTAAAAATATTTGAATTTAAATGTAAAATATCATATAAGTTATATACTATATGGGATATAAGGTTTTAAAATTTCAAATAATTTTTTAAAAGCAATGATTGACAAAATTCTATTTAATTGTTATACTAACAACATCGATACAATAGTTTACATATTTGTGAGTGAGTGAGTGAGTGAGTGAGTGAGTGAGTGAGTGAGTGAGTGAGTGAGTGAGTGAGTGAGTGAGTGAGTGAGTGAGTGAGTGAGTGAGTGAGTGAGTGAGTGAGTGAGTGAGTGA
>Ga0268261_10000568_pt1 | contig 23561 bp, 20 predicted proteins | sample TergutNc150P1_FD_190353 | JGI IMG/M metagenome (GOLD analysis project Ga0268261, IMG submission 190353) | Nasutitermes corniger P1 segment gut microbial community from laboratory colony in Florida, USA - Nc150 P1 (SPAdes) (version 2) | ecosystem: Host-associated > Arthropoda: Insects >...
TAGGAATTGCTTGAGTACATTTTGGTAGAGATTGGTGCCGAAAAGTTTGCGGAAGACGACATCGTTGGTTAGTTTAAGGGTGCCGTTTTCACGTTGGTAGGTAGAGAGTTTTACTTGTTTGTTCATTTGAATTCCTCCTTTTGTCCCTCTGTTAATAGATACGCAAAAAATTGGAAGAATAGAAAAAATTCTAACATATAAACGAAATAAGTCTTCTTTATCCTCCAATTTAAGTAAATAGTTATTCTTCTACAAATGAGTTGTCGTATTAATTTCAAACATTCAAAATTTCAATCGCCGACTGCTATATACTACGAATATATCAGTCGGGTTCTCACTTGCAGTGAAAACCCATTCCAAGTCGGAAAGGTTTTGAATTTACTCTATAAGAAGAACTACACGCTTGTAACAACTGTTGTTATCGAAGTGAAGTATTCCAGTTCCTTATTTTTAGTAATTCACTTAACGAAAAGAATGAAAGCGAGGAGAAATCATATGGCTAAAGTAATGAAAATTGGATGAAAATTTTGCATGGTTGGGTGATAATGGAGAATTTGAAAAAATTGATTTAACTGTTTTTGATAAACCACCAAAGATTAACGATGAGGTTGAAGTATACAAAAGTGATGAAGGTGTTTTAGCATTTGTTGTTGAGAAAAAGCAGTCAACTCAGATAACAACGCGGACTACGGAAAAATCAAAAGAGAATATTAAGAAGAAAGTGAATTGGTTAGGAGTTTTGGGGTTTTCCTTATCCGTTTATGGATATATGTTTTTTCATGGAAGTTTTAACACTTACGTTCTGCCTTATGGATAAAGAAACTATACCTCCAACTATGCAGCAATCATTGCATCTGTACTTGGTTTTCTTGTTTGTGTTTTGTCTTTGCAAGAGAAAAGTAAAAGAAAGGGTTTTACGGTAATAGGTATTATTGTTTGTTGACACTAGTTAAGTATTTAATATTTATGGCGTGATAATCCTTTTAAGGCAAAACTTTAATTTGGATTAGCTAGCAGCTGGCCAAAAGAATTATTCATTTGAAAGATAGAAAGGATGATTGTAATGAAGAAATGGTCAAAAATTGTAGGGTTTTTGTCGATAGTTATTTTAACAACTTTGCTATTGAGTTCTTGTGGCTCTAATACTTCTCAAGACGAGACGCAGGTAAATAAAACTAATGAAATTCAAACAGAAACCTCAACTTCTGGAGAAAAAACCAGTTGGAATTGGGATGAGGCAACAAAGGTGTTAACAATAGATGAAGATGAAGGAACTATTCTAATTCAAGTAGGTGATGCACAAATTGTAGATAGGTCTGAATACTCAGAAGATAAGGTCATAAAGGTAAATGTAACTATTACAAATAACCGAGAACGAGACTTGTCACTAGGATTAGTTGCTAATTATGATTTTAGTACAGCGACACAATCTGACGGCAATACACGTGAGGAATTACAAAGCGATATGCTGTTTGGGAGCGGAGAGCTAGATTTGAACGGTGTTACTCCTAGTGAAGATAAACAAATTCTTCCGAACGGAAGTGTCACTGGATTTATCGCTTTTGTTTTGAAAAACACAACTGACCCTATAGAAGTTGGTATTTTTCCGGGTGGAGATATGAGTGGTTGGATTTTTGGAAATCCTGAAAAAGGGGTTGTTAGAGAACATCCAGTTGGAAAGTTTGAGATTAATATACAAGATTTAGCTCAATAGATGGGAGATAAAGAAAATGGAAGATATTGAAAACCGTCTCTCAATTATTGCGGTAATAATTGCAGTTTTTTGGGATAATCTTTATGCTTTATCAAATTCATTTGAGCAATAAGCAAGAACTATTTGAGAAGAGATTGGATAATTTCAGCAAAATACATGGAATTGTCGAACTTTGTGCTACTTTTAGTTCTGGATATGCTAGAACTACAGATGTTTATCATGGCTTGCCAGTTGATTTTGTCGTTTTACAAATAATATTTTATGGAAAGTACACAAGGTATTTTCTCGGTAAATTTTAATAAAATATCTATAGGAAACAAAGGAGAAGGGCTAACTGAGAAAGAGGAAGTAAAACGAAGATGATTTCTTCTCAAAATGGAAGACTTAAAAGAGCTAGCTTGGGCTACAAAATTCTTATACTCTAAAGAGCTTGCAACGGAATTAAGTCAATTTATTCTCTATTATCAAAAGGCGCTCTTTACAGCTTATCAATATAAAATTATTCTTGATAAATTGTCAACTGATGAGATGTTGGCAAAATCAGTAGAAGAAACACAAAAGTTGATCAAAGAGCCTTATCATAGAGAAAAAATTACTCAATGCGTTTGATAGGATGATTGTTTCCTTTGGAAAATTGAAAGAAAACAATATCTTAGAGAAAATTGGAGAAAAAATAGCGTTTTAATGGGTAAAACTAAGTTATGTGGATAGCAAATCTTTCCAGTGCTTTTAGGGTCGTTCGGCTGTTGGAACATCAGCTTATATTTGCAGGCAAACAATAGCAATTCCCCAAAAATACAGCTAAAATAAAATCATACACCTAAAAGATTGAGAGGAAAGTCTATGTCAGCAAATTTCATTCACAACTCACTACTCGTTTTCGGCATCGTCTTATTCATCATCTGGTCTATCCTTGTGCGTATTCGTGTCCTCAAGATTGTTTTGGCAAAGGGGACGGATAAGGAAGAGGAAGTCAGGCAGCAAAAGAGCAAGCTCATTCAAGTTGCCGCTGTTTTGGGCTTAATTCTAGGGCTTGTATTGATTGGTTTGGCTTTTGGATTTTATCGTCCGACATTAGCAGTGAATAACAATCAATTCATCGGCAATGTTGCCTTTTGCCTGTTTGCTCTAGGCTCCTTTGTCTTTTTGCTCAATGATTTTCTCAAGAAACGCAAGGAATGAAATCCATCTAGCGACTTACTGTTATGCAGTAGGTCCTTTTCCTTTTTTATGCCCCAAGCAAAAAGCGAAACCTGTGCAAACTGTGCTATAATATTACTGTTGATGACTTTTGTGACTAAGTATTCTCATACTGAACCAACTCTAAAATCATATAAATTTCACGATAATCCCCATCAATCCTTCGTCAAAAATGCTCAACCTAGCACCACTAGGTATGCGCTTTTTTCCTCGACTTGATGACGATTATGGCAAAATTTATTTATGATTTTAGAATTGGTTCAGTATGACAGATACCAAGCGACAAAAGTTATAAACCAATCTAAAAGAAAATCAGGTGAAAAAATGGATTACGGATTTATCGAAATTCTACAAGAGCGTTTTGGGATTAGTTTTTCCGACCAAGCGATTTTGGAAAATGCTTTTACTCACTCAAGCTATGTCAACGAGCATAAGTATTTGGAGCTTGCGGATAATGAGCGGCTGGAGTTTTTGGGTGACGCAGTTTTGGAGTATATCATCTCGGAATACCTCTACAAACGCTATCCTAATTACTCAGAAGGCAAACTATCAAAGCTGAGAAGTGCCATTGTGCGTGAGGAAAGTTTGTCGGTTTTTGCTAAAGAATGTGAGTTTGACAAGTATATCCTGCTCGGAAAAGGCGAGGAGAACTCTGGTGGGCGCAATCGTCCGTCGCTTTTGTGTGATTTGTTTGAGAGTTTCTTAGGTGCTTTGACTCTTGACCAAGGGCTAGAGGCGACACGCAAGTTTATCAAGCAAGTCATGATACCAAAGATTAATCAAGGTGCTTTTGATGCGGAGGTAGATTTCAAGACACGTTTGCAGGAAGTCTTGCAACAAGGTGGCGATATCAAGATTGAGTATCAGCTAAAGGGCGAAAGTGGGCCAGCGCATGAGCGGATTTTTACTATGGAAGTCTTTGCCGAAGGCAAGAAAATCGGGACAGGCGATGGGACTTCAAAGAAGAATGCTGAGCAACAGGCTGCTGCAAATGCTTTAAAGAGAATAGAAGAAACAAGGAACTAGAGGAAGAGAATTTTGTACTTAAAGAAAATAGAATTAAAGGGATTTAAGTCCTTTGCCGACCGCACGGTCATTGATTTTGAAGAAGGTGTGACGGCGATTGTCGGGCCAAATGGCTCGGGTAAGAGTAATATTACGGAGGCGCTGCGTTGGGTTTTGGGCGAGCAATCGGCTAAGAGTTTGCGTGGTGGCAAGATGCATGATGTGATTTTCGCAGGCTCAGAGGCGAGAAAGCCTTTGAATATTGCGGAAGTAACGGTGGTTTTGGATAACCAAGACCGTTATTTTGAAATGGATTTTTCGGAAGTTTCGATTACTCGTCGCATTTCCAGAAATGGCGATAGTGATTTTTACATCAACAAAAAAGCCAGTCGTTTGAAAGATATTCAGGAGCTTTTCATGGATTCAGGTCTTGGAAAAGAGAGTTTTTCTATTATTTCTCAGGGCAAGGTTGAGGCGATTTTCAACTCCAAACCGGAAGAACGTCGTGGGATTTTTGAAGAGGCTGCGGGTGTGCTCAAATACAAGAGCAAAAAACAGCAAGCCGAGCGCAAGTTGCTTGAAACTCAGGACAATCTGGAGCGTTTGGAAGATATCATCTACGAGCTTGAAGAACAGCTTGCTCCACTGGAAGAGCAAAGCAAGATTGCCAAGCAATACCAGAGTTTATACAAGGATTTGGTGGAGTTGGACACTAGTGTAAGTGTCGCTGCTATCCGTGAAAACAAGGAAAAGTTTGAGCAATTATCAGTCGAGTTTACCGCTCTTGAAGAGGAAAGCAAAAGGCAGGAAAGTGCAGCTATTCAACTGGAAAATCAGCTCATGCTTAAGCGAAATGAGCGCGATAACCAAGAGCGTGAACTAGACAAGGTACAAAACCAGCTTTTACAAATCACGCAAAGTTTAACTGAGGCGCAAGGTGATGAGCGGGTTCTACAAAAAGAAAGTGAAAATACCAGCGAAACGGCTGAAAAATTGGAAAGCGACCTAGAAGAAGTTCAAGGAAACTTACGAAAACTGGCAGAAGAAATTAACCAAATCGCCGAAGACTTGAATGACAAGGAAGACGAACGGGCACTTTTAGAAGAAAAACTAGAAGAAAAAGAGGCGCAATTAGCTGAATTATCCAAGTCAACCAAAGAATTGCTAGACGAATTACGCGCAGAACTTTTGGCATTAACGACCAAAGAAAGCAATGCGCAAAAGGATTTGCACTACCAAGAAGAGCGCTACAAGGAAGAAAGCAAGAAAAACGAGGACAAAATCCTCCATTATGAGCAGCTCAAAAACCAAATGGGCATGGCAAAAGAAAAAGAAACTAGCTTGTCGCTCGTACTAGAAGAAAAAACGCAAGAAGTGCAAAAACAGCTAGAGCTTTACACACAAGAAAAAGACAAGCTAAATCAACTGCAAGAAGAGCAAACCCAAGCGCAAAACACTATGTACGCTTGTATGAATGAAACAACCCAGATAAAATCTCGCCACAAGAGCTTGAAGGAAATCCAAGAAAGTTATCAGGGATATTTTCAAGGGGTGAAGTCTGTCCTGCAAAAACGTGAGGAATTGGGTGGGATTGTCGGCTCAGTTGCTGAGGTGATTGATGTGGATAAAGACCATGCGCTAGCTATTGAAACAGCTTTGAGCGGAGCAACGCAACACATCATTGTAGAAGATGAAAATGCAGCGAAACGCGCCATTACCATGCTCAAGCAAAATCGCAGCGGACGTGCCACGCTTTTGCCACTGACGACCATCAAAGCCCGTCAAATCAATGAGGTGCAGCTGGATGGTTTGAAGAAAATGCCGGGGTTTATTGATATTGGCTCAAATCTCGTTCGTTATCCAGAACGCGTCAGCAATATCCTGAAAAATCTTTTGGGATTAGTCATTGTTGCGGATAATCTGGAAAATGCGACCCAGATTGCCCGAACCATTCGTTTTCAGTTTAAGGTGGTTTCCTTAGATGGTTCAGTGATGAATCCGGGCGGTTCTATGACTGGTGGAGCGGCTGGGAATGCGAGGAGAAGTTCTCTTTTCTCACAAAATGATGAAATCAATGAGTTGGAAGAAAAAATCCAAGCACTTGCTAATCAACAAATTCAAGCAGAGCAAGCACTTAAACTTGCTCAAGAAAAAGTTCAAGAGCAACAGGCGTTAATGGATGAGCTAAGAGCAGCCGGCGAAGAAAAACGTTTGTCTGAAAACCAAGCGCAAAATGACCTTGCACAAGCTAGCGAAAAATTTCGTGAGCTAGAAAATCAACTGGACCAATTTGAAAAAGAAACTGCAGAACTGGGCGATTTCCTCAGAGATTACGAGGAAAGAAGAAGGCTGGCTGAGGATGAAATTGATACCATTTCCACTCAAAAAATTGAGATTGAAAAACAGATTGCCCAAAGTGATGAGGCAGCACTGGCTCAAGAAAACGAGCGAAACAAGGTGCAAGCCGAAGTCTATGAGCTGAAAAATAAGATAGCACTATTAGACAAGGACTACGATGACCAGACGGACAAGCTAACTCAAAAGTCCAAAGAGCAAAAAGAGTTAAACACCAAACGCTTTGAGCTAGAAACGACCTTGCGCAACATGGAAAACAAATCCAGCGAGCAAGTTCTAACTAGCGACCAAATCAAAGAACGCTTGCAACAATTAGAAAGCAAAAAAGCGGAGCTAGAGCTAGAAAAGACTGAGAGTAAGAAAACGCTAGACCTGCAAAAAGAAGAAATTGCGCAAATAGAAGAAACACAAAAAACGCTGAATACACAAATCCAAGAAATCGAGCGCAAGAAAAACAAGGCAGAAGTAGCCAAAAACCGCTATGATGTTGCTTTAGACAATCTGCTCAATTACCTGCAAGAAGAATACAGCTTGACCTTTGAAATGGCTGAAATTCAAAGCCAGCCGATTGAAAACATTAATCAGGCAAAAGAGCAGGTCAAAGAGCTCAAGCGTGCCATTGAAAATCTTGGACCAGTCAATATCTCAGCTATTGAGCAATTCGCTCAAGTCAATGAGCGTTATGAATTCTTGACAACCCAAAGAGATGATTTGCTGGCAGCAAAAGAAAGTCTATTTGAAGTCATGGAAGACATGGATGGCGAGGTTGTTCGCCGCTTTGAAGAAACCTTTAAGGAAATTCGCAAGAAGTTTCAAAAGACTTTCCCGAGTATGTTTGGCGGGGGTCGTGCGGACTTAGTTTTGACTGACCCAGAAGATTTGCTCAATACGGGTATCAGCATTGAAGCGCAACCACCGGGCAAGAAGATGCAGAGTTTGACCTTGCTTTCAGGAGGCGAGCGTGCTTTAACAGCGATAGCTCTCTTGTTCTCAATCATTCAGGTTCGCCCAGTACCGTTTTGTGTACTGGATGAAGTCGAGGCAGCACTTGATGAGGCAAACGTCACGCGTTTCGGGCATTATCTGTCGCATTTTGAGGACAATACGCAGTTTATCGTGGTCACGCACCGCAAGGGAACGATGGAGGCTGCCAACATTCTTTATGGTGTAACCATGCAGGAGTCAGGTATTTCTAAGCTAGTTTCCGTTCGTTTTGAAGAAGTGGAAAACAGCACAGAATTTGCATAAGGAGAAGATGATGATTAAATTAATCGCGATTGATTTAGATGGAACTTTATTTAATAACAAAAAAGAAATTACAGAGCGCAACAAAGCAGCCATTACCAAAGCCAAGGAGCAGGGTGTCAAGGTGGTTATTTGCACAGGTCGTCCGCTAAAGGCGATTGTGCATATTATTCAGGAGCTGGGCTTAGATGAGGATGGCGATTATGCCATTACCTTTAACGGTGGGCTGGCTCAGCGCAATCACAGTGGCGAAATTCTTGACCAGAAAACGATGGATATTGACACTGCTCGCAAGGTTGTTGCCTTTTTGGCAGAAAACGACCTACCAGCAACGCTCATTCACGACAGCAATGCTTATGAGATTGCCGCTGCTAACCCGTCACTTTACCGCAAGGGCAATATCCGCTTGACCTTCCATGACATTGAGGCAAGCGAGATTAGGGACGATATGATTTGCAACAAGATTGTGACCGCAGTTGAGGCGAAGATTTTGGATGCGAAAATTGCTAGCTTCCCAAAAGACGCTTTGCCAGAAGTAGAAATGGTAAAGTCTCAAGAATTCTTGCTGGAATTTCTACCAAAAGGTGTTTCAAAAGCTTATGGTTTGGGCAAATTGTGTGACTATCTAGGCATTGATGCCAGCGAAGTCATGGCAATCGGGGACGAGGCAAATGACCTACCGATGATTGAATACGCAGGAGTTGGTGTGGCGATGAAAAATGCGGTGGACGAAGTAAAAGCAATCGCACAAGTCATCACAGACGACAATGAGCATGACGGTGTGGCAAAAATTATTGAAAAAATGGTCTTAGGAGGTTGAGATTATGGGCTTATTTGACAAAGTAAAAGCAGCATTTACCAAACCAGCGGACTATCAAGCGCCAATCGACGAAATCGAAGAACGCAACACGCACGTTGGACTAGAAGAAACGGAAACGATTCTTGAAGAAGAAAATCCTCTAGTAGAAGAAAACGTGCGAGAGGTTTTTGCAGATTTGGGCGAAACGAACGTGCCAGATACAGATGAGGAAGAAACTTCTCAGGAAAAATATACCAAAGGGCTAGAAAAAACCCGTAAAACCTTTTCTCAACGCTTTAACGAGCTGATGGCAAATTTCCGCTCAGTTGACGAGGATTTCTTTGAAGAAGTGGAAGAAGCGCTTATCGGAGCAGATGTCGGCTTTGAAACTTCCATGAAAATTGCCGAAGAACTTCGCCAAGAAGTGAAATTGCAAAACGCGAAAAAGCCTAGCGAAGTAAAAAATATCATTATCGAAAAAGTTATCAACCTCTACGAAATAGCAGGCGAAAACGAAAATAATGAAATTAACTTACAAGAAAACGGCTTGAGCGTGGTGCTTTTCGTTGGTGTCAATGGTGTCGGTAAAACAACTTCTATCGGCAAACTAGCTAAACAATACCGTGAAGAAGGCAAGAAAGTCATCTTAGCCGCAGCAGATACTTTCCGCGCGGGTGCTATTAATCAGCTGGCAGTTTGGGCGGACAGAGCTGGTGTAGAGATTGTTCGCGGCAAAGAAGGCGGCGACCCAGCAGCAGTCGTTTTTGATGCTATGGAAAAGGCTCAGGCACAAAACGCTGATATTCTTCTAGTCGATACAGCTGGTCGCTTGCAAAACAAGGTCAACCTCATGAACGAGCTAGACAAAATCAAGCGTATCATTCAAAAATCTGCTCCAGACGCGCCACATGAAGTGCTTTTGGTGTTGGATGCGACAACTGGACAAAACGCCATGACCCAAGCAAAAGAGTTCAAACAAACGACAGATGTAACTGGTCTAGTGCTAACCAAACTCGATGGAACAGCCAAAGGTGGTATTGTTATCGCCATTCGGAATGAGCTGCATCTACCAGTTAAGTTGGTTGGTCTAGGCGAAGGGATTGACGATTTGCAAAAATTTGATGCAGAAGAATTCGTCGTTGGACTATTCAGCGGATTGTTAGAAGAAGAATGAATAGCAAAAAATCAAGTATAAATTTAGAATTAAAAACAATCTTAAACAAAAATTAATGTAAACCATTGCAAAAGTTTAATAACAAGACAAATGTTTGCTCGATGTCAGTTTTTATAGTAATATCTTTTTTGTTGAGTGGGAGTTCAACAAGTATCATTTCTGAAAAGAGATGTGGGAAAAGGAGGGAATTGCTGTGGATACAAGAGCAGATTGGCAAAAAGAGGCTTACGAAAAAGCAGTCCAAGAACTTCAAAAACGCGAAATGCAATCAAGACGTTAAAAATTATTGAAGTTAAAATTTATGAACAAACAAACACGCAAGGTTGGATGGGATGAACCTTGCGTGTTTGTTTTTTTCGTATTCGTGTATTTAAAAAGTCAAAGTTTGCTTAGTCTCACAAACAACTACATGATTGACTTCTTCAAACCACTTACGGCTTTCGTCATGGTAGGTCATAGGGTACTTATCCAAAAGGGTCAAGATAGGCTCATTAAAGAGCTTGCCGTATGGATAGTTGAGCTGGATATTCATTTTCAGCTCGTGAACTAGGCTGTAATATTCAAACATTCTACTGCGGATAAAGTATTCGTCGTCACTTATCAAGACCTGTGGTAGCTTCCGCAAAATAGAGCCGAAGTTTTTGATAGAAAACAAAATGACTTCTTGGTGGTCGCTATCAAACTCGTCCATGCGTTGCATGAAAGAAAAATGCAGTTCCAAAGCCTCTTGTGCCTCTTTTTGTAGATCTTTTGTATCCATAATCTCTCCTCCTAAAATTCTATTTTCCAAATAAATGTCCGAAAAATCCTTTTTTCTTGGCAGTCATTTTCTGCGCTAGTTGTTCATGGGCGTGTGGAAATAATTCAGCAATATCCACGCATTCACTATTTACCGCATCATTTTTTGTTGCTAAAACCAGCACGATTGTTTCGTTGGTTATGCTGTCAGTTCCTTGCTTAATCATGTATGGTATGCCGACACTCTTTGCTAGAAGACTGTATTTACTGGTAACAGAAGTATCTAGTGCGCCGTTTAAAAAGAGTACGACTTCCTGAGCAAATCCTTCCTTAAGCTTTTCAGAAAATGATTTGAAATAGCAATCATCATGGATTTCCTCATTGTTCATCGTCACCAAAATTCGCTCGCGGAAATTCCCCAGATACTTGCGACATTCATCAGCCTTGAGTTGTGGTTTGCCGTAAATTCCATTTTCTAAACGTTTTTCAACATCCATTTCACTCATTCTACTACCTCTTTTTGTATTATTCAGGCTTATTTTAACAGACAACAGCAAAAAAGGGAAAAAGTTTCCGTAAAAATGCTATAATAATTACTAATAGAGAAGAAGAGAGGGAAGAATTTGATTAAAGCAGTTTTTTTTGACATTGACGGCACGCTGGTCAATCGCCAGAGTATCGTTACGCAATCAACCGTGTTAGCCATCCAAAAAGCACAAGAAAAAGGGATTTTGTGTGGTGTGGCAACTGGGCGTTCTCCGCAATGGGCGAAGCCTTTGATTGAAAAATATGGCTTAGACTTTGCTATTACCTATAATGGACAATATATTTTTGAAAACGGAGGCAAGGTACTTTCCGCGCGCCCTTTTGACAAAAAGGTTATTCGGGATTTGGCGCAATTTGGCGATGAGCACAATCGTGATTTGTCCTTTGGCAGTGCAACGAAAATGGAGGGTTCGACTTTGCTCAAGGTCGGCAATTCCAATCTGGTGCGCTTAGTCAGTCCGATTATTCCCAAAGAATTTGCGCTAGGTTTAAAAAATACATGGCAGCACGTAATTCGCCGTTATAAAAAAGCAAATTATCAAGATGCACCGATTTTGCGTGAGCCGATTTACCAAGTCATCATGATTTCGCCTGAAAAGGAAGAACAGGAAATTCGTGAGCGCTTTGCCAACACTTCTATAACGCGCAGCAATCCTTATTCGATTGATATTATTCCAAAAGGCGGTTCGAAGATTAAGGGGATTGAGATTTTCTGCCAGCTGCATGGGATTGATGTCTTGGAAACTATGGCGTTTGGCGATTCTTGGAATGATATGGAAATGCTACAAGGTGTCGGTTTTGGTGTGGCGATGGGTAATGCTATTGAGCCGCTCAAGGAAGTGGCGGATTTTGTTACGACCAGTAATGATAAGGACGGGATAGCTCGTGCCTTCATGCAGTTTGGACTCTTGGATGAGCATATCGAAGAAATCGAAGAGGTTATTACTGAGTTGAGTATGGAAGATATGCTGGTTAGTGATACTGAGGGCAAGGAGCAGTGGCTGATTCCGGTGGTTGAAGGTATTGTACCACCCAAAGCACACAAGGCATTTTGGAGTGAAGATGCCAAATTCAATCAGGTCAAGGCTTTTCATCAGGCAATGGATGATGTACCTAATGACATTCCTCATGTGCTGAATACGGATGTGGCTAGTTACCGTATGGGCTTTAAGGCGGAAGAAATTGTTGAGTTTTTATTTGCAACCAGTGACAATGACAAGGAAACTTTTCATAAACTGGTTGAGCAGCTGATTGCTGATATTCATCAATCAGTAGAAAAGATTGAAAGCAAGGGGGAATTTACCGAAGATATTCTTGCTGAACAGGCGGATGCTGTGGTGGATTTGCTCTACTTTACCTACGGAACCTTTGTTCTTATGGGGATTGACCCGCATGAGATTTTCCAGATTGTGCATAATGCCAATATGGGCAAACTGGCAGCAGATGGGAAACCGCGTTTTGATGAAGTGACTGGTAAGCTCTTGAAACCGGAGGGCTGGGAAGAAAAGTATGCGCCGGAAGCGAAAATTCGTGAGGAGATTGCAAGGCAGATAGCTGAGCGATTGGGCGAGGAACAATAATTTGAGAGTGGAGAAATCCGCTCTTTTTTCTAGAAAAAAAGTTCAGGTTGCTGCAAGAGTCTTCCGCCAACGTTGAGATACGAACATTTGGACAGAAGACTTTTGCGGCAACCTGAGAACTTGTAGCTAACTAATAATTTTTACTGGTACAATATTTTCTTAATCATTTCCCCGTCAATATTCCCACCAGACAAAACTAGCGCGATTTTCTTTCCACCGATTTGAGCAGCATAGTCTTTTACTGCGGCTATAGTCGTGCAACTAGCAGCTTCGGCGACTATTTTTTCTTGTGTAATCAAGAAAGAAACAGCCTGAGCGATAGATTTTTCAGAAACAGCAAGAATTTCATCTACATAATCTTTAACCATTTCATAACTCAGTTGGTCAACTCCGCCGATTAAAGCCTCGCATAAGGAGGACTCAGATGGATATTCCGCATAATGCACACCGTCTTCGTAGGATTTAATCATAGCAGGGCAAGCAGCTGTCTGCACGCCGATTATGCGAATGTCAGGCTTGATTGCTTTTGCAGCTACCGCAATTCCTGTAATCAAGCCACCACCGCCGATAGGTACGACAATGGTGTCAATCTCAGGATTTTGCGTTAAAATCTCAATGGCAATACTGCCTTGACCTGCATAGACTTCCTTGTCAAAATCAATAAAGGTTAGGCCCTCTTTTTCAATTTCCGCAAGTCCTAAATGGTGTGCTTGGTCATAATTGTCGCCAATCAAGACAGCTTGTGCGCCGAAGTATTGAATTTTTTCAATCTTGCTTTTTGGAGTAATCTTCGGTACGTAGATTTTGACCTTTTCAATTCCTAGCATTTTTGCAGCGCAACTGACTGATATTCCGTGATTGCCAGAGGAAATGGCTGCAATTCCTTTGGCTTTTTGCGCTTCACTCAAGCTAAGCATTTTACTTAAAGCACCGCGAATTTTGAAGCTTTTGACTTCTTGTAGGTTTTCTAGTTTGAAGAAATACTTGCACTCCTCATCTCCTAGATAATAAGAAGAAACAAGCGGAGTGGCTGGCAGATAGGGTTTGATAAGCTGGTAGGCTTTTTCAATGTCTTCGTAGGTTAGTTTTTCCATAGGCTTATAGCTCAATTTCCAATAGAATTGGGGTGTGGTCTTGACGGTCGCCTGAGGAAATCATTTCTGAGTTTTTGATGTATTTAGCCACACGATTGCTGGTTAGCCAGTAGTCAATTCTCCAGCCAGCGTTGTTGATTTTGCTGGTTTTTGAGCGTTGCGCCCACCATGTGTAAACTTCAGGCACATCTCCATGCTTGTAGCGGAATGTATCCGTAAAACCAGCGTCTAGCAATAGACCGAATTTTTCACGCTCTTGGTCGGTAAAGCCCGGTGAATTGCGGTTTTGATTAGGATGTTTCAGGTCAATTTCCTTGTGTGCTACATTGTAATCGCCGCAGGCAATAACCGGTTTTTGTTTGTCTAATTCTAGTAAATATTCGCGGTACAAATCATCCCATTCGCCACGTTCTTCTAGTCTTTTTAGCCCATCTCCAGCGTTTGGTGTATAGACTTGTGTAATGAAAAACTCAGGGAATTCCAGTGTAATAATACGCCCTTCGGCATCCATTGTTGTTGGTGCCTGAATTTCAGGATAGGTAACGATAGGCTCAGGTAGGCTTTCCTTGTATAAAAACATGGTTCCTGCATAGCCCTTGCGAGCTGGCTCATCACTTGAGCGCCAAACGATTTTGTAGTTCGGAAAAAGTTCAGCTAAAGCAGCCAGATGTTTCTTATCCGGACCAGTTGCTTTTAGTTTGGTTTCTTGAATAGCAAGAATATCAGGAGCTTTTTCAGACAAGTTTTCCAAAACAGCCTTACTCATCATAGCGCGAGGAGAAGCGCTAGTTAAAGCAGCATTGAGCGAGTCGATATTCCAAGAGATAAATGTATAATTCATGAATGGTACACCTCGTTTTTTTCAGTATATTCCTATCATACTATAAGCAAGATAAGGATAATACAAGAAAGCTCAAAAAGTCGCCTATAACAAAATTTTTATTCGCAAACTATCTTCATCCATTGCTTTTTATCTGTTCTTTCGCCCTTTTGCTCTTGTTGTTGCAAAAGCATTTTTTTATAGCTTAAAAGAGATTGGCTAGCTTGCCCAAGTGCCTGAAAAAGCTCATCCTTATCAGGAAAAACCAACTCTTTACTTGCATTCTTCGCCGTTTGGCTTCGAGCCAGAATAAGCAAATTAGCCTCATAAGCCCGCTTTATCAGCTGGTCAACTTCCATCCCTTGATGAATGTCCAAGTAAAAATCAGCCTGCGAGAGCTCTTTTTCAATCTCACGCTCGCTAATATTTGGCTTGAGAATGAGATTGTCATGGTTCTTTTGATAAGTGTAGAGCTTGTCACTCATGTTGGTTTTGGCACAAACAACAAAATTTAGCTGTGGAAATTCACTCAAAAGCTCGTCAAAATCTAGTAGGACGTCACTTTGCGTAACAATCAATGCTTGTTTGTTGCTAGTTTTTCGTGCAGTAAACTCACCGATTGGCGACAAGTAGTTTAAAGCAAGCCAAGTATCAGGAAACTCCTTTTGTACCCTTTCTAAGTAGGCTCGTTCCTCAAAGACAATCTGTTTCAAAGCGACATTGTGCTTCAATTCATCCACCATATTACCGGGGATTTGCGACATAGTCTCCTGCCAGAAAAGTGTTGCAGCAGGTGTATTCAACTTTCTTCGCAAGACAAATAAGGGATAAGAAAGTGAATTGATAAGGAATTGGCTGTCTTCTCTTACTTGCTCCAAGTCCTCTAAAAAATAAAGAACAAAGGCGCTCAGATTAAGAAATTGCAGGATTTTTCCCTCGTGATAAAGGGTAATTCGACCCGTTTTTTCATTGATAAGAATGGTTTCCTGCCCGTCTTTTAGATAGGCAGTCTGGCAAATCTTTCCTTGCTCATAATATTGTTGGGCATAAAGGACACCAACTTGATTGTAGAGGTCGGTTTTGGTTTCTTTTTGCTCTAAAGAATACCAAGTTACCGCTCGTGCTTCACGAAAACTTCCTGCTCGGTAGAAGACTTTACCGCGTAAAAATCCGTCGTGATATATCGAAGCGTAGTCAGGATTTTCGTGACGGACTTCATAAAAGGGAGGCATTTCCACTTGATTGAAAAATCTACCCTTGATGCTACTCGACTTATCCACCGCAAAGTGCGTGAAAGGACTGATAGCACCAGTTGGCAGAACGCCGTCATACTGGCAAAAAAGAGCAAGTGTGGAGATTTTCGCCGTCTTTAGCGAGCGTAAAAGACTTTTGGTTGGTGTATTGTACTGGTCAAATAATGAAATCAACATCAAACCACCTCCAAAATCTCTTTCCATCTTTTCTGTATTTCCTTTTTCAAAAACCGCTCCGCTGAAGTTTTGGCAGCAAGTCTTGCATCTTTATAAAAGTCTCCCTTGTAGAAAGCCACAATAACCTGAGCAATTCGCTTCTCGTCTTCTGGAAAGTCCGTATGCTTTATCAAAAAGCCGTTCTTCCCATCTTGGATAAATTCACGATTGCCATAATTGACATCAAAGCCAATGATAGGCAGGCAAGAACCTTGTGCTTCCAGCAAACTCAAACCAAAACCTTCGGAAGTAGAAGCACTCAGATAGGCCCCATATCCAGCATAAACTTGACTTAAATTCTTATGACCTAGCAGTTGAATATATTCATTGGCTTTCAAATCAGCGATTAATTTATCTAGTTTTTCCCTTTTTCCACCACCGTAAATATCTAGCCTCAGCTCAGGGATTTGCTTTTTGGCTAGAGCGACACTGCGGATAAGGACATCAATATGCTTTTCAGGTGCCAATCGCGAAGCGCTAATCAGTGCATACTTGTCAAAATCCTCTCGCTCATGGATTTCTTCCAAATATCCCACAGGCACGGTTCTTATTCCTTTATAGTCCTTGAGTTGCGACTTTAGCACCTGCTCTTGTTTTTTGGTCGAAACGAGGATTTTTTCAAAATACTGGGCATTTTCAAAGACATATTCGTAAAAGTTATTCCACAATATCCGTCCTTCTTTTGAAAATGGCTGATTGAAATGCTCTGCATGAACCACCGCAAACAAGCGTTTCTTACCAGCGAAAACAGGCAACACTGCATCTAAAATATCTGTTGCTCTATCAAGGATAACCACATCATTATCGGCAATTTCGCTCGAGAGTTTGCGGAAGAAGTATTGGAAAAACTGCGATTTGCCATCCAATATCTTCCCGTCAATAAAAGTCTGGGCTAACTTGCCATCAATCAAAACTTGACTATAGGCAACTTTCCCCACTTCATCAAAGAAAATCCGACGAACAGGCTTAGAGTTGAGATAAATCTGCCGATTATTCAAACGGTCATCATAATGGTCCACACTTTCCAAACGCCGCTCGACAATAGTATCAATGCGGTCAACAAATCCGCCATTTACCAGCCAAATCTTGTATTTAATGGGCTTGTTCGCCAGCATGACATCGATAAACTTCTCATTTTTTTCCGTTACAGTAAAGTTTTCGGCAATGCTTTCTAAAAAGCGTTCCACTGGATAGGTGGACGCTTTGGTTGGTCGATTGGCAAGATAGTTGTATATCCAAATGACGCTATTGTCGCTAAAGCCCATATTTTGCGTGAAGTTTTGCAGATTGGTCGGCATATAGTCCATGAAGATATAGTAATCCTCAATATTTTCAAGCTCTCGCAAAAGCTCCATGCGGTATTTTTGGGCATATTCCACTCCGCTAGAAGCCCAGCCGATACTCTTGTTTATGCTAAAAACTTTCATTGGCTCGCCTCTTTTTGAATACGCTCTTTGAGTTCAAAGAGATTGTAGTTGATAATCATCCCATCTTGCTTAAAGGGGATATAGCGTGTTAGATTGAGATTGCGCTTGATTAGCTCGCCTATCTGATTGAGGTACATGGGTTCATCCGAATAATAGATATAACCGGGAATTTTTTCAAATTCCATTTCTTCGTGTTTGATTTTGTAGTTGCTACTTCGAGCTATGATGTTTTTAGGCATTTCTAGCTTGAAGTCTTCAAAATTGACGATTGGGTTGGACAAGAAGACTTTGGCGTTAAAGTTTGCCAAAAGGGCATTGGTGTAGAAAAGTGCTGCTGCACTCGACATTCCTGTACCGACGACATAGACATTCTTGGCTCCGTAACGCACGGCTGTCTTTATCAAAAGCTCCAAAACCACCAGTTTGTCGCGCTCGTTGAGATACATGGAGTTGAGGAGATTGATGTTGGTCAGATGCAGCTGGTTCATTTCCACATCACTAAAGGCATCCGTCCAATAATCATTAAGAAAGTTCTCACTAATCTCGCCAAAGGTTATCAGCAAATCTTCGGTCTTTGTCGATTTGACGATGTGATAATTGATATTTTTAGACAATCGTTTGTAGCTATTGGGTTGCGTAGCGTTGGCTACTCGCTTCCTCAAGGAAAGATTGACAATCTCGAAGTTTAAAAACTGAAAACTTCCAGCTCCGCGAGCGTGGATACTGACCCGATAAGCTGCAGTTCTGGCTGGGACTTCAAAGGTAATCTTGTCGTCATTTCGGGAAATAATGCTAGGAAGTTCTTCATTTTGCTTGTCATAAAAATGGATGTTCAAAAAAGGAGTGAGCCCTTCTTCACGGTAGTTGATATCAAGCATATAACGCTCGCCAGCATTCATGGGTGGCAAACGTCTGGAAAAGCCACTGCCTGTAGCGTTTTGCTTGCTGTTAAAATGCATAATCTCAATATCTTCAGTCAGAAAATCATGCCCATAAACCAAACCCTCAAGCGTTCCCGGATAGATGACACTGGCGCCATCAACATTGCCCAAGCGGTCACTTGGCAAAAAGTAAATGCGTGCATATCCTTCAGCTTTCATGATTTTCCTCCTTGAGTATTCTTAGTACATTGATGATAAAACCCTGCATTTCGGGAATTTTATCGGCATGCTTGCCATCACTAGCGACGTGTTGCAGCTTGGCTCCGCTCTTGTTGATAAGTTCTAAAAGCATTGGCAAAGACCTTCCGTCGTATTCGTCTTGGTTCATGGTAAATAGATGGAATTTGCTTTTGGATAAATCACTTTCTTTAAGACGCTCAATCAATAGGTTATCAAGGATAGGTGTGTCTTCCTTGCGAGCTCCTTCCATTAGATAGTGTCTAGCGGACAAGAACCAGCCGTCCATTGACCAGATTAAGTCCTTATCAGCACTCATGGTACCTAGACTTATCAAAGGTTTTGAGGCAATGATATGCCCCGCACCGAATTTTGCTCCGTAATACAAGGAAGGAAAACTCCCCATTGAGTAACCATTGACTATCAGATTTTCCCTCTTTAAGCCCAGCTTATCCAAAACTTCTTGAATGCGGGCTTCGATAGCTTCAACATACTCCTTGTTGAGTTGCTTACCCAACTGGAAAACACCGCCACGAGTGCGGGCATCTTGGAAGAAGAGGCAGGGGAAGTCAAATCTGGTCAAAGATAGGTATTCATACTTAGGTAGCTGGTTGAGATAGCCTGTAAAGCTAACCACCAGATAGCGATTGTCCTTGCCCGGTACAAAGTGGCTGAGGATTTCCTCGCCATTGGCAAGTAGCTTGCGACTGTCACCGGGCAGGAAAGTGCCAAAACCATAACGGCTCTTACGAAAGTTAATCTTACCCAAACGCACAGTACCTTCGCCCTTTAAGTGCAAGGAAAGTTGTAAGGCATCCTTGAAGGTGGTCTCAGGGACTACTAGAGTAAATTCATTTGTCGTGAATTTTCGCTCTTGGAAGCTTTCGTCCGCCCCAAAAAAGCTAAAAATAAGTTCATATTGCGCATTACCAGCTACTTCAATATCTGCATAAAATTCATAGGTAATGCCAGCTTCTAAGCCAGAAATTGGCAGAGCGAAGGATTTCCCCCAATATCTCTCAATATGATTGGACCAATAAAGTGCTTCAGTAAATTTGTCGCCAAAATTCCCATGAAAAATCATCTCATAGCGTCCGTTACGCTCTAAAAAAGCAGGAAAAGAACTTGGAATTAAAGCAAATTCACTAGGATTAATCTCTCCAGCCTTTTGTCCTTGAAAGAAGGCTTTGGCGATGAAATCAAGGAAGTCTTCGGCGGACAGCTGCTGAAATTGTTGGCTCAAGTCAAAATGACCCAGCTGGTTAAAGAATAGCCTGTCCTCATCACTGCCATGAATATAGAGTATTTTCCGAGTAGGTGTCCAGTCTAAGAGACTTGATTTGTCTAAGTTGCTATTGGATAAGTCCACTAATAGAAAGTCAAAAGGCTCTGTTTTTGCTTGGATTTCTGACAGGCTTTTATGCACCAAAGACAAGTCGGTCTGATTTTTTGCAGGAAATTGCTGCGTTTCTAGTTCTATAAGTTTTACCATTGCAAAATCTCCTTATAGCGTGCGACCGTGTTTTCCACGTTGAATTCTTTTTTGATAGTTTCCATATCACTTATGTGCTTGCTTTGAAAATCTAGTGAGGTTAAGAGTGCGAGGATTGCTTGGGCAACATTTCTCTCAGAAACCACCATGCCATTGCTATCTGTGACATAGAGCCCTTCTTCTAAAGCATCAGGCAGGCAAATAATTGGGATTTCATAAGACAAAGCCTCACGAATACGGTAACTATAATGAGCAAAAGGATGCAGGCTCAGTAAAAGTCGTGCCTCACTCATCTCTTTGTCGCCCACCAGACGATAGGGGGAGCCAATCACGCGAGCAAACTCACTCATCTGCCGCTCATCAATAATCTTTCGTAACTCAACAGCTGCCTTTGTAGAAGTCGTTTCAATGACAAACTCAATAGCAGGAAGTTCTTGACTCAGCTTTTTCAGACTGTCAAATAGCTCCTCCCAGTTGATATTGGACCCTTTAGCACCTGCGTCGATATAGACCTTGCTTTTCTTTTCGCGCAAGGCTTTTGATTGCTTGTCAAGTGTTGGCAGATAGTTGTTCCAGACGAACTTCACAGTGCTACGGCTGGCAAAGCGTTGTTTAAAAATATCCAGCTCTTTTTTGGTATTGAGAATGACCGTATTCACTCGGTTATTGGTAAATACCTCCTCGCCCAAGCCAAAGAGCTTGCCGCCATCTAGTCCTTGGTCAATCATGAGAAAGAGTTTGTCGCTCACCACGCTCGTCTCCATGAGTGGTGCAGCAATCTCATAGTCTGCGGTAATCAAAAAGCGGTCGTCCTTGTCGGATTTCTCGATAAGTTTTTTCAGAAACTCGCCCTTAAACGCTCGCTCGCTGAGGATTTTCCCATCGGGCAAGTCCACTTCTTGAATAGTGAAGTTGCGGTAGTTGATATGGATAATCTCCTTACCCGCTGCATCAATGAGGGTACGTTTTTCCTGCTTATCGCTAATCTTCTCAAAAATCGAAGACAGAAAGCCGCGGTCATCATACTCATAAGTCTTGAACAAAGTACCGTCTTCATTGTATTTTTCGACGGATTTGATATTGAGATGCCCTATGTCATAAAAACGCACCTTGTAACGCACCAAATCCTGCTCATCCAAATAAAAGAAAACGTGGCGTGGGTTACGCAAAACGCGGTAATCAGGACTGATTTTCAAAGCATCCAAGCCAAAAATACGACTAGGAAAGTCTTCGCGTTTTTGTATGGTATTATAGGCATTCAAGGTATCTTCGTGTTGGATTTCCTGAATGGAATATTTATAGTCAGGCTGCAAAAGAAACGAAAGCACCACGACCTTAGACTCCACACCCGCTTCTTGAAACATTCGGTGCATCTCGATGGCTAGATTTGGTCGGTCGTTACCACTATATGAGCTTAAAAGATAAATCATTGCGTTCCCCCACCTTTACATTAAAGCTTGTTTCGTTACTTTTATTCTATCATTTATTAGAATAAAACGGTGTCTTAACCCCTTTGTTAAAGGGATTTAGAGAAAAGTATCGTGATTTTTATAGCCCATTACTTAGTAGAATGACTTTATTTTAAAAGACAAATGAAAACAAGTAAAAAATGAGGTTTCCCCAATCACTTTTCAGATGATTGGGGAAACCTGTTTTCTAGTCCTTTCCTTTCGGACGAAGCTCGGTTTTTCCTTTGCTTGTCGTGTGGAAAGTGGTGTTATGGGTGCGTCTGCGTACTTGTGTGACAGTAGACCTGCTACCCGGGGATTGCTTGTAGACCCGCTTGGCTGCTCGATGTGCTTGACTTAGATGGTCGCGTTCTTTGAAGTTGTCAAATGGTGCGTCCACTATGTCAGGAGTTGTAGGGTTTAAGGCAACAGGTGGGTCAGAAACTTCTTCGGCTAAAGGAATGTCTGTTTTTTCGACTTCTTGCTCGGTAGTTTCCGGTGCTTGATTGCCTAGTCCTTGACTTGCTTGTGGGACTTGGGCTGATACTTCTGAGCTTGTGCTTGGCTCAACCGTTGGCGCTTGAGTTGATACAGGCTTGTTGCTATTTTCAGCTTGCTTGCTTGTGTTTGTACTTGAACTTGCAGAGCTTGCTGAATGTTCAGGAGTTTGTGCGACTGGGTCTGTTTTGTTAGACAGTGGTTCTTGGGTTGAGTTGGTCGCACTTGGACTGGTGTTGTCAGCTGTACCTTTTATTTCGTCATCGGTTGTCGCAAGTGTGCCTTGTTGGTTGCTATCCACATTGTCGTAGTATTGCCCTTGATTGACAGGTTCTGATAACACTTCACTGTAAACCTCTGATGTTGGAGTGGAGCCAGATGAGCTTGAAGTTTCATCAGTTGTACCTTGATTGTCAGTTGTTGATGAAGTTGAGTTATCAGAGTTTGTGGCTTGGTTTCCTGTTTCCTCAGAAGCAGTATTACCTTCTTGTGAAGTTGTTGTGGTTTGATTAGCTCCGTCTGTTGTGTTTGCAGGGTCGGAAGTTGTTGTTTCTTTGTTGTTTGAACTATTTGTGTCGTCAGGAGTTGAATTGACTTCGGATTGGTTGTCAGTCGTTGAAGTGCTTGTTGATTGCGTATCAGAAGTTGTAGCACCTGCGGATTGACTGTCTGAATTCTGCTCGCTTCCTGTTTGGTTGTCAGATGCCAAAGAATTTTCTGATATTGTATTACTCTCGGACTGGTTATCAGAACTTGCGGTGTTTCCAGTATTAGTCTCCGAAGCCGAGTTGTTTTCTGGAGTGCTAACAGAAGAAGAATTGCTTTCTGTCTGGCTTTCGGAAGTTGAGTTTGTTTCACTGTCTGATGTACCTAGAGCTTCAGAACTTGAAGTTTCTTCATTGCCGGAGTTGCTTGTTGTTTCAGAAGTTGAATTGGCTTCGGTATCAGAAGTGTTTGACAAATCAGTATTTGAAGTGGTGTTGCTGTCTGAGTTGTCAGGAGAGCTAGAATTTGAATTTTCTTCATTGTCCGAGTTGCTTGCTGTTTCAGAAGTTGAATTAGAACCACTTTCCGAAGTGTTAGAAGTTTCGGTATCGGAATTTGGAGTGGCGTTGCTTTCTGAGTTGTCGGTAGAACTAGAACCTGAATTTGTCTGACTGTCAGAATTTCCAGTTGTTTCAGAGTTTGAGCTTTCTTCGTTTCCTGAATTGTTTGAAACATCAGAAGTTGAATTAGAACCAATTTCTGAGCTATTTGTAGTTTCCGATGTTGAATTTGTTTCACTGTCTGAATTGTCAAGAGCTGTAGAATTTGAATTTTCTTCATTATCTGAGTTGCTTGCGGTTTCAGAACCTAAAGTGGAGTTATCCTCTGAATTGCTTACAGGTTCAGAAGTTGAATTAGAACTACTTTCCGGATTGTTGTCAATCTCAGATGTTGAACTTACTTCAGTATCAGAAGTGTTTGTTGTAGCTGAGTTTGAAGTGATACTGTTTTCTGAATTGTCGGTAGAAGTAGAGCTAGGATTTGTTTCGCTGTCCGAAGTACCACTTGTTTCGGAATTTGAATTTTCTCCGCTGTTTGAACTATTTGCCGATTCAGTTGTTGAGCTTGTGCCATTCGTGCTATCTGCTTCACTTAAACTTTCACTTGAGCTTTCCGCTTCGCTTAAGCTTTCACTCGTACTGTCCGCTTCGCTTAGGCTTTCGCTTGCACTGTCTGCCTCGCTTAAACTTTCACTTGAGCTTTCCGCTTCGCTTAAGCTTTCACTTGCACTTTCTGCTTCGCTTAAGCTTTCGCTCGTACTGTCCGCTTCGCTTAGACTTTCGCTTGAGCTTT
>Ga0268261_10000569_pt1 | contig 23522 bp, 23 predicted proteins | sample TergutNc150P1_FD_190353 | JGI IMG/M metagenome (GOLD analysis project Ga0268261, IMG submission 190353) | Nasutitermes corniger P1 segment gut microbial community from laboratory colony in Florida, USA - Nc150 P1 (SPAdes) (version 2) | ecosystem: Host-associated > Arthropoda: Insects >...
AAACAGCCCACAGACCCAGACGCACGCGGACAAACGGCTAAGCACTACATGAACCAAGTGGCAACAAATAAGCAACAGCTGGGGATACCCCTGATGATGGGCTGATAGAGGCCCAAAACATGTAGGGTAGAGACGTATAAATAAAGAAATATTACAAAAGAAAGTGGCATCTGTTGGTAACCCTTATCATAATACTTAAAGGATGCACGGTATAAAAAACCTAAAATTCCAAAAAAAGAAGATTGTGTCTGCTGACTTTGGTCATGCTCTGTTCTCTCATTTGTCTACATATGGTGACCTGACGATGCAAGACATGGTTTGGTTTTGTATGGCCCAGTTTAAAGCAATGAAGTTTGACGCAGTCTGGTTCAGTGCTCATATACAAATTTAAGATCTCACATATTCATTCATTCCATTGGCATGTGCAGAATGTGACAATTCCTTGCCGTTCTCAGGAGCTTCTTCCATTCCTCTCTGTTATGTACTTTTTCCTGCCACCCTTCTCCACCAACTATTCTTGCATCCTCTCTCACTTCATCTTGCCATCTATTTCTTGGTCTACCTCTCAATTTTATTGTTCCCAAATTCATATATAATACCCTTTTGGGAATTCTATTTACTTCCATTCTCTGTACATGCCCAAACTAACGTAATCCATTTAACCTTATTGTCTCTATTACAATAGGTTTTTTAACACACAGAGAGGAAAAAGAGAATGCAGAAATATTTAGGGCAGACTTCACGACTTTTAGAAGAGACAGGCATGCCAGGGGTGGTGGTGTGTTTATTTGTGTTAAAAATAATACTGCCTGCTCGAAGCTGTGGGTTGACGACAATTTCGAGATAATAGCTGTGGAGGTTAAAGGCAGTGACTCTAAATGCACGTGGGAAATCATTGGCATTTACAGAGCCCCAAGTGAGGACATACGGGTTATTGAAAAGTTGGCTGCCGGAACCAGTTTTCTAGGAAATTCTACGAAGTGGAGCATTACAGGAGGCGATTTAAATTTGCCCCAAGTTGACCGGAAAGGGGTCGTGCAAGGTGCTAGTCTTACTCGGGCATTTATAAACAGATTCGTGTGGGACAACGGGTACACTCAGGTGGTTGGAAAACCGACCCGAGGGGATTCTTTACTGGACATTTACCTCATTCGACCCGAAAGTGCACTCATATCCTGCGGTACGGTGCAAGGGATCAGTGACCATTGTGGTGTGTTATTAGACGTGGAATGGGTGGAAACAGGTTTTGTGACTCAGGAGCAATGACTAGTACCAGTGTACCACAAAACAAATGTGTTTGGGCTACAAAAGTTTCTTCGGGATAAATTACCAACATGGGCAAATAATGGTAGCTGCGTAGAAGACATATGGAAAAATTTCAAGGACATAGTTTTTGTGGGTATCAAAAGTTTTTTTCCGCATAAAAATCTGAAACAAAATTCGGATCCAGAATACTATAACAAGGAAGTGAAGTGACTAAAGATAAAGGTCAGAAGAGCATACAATAGGAGAAAATTAGGCACGCACTACCAAGCAGAGCTGAAAAGGCTATCCAAGAAATTGTTGACAGCGAAAAGAAAAGCATAGGAAAAATTCTTGAGCTCAGTATTACAAAATGACGGTAAATCCTGGTCGGAGTTTTACAGGTTTGTAAATAGACATAAAGGAAACAGGGAAAATATTCCTACGATCAAAGACTGTAATGGAGGGCTCATCACTGATCCTGTAGATAAGGCAAATAATCTAAACTACTATGCTTATGTGAGCGGGACATCCCAGATAAAATTGCAACCCACTCGGATAAACCCTTCACCATTAAAATTGGCATTATTAGGAAGCGGTTAGCAAGGATCAGGAGAAATAAATCAGTAGGACCTAATGGTATTCCTGGCGCGATTGCTAGACATAACAATTAACAATGGTACTATACCAAGGGATTGGAAAAAAGCCAGTTGTTCCTATTCACAAAGAAGGCAATCGTTCAGTAGTCAAAAATTACAGGCCGGTCAGCTTAACCTCAGTGGTATGCAAACAAATGGAACACGTCATAGCAGGTTATATACGACAAGTGTGGGAAGACAGGGACTAGTTATACAAGGGACAACATGGCTTCAGACCGGGATACTCGTGCAAGAGTCAAATAATTACAGTCTGTCAAGATATATAATTACAGTCTGTCAGGATATATCAGACTCCTTAGATGAAGTAGCCAGGCTGGACGCGATAATAATAGATTTTTCGAAAGTTTTTGATCTAGTCCCTCATGACTCGCTGCTTAAAAAAAATCGCAGCCTCGGGCGTGGATTCAAGAGTGGTCATATGGATTACGGAATTTCTGACAGATCGTTCTCAGAGAGTTAGAGTAGGGAGGCATTATTCAGAGGAAGTTAGAGTGACGTCAGGTGTACCTCAAGGGAGCGTTCTGGCCCCACTTTTGTTCCTAGCTTACGTAAACGATATTTGTAAGAACACTGAATCAAAAATTAGACTTTTTGCAGATGATTGTATAATTTATAGAAAAATTTTAAATATCAAGGACGTAGAAAAAGGAAGGAAATGAAATGAAAATAAATCCGAATAAAAGTAAGGCAGTAAGCTTTACAAGAGCCCAGGTGAAGGAGCCGCTAAAGTATTCCCTTGGGAACCAAAAGATTCCTGAAGCTAGCTGTTACAAATATCTGGGAATCATGATACAAAGTGATTTAAGCTGGGGTGATCAGGTAAATTACACGGTTCAAAAAGCCTGGAGGGCACTACATTTCGTAATGCGTATTGTAAAAAAGGGAAATAAAAATACGAAAAGCTTAGCCTATACATCACTGGTACATCCCATTCTTGAATATGGGGCAGCGTGCTGGGATCCATACAGGGAATGTCAGATAAGTGCTTTAGACCGTGTACAAAATAAAGCTGCTAAATCTGCGCATCATTCAGGAGGCTCAGACTGGGAATCTTTGGCACAGCGTAGAAAGATAGCATGCATGTGCAAAGCGTATACCGGTGAGAGGGCATGGAAAGCGATAGGAGATAGGTTACAGGCGCCAAGCTACTTAGGTAGGGTCGGTCATTATTGGAAAATCAGAGCCAGAAAACAAAGAACAGATATCAGGAAATACTCTTTTCTGAATAGGACCATTACTGACCGGAACAAGCTACCTGAAGGGACTTCCCAAGGTAAAACGCATATTTTCAAAACGAGGGTTAGGAAAGTGTAAACCAGTGAGGAGAAGTAAAGGCGATAAAAAGTAAAAAGTGGAGGGAAGTGAGGTGAAGGGAAGTAAGTTGTTGTTAGGAACAGCAAAGTAAAGTGAAGTGTAGGGTTGATAGGATAAGTAAACAATAAATAAATAAATAAAATAAAAAGTGAAGTGAAGTGAAATGGTGAGAAGTTCTTTAAGGCAGTGAAAGAGTTTACTTTTTTGGAAATAATTTTGGGGATGATATCTGTTGATGTGATGTGAAGTTAAATAGAACGATAGGAAATGTAAATGCGTAAAGCTAAATGAAAGGGTAGTGAAGTGTAAATGTGAGGAAGTGAAGTGTCGATAAGTGTAGTGAAGTGTAGTTGGGTGAAGTGTAACGAAGTGTAGTGAAGTGTAGTTGGGTGAAGTGTGGTGAAGTGTAGCGGAGTGTTGCAGTGTAGTGACGGTCTTAGTAATAAGGTGTCAAACATTATTAGAAGACTTATGGACAATATAAAGTTGTTGCTTATATGTATTTTACGAGTATTATTATCACAATATTTTTTTTTATCAATGTATACATAGTTTTATTCCTGTTTAATAATGTAATTTATGTATTTTTATTGTACGACTATGTATTCTCACTGTATGTTTATGTATGACTACCCTGACTGAGGTTTTTCCGTGCTTTTTACTCAGTTGTAAGGCAAATGCCAGGGTAAAACCCGCAAAGACGAGGCACGGCCCGCACTCTTCCTAGTTGCTGTGTTGCTGTATGTATTTTTTGTGTTGTTCTACGTACTTTTGTGTTCTTTGTATTGTTTGTTTTGTGACATTCCCTGTATTGCTTGTGTGTATATGTGTACTGAACAACTGCCACCGGGTGGCTACCCAATTGCAGTTAAATATATATATCATATATCATATCTAAGAACCAAATTTAAGGGGAAAAAAACTCATCTTGCATTCAAGTAAATACAGTTCTTTATGACCACATCTGTCCTGTCAGCATCAACGTATGCCAAGCAATAAGAATGTAAAGTCTGCCCTCATGCATGCCATTAAGGCATATCACAAAGTTGATACACAGGGTGTCCCACTCACTACCAAACCCGGCATTTCTTTAATAATTCTAACACCAATAAAGATACTGCAACAAAATTTGAACAGGAGTACGTTCATTGTGTGAGAAATGTGACGACATCATAACATGTACTGGAAGTGGCCACTATTTGCGTCCAGACAGGATTGAACCCGGCGCGCCATATTTTGGAAAGTCCTTGCTTGTACGTCCGCTGTCACTGCCTGAATTTCTTCAGTGATGTTTGCTTTCAAGGCGTCTATGGTTCGTGGTTTGTTTTGGTAAACTCTCCCTTTCACATATCCCCATAAGAAATAATAAGGCGGCATCAGATCGGGTGAGCGTAATGGCCAAATTCCCTTTGAGATGACACGGTCGCCGAAAAAGGACTGAATTTCGGCCATGCTGGCATGTGAAGTGTGGGATTTCGCTCCATCCTGCTGGAAATATCCAACTGAGAGTTCCTCATCGTCCAATTGATTTACAGCGACTTGTTTTTAAGACAATCACTTGTGTGTTCGTTGGTGAATAATATACTTTGTTCCCTTATGTGACTTCATCCACGAAAGAACCAATAAACATCACAACAAACTGGAAGCCCATCCCAGTCCACTTTTAGAGCCACTACTACAACCTATAAACACTAGAAGACTAAAAAGATTATGGCCTTTAGACTTGCAAGGCACCTAACGTGACATTGCTGGATGAATACCCTACCACGTCATAGTAATACGTGGTGTCGTAGCCTACTTGTATAATCATTACATCAGCTTATAGACTGTATTCTTTCTGATTGCTAATAAATATTAATAATAATAAAAAACATGTTACATGACACTCAGCCAGGTTCATCCCCATACAGGACCACAAGGCCCAAAGGGAGTTACTAGCTTTGCTCTTTCCACAGAATGTCAATACAGTTTTTAACTGCAGTGTTCAGATACAGATGACCTCCACAACACCTACACAAACCCACAGACTTTCCCTGCTCTGTAACACAAAGGTCCAGTTCCAAATATCAGATACTCTACAGTTCTACACAATTCCTCAATCCCCACATGCAAACCTCACAGAGTATTCATGAGAAGCTATTAATTTCTCACACAGTCAAAAAATTCTCTGCATCTTCAGGTACCAAAAGGTTCATTACCAAGTTTGCAACAGACTACAACTTGTCCCTGTCATGAGACAAATCAATCCAGCCAACACCCTCCCATCCTATTTCTTTCAGATCCCTTTATGTCGCGTCCACACGTAATTGCAAAAAGTGACTATTAGCTTTATCACGTCTCTCCAGCTATCAGCATGAACAACCAGCCTCGCACTGACAGATTTTCATGTAACTTTCTACATACATACACTGATCCTGGTCTTCATAATGGAGACCTGTGTTCTCTGTGAGCATAAGCTGGTACTATAGGAACAGCTGACAATCTAAACACAGAAATCATGCACACTGACTCTATAAGTCTGTTTGGCAGAGCAGACTGTTGCTAATATACAGAGAAAACTTATGAGGACAACAGCAGAGCAAACATGCTGAAAGTGTGCACCCTGTTTCCTAATTTGTAACACTAACCTCTCATCCATGCCGTCTTCCAAGAAGTCTCTTTTTGCTTCAGTTTTCCCCACCAAACCCTGGCATGCACTTCCCTTCTCCTCCATGTGTGCCTCGTGCCCTGTCCACCTAATTCTCCTTTATTTGATCACTCTAATAATGTTTTGCCAAAGTACAAATCATGATGCTCCACATTATGCAGTTTTCTCCAGTGGCCTATCACTTCCTCCCTTTTAGGGGTAAATATCTTTTCACAAGCCTATCCTCAAAACATTCCACATTCTTACCTCAGTGTGAGCAACCACATTTCACATCCATACAAAGCAACAGGCAAAATTATAGTTATGTATAGTTCAGCATTTACATTTTTGGACAAGTAACAGTACAGAAGGTTCTGAAATGGAATAGTAATATATATCTCCCAAATTTACTCTGCACTACTTTATTCATGCAGCGATCTTGTCCCATAGGCAAAAACCATGATAATACTTCTAGTCTGACCACCTCTTTCCATATCCTTTGTAATTTGTCATGCAGTGATCATACCCTTTTTAATTTGTTATTCACTAATCATCCTATCATTGTATGCATTACAACCAATGCCTTTCAAAGTGGCATAAAATAAACCAAAAGTACATAAGAAACAAACAATGCCGTTCCTTCCTGTATGCAAGCAGCTATATTAGTAATGTTTATTTCTATTGGTTATAAGAAGAAGTGAAAAATAGAATAATAATAATAAAACTGTAAGAGACCTGTCCGCTGAGCGAACTAACCCTGCCACCATACTGCAGCTTGGGTGGGGGTAGGACGCGTCCCCGCACTTCCATCATGTTGTTGCTGATGGTGAGGCCAAACTCTTGAACATAGGCATCATTATTGAAGTCAGCCCGCCTAACCAAGTTGTTGATCTCCCTTTCACGGTCTGGCGCTGAGCGGGCTGTTGCTTTTATCATGGTTGATGTCTGCATGTCTGTTAGTTTCTTGATACAGCGCTGACCTGCCACTATATTGCACACCTGGACACGAAAACAACCCCACTACAATTCAAGTTTTCTAAGATGTTATACCACATCAACTCATGAATAGCCTCTTCATGGACTGCCTCATCCTGAAGAAAGGGACTCTACCTTCCTCAGCAACAGTGGCAACTATTTACCACTCAACACAGCATAACATCCCAGAAGAATTGAATCTTCATCAACACCACTCAAAGACTCTCAAACTAAACAATATTTTCACACTATGTAGATGTGAGCTATACTGCTAAATGCCAGCATCAACATGAAGACAGACATACAGGGTGCGTCAGTGAATCAGGCGATTTTGCAACACTGTTTTCTTCTGGTTCGGCAACACTGGCGCGGATGCTGCTATCGCCATTTTGCTGCCAACTTTAAAGCATTTAGTTGCAATGGAGCTGTGGACTGGAGCACAACGTGCTTTTGCTGCGAAAGCGTTTTACAAAAACGGTGACAGTTTTGTGATCGCTCAGCGTGAATTTCGAAGAGAGTTCGGGATTCATCGCAATCGTGCTGTTCCATCAGGCCGTGCCATCAGGACCTGGGTTCGAAACTTCAAGGCTACTGGTTTGACACTAAAGAAAGGAGGTAGTGTAAAATCCGTCGAACGCTGGCTTCAGACAGCCCGAGTAACACAGAGTAGCGACGCGCAGAACGGTGTGGATTCTTTCAATGGCCTCTCTCACTACCGCAATGTTCTCTGGTGTACATACTGTTTTTACACTCCCATCTTTCTTCTTTAGTGTCGAACCAGTAGCCTCGAAGTTTTGAACCCAGGTTGATGGCATGGCCTGATGGAACAGCACGAGTGTGATGAATCCCAAACTCTCTTCAAAATACATGCTGAGTGATCACAAAACTGTCATCGTTTTTGTAAAACGCTTTCACAGCAAAAACACGTTGTGCTCCAGTCCGCGGCTCCATTGCAACTAAAACGCTTTAAAGTTTGTAGCAAAATGGCGATAGTGGCACCTGCCCCAGTGTTGCCGAACCAGAAAAAACAGTGTTGCATAATCGCCCGATTCACTGACGCACCCTGTATGATCAACAAGATACTGGCAAAACAGCTCACCACAACATGGGAATGTCACTCAAAAGTAAGACCACTTTAATGACTAGTAACTCCAAAAGTACAATGTACAATGATGATAAACCACTTTTAAAAATCAAAAGCATTACTTTCTATAGTACTTTTCTTACTGAAATTCAGGTTTTCCTGAATACTTAATTTAAAAAAGAAAACAATATCTATCGCAAACCCAGAAACTAGCCTAACCCTTTCCTGTATGACACGAATTTAGAGGATCTTGGTAAATCAATTATCAGCCACCAAACAATCAATTTAAGCATGCAAACACAGTGAAACAAGGATGCCTGCACTGAAACCAGACATATAATTTAAAATCCATAATAAAAGTCACCACATATCAATAATTTTAAGCCTGGTGTGTAGGAGAAGGGCCTAACATGTCAGCAGTGTTTTAATGAAAGCTTTTTAACCTTTTTTGGTTTCAGGTTTTATGCCTAATTTATAAACAGAATTGCTACTGACAGAAAATGCAACTGCTCTAACTATACAAAACACAATGGTATTCTACACCTCAAATAATTTTGTCTTGTTAATCAGCATAATGCATTCAAAAATCATTTCCTCACAAAACTCACCCATGAATTATGGTAAAAACACTTCAAATAATATATTACCGACAATCCACAAACCAGTGGTTTCCAAAGTGTAGATCCCAAACCTGTAAGTGGTACACATCATTTTTCAAAATGATTTATTTCTACATGAAATTACAATACACACTATGCTTCAAATGCAGACTATTGTTCTTCTGTACAGTTTTCCAATTTCCAAACATATACACTACCACCCAATACTTTCTACAAGGTGCGTCACGGGAAACGGATTTTTTTGAAATGGATGTTACAGGGCAGGTAGAGGGGGTAGAGGCCTGGGTAGGGTGCAATTACACTCGTCAGGCCATGCCATTTCAGTTGACATCATGCCTCAGTAGACATTAGAGCATCGTGTGTTCGCATACGACAGTTTCGTAAAAAGTGGTAAATCACTTATTGAAACTCAGCGGCTCTTTCATTGCCGTTTCAATATCGGGTGTCATGGGAACATTCCAAGTCGCAATACCATCTTGAGGTGGGTCACATCTTTTCAAGCAAGAGGAACGATAATGAAGAAGAAACCACCTGGTCCTGTCGCAACTGCACGAACCCCGGAGAACGTGGATTGAGAGGGGCCATCGTGAGGAGTTCAACCCGTTCTGCTTGGCGACATGCTGTCAAATTGGGAATGAGCGAAAGCACGGTAAGGCGAATCTTACACAAAGATTTGGGATTCCATCCTTACAAAATGATGATTGTTCAGATGTTAAACGAAGGGGATTACCAACAACGTTTAGCCTTCGCTGACCTAATGCTCAAAATTATCAAAGAACATGAGGACGCGATCATCATGATGAGTGATGAAGCACATTTCCACCTAAACGGTTCAGTAAACAAACAGAACTTCCGATACTGGGCCGCATAAAATCCCCATGAAGTGCATGAAAGACTGTTGCACAGCCCGAAAGTGATGGTTTGGTGTGCTACTGGTAAAGTTGGCGTCATTGGTCCGTACTTTTTTGAGGAAAACGGGATTACCACGACTGTAAACTCAGCTCGGTACATCGATATGATCAACAATTTCTTGGAACCAGAACTATGGAGCCGAAGGATTAATAACCAAAATGTGTGGTTTCAACAAGATGGGGCCACCACTCACACTGCCAGAGTTGCAATGGCTGTTGTTCGAGCCATGTTCCCTGATCACCTCATTTCACAATGTGGTGATGTTCCCCGGCCTCCTCGGTCACCCATCCTTTCAATGTGCAATTTTTTTCTGTGGGGCTACCTCAAGTCGCATGTATATGAAGGAAAGCCACAAATATTAGAAGAAATGAGGGGCGCCATTCGCAAGCAAATAGGGATGATTAACAAAGAACTGTTGGAGAGAGTAGTAGCAAACTTCCGGGAGTGACTACAAATGTGCATTCTCCAAAATGGTCATCATTTAAGTGACATAATTTTTTGTACATAAACAGCCTAAAATGGCATGTAATAATGTATCATTTTGTGATACTAAATAAATTCTACACTAAAAATTAATGGAGTAATATTTATTTCAAAAAGTCCATTTCCCGTGACGCACCCTGTGCAAAAAATTATTTATGAAAACAGTTGTCTGTGAGGTTCTTACCTCAAGTGGCAAATATGTGTGTTTATGCTCCTGCCCCACCTGCAGACATGGCAGGTGAGGATATCGTAGCTTCATCTTGTACTTATCCAGGAAATACTTTGCTACTGTACATTCCACAGTCTGCCCATTTTCTAACTGAAGTGGAAAACTGATGGAACAAAAGGAAGAACAATTGCATAGTAAGATGTTTAAAGAGACATTTAACAAGGAGGAATAAATTCAGACTGTTGCATAACAAGTTCGCCAACCATCAGGGAAAGGTTCTAGAAGTCATATAAAGCAAGAAGCCTATAAACCATTGGTCAATTTCATGCCATCTAATTAAATCTGAACAGATTGCAAAAATAAATACAAAAGCAATTTTTCATTCACATTTAATGGTAACAAAACACATTTAAAACCAGATCATATTTCTGGCCTTTATTCTGTATATCTTGTTGCGATATTACAATATATTACAATAAAACACCAATCACAACTAAAGTATCTGTTGTCAGTACTTAATGTCACAATGTGTTTCAGCCGACTTGAACATCTTCAGGTAATACAAAGATAAATACAAAATACTTGGAAGGTTACTTTAAACATTAAGTTCTATAAATGTATAATAATCTCTTTTTTTTATACAAAGGGTAATAATTAATTTTTCTACTTTTGTTTAACTGTTTTCTTGCCACAGTTAGCTGTCAAGGCTGCCATCCTGTTGTCTCTACATTGAGGCTTTAAAGTAATATTTAATTCCCTAACAGAGGTTACTAGCTTACTGCTAGGTAGTCCAGTGGTGGGGTTGCCACCTTTTACCCACTGGATAGGCGTGTCCTGCAGCATTTTCTCTGCAAATGATGGAAGAGTTATAACGCTGGGACTCAGTACCCAGAGTCTCGTTAGTTAGGGTAGGTTACACCAGAGGATGGGGTGTGGGTAGGAGACGTTACTGAATGCACTTCACTACCCCTTGCCAATGACGAGATGATGGCAGTTTAATTAGGACAATGCCCAGTAAAACGTAAAATTGCTGTGAATAGCAAAGTAACAATACAATCAAGTAAAGAATTTTAAATACCTTGGTTGTGAAATTTCCTTTGGAAATGAAAAGGAAGTTCAACAAAACTAGTACAATTTTCTCAAAATACTGGGAATTGTACACAACACTTTTAAACCAACTTTGGTCTAGAAATCTTCAAAAATACAAGTACATAATGCACTGACTCTCCCCATTCTTTCATATGGAAACAAAATTTGGACCCTCAGAAAAAAAGAATGACATCAGATGAGATAAATTTTTTCAGAACAGGGGGATAAACCTTTTTTGAACACAAAAGAATGAAGAAATTTTGGAAAAGTTTAAATTAGAACCAGTTGACAAGAACCTAAGAAAATATATCAGCAACAGGATGCCAAAAAAATGCTCAATTATAGATCAAATGGACAGACGACGACTTGGAAGACCTATGAAGATTCTGACGAGGGCAAACTAGGTCTGTCAAGGCACAACTCGTGACAAATGACAATGAGGATGATGGTAATAATTCGCATAAGGATTCATGTGTGTGATATAATTTAGGCAGTTGTATATATTCCAGCAGATCTAAAGGTATGCAAGAACCTTGGAAGTTCCAGCAGTTACACTACTTAAGGTTATTTTAAGTTATCTGATTATGGTTTATAATATTATTTCAAATGTTTTCATAGAGTACTTCCATGGTTTAAGTTTTTCCTTTCTTGAATCGTGACTAACTGAAAGTTTTGTATTATAGTACGTCTGCAGGGCAAGTTTGTAATTTATAGGTTATGAGCTTCCTTCAATGGTGAATCTGGAAACTGAAATTCAAGGATACAATGAATATGCAAGTGGCACAGAAAAGTTAGAATAAGAAGTGAAATGTGAAACATTCCTGCAATTCTGAAGAAGTCTTTGATTTAAATTAGTGACTTGGATATAATCTAATTTTGACGATATTCAAATCTGGTATCAAATTTAGTAACTTCAATTATTACTGGAGCAAGGGAGATACAGATATTCTTACTGTTCTTATGCTCACAGGAGTACTGAGTGAATTTAAACATTTTTCTTCAGCAGAAATATATGTAGGTGGAAGGTTTTGTCTGTACTATGCAGAAGCTGAAGGACTGCTTAGTGCTGAAAAAATGACCATTTGTTGTGTATGGGTCTTGTTGGACTAAAGCTATGAATATGTCTTTGGTTGCAATTACCCTCCCATGTATTTTGTATTTTTCTTGTATTATATGCAGATGGCCAAGCTGGCCAAAACATGTTTAACAAATATTAAAGGCTGATAATAAAAATTTTAGTTGTGAGTGATTGTTTAATACACTTTACATATTTCTGAAATGATGACCTTGAACTGCACCCATGAGTGCATGTGCTTCTGTCACCCACACAATTTCATTACACCAAGATTTCACTGTAGTAGGGTACTTCCCAAACCCAGACCCACAGGACTACCATGACAACAATTTGCTCTATAACTGACTATGACAAACATTTTTAAATGTCTGCTCAAGTTCAAAGAAACCAGAGGATTCAAAATACAAACATGCCAGATGCACGTCTCACTCACGCAATACATTATCAGACCAGCCATCAAAACATATTAGACTTGCTTTAATTCACTGCAGCATACATAAACCCATATCAAGAGGAGTCCTTTCAAGCCCTCAAACAAAGGTCCCTCAGTAGTGAAGAACATATACTCACGACTGCATCTGTGCTGGCCTCCTCGTTACATTGCACACTCTGTACTTCCGCCTCATGGTGCCACAATGTGTAATTTCAATCTTCAGCCCCTTGATTTCTTTGGTGAATTTGACCCTCTGGGAATCTGTCAGAGGTTTACGCTGCTCGTTTATATCCCGTATGTCCAAAACTTCACACATGAATTCAATCACAGGTTGCGCCTTGTAAAAGGCCGTTGCAGAAACTGCCAACAAAATGTTTATGCAATATATTACTCATGAGACAGCAATCTGCTGTAACTCACACAATTCATCAGACTGAAATTCTTGCATTCAAGACAGCTGGTTTACAAACACACCTTCTGTCAAAAACGTTGTGTCCACAAAAACTTTGCTTCTGCTTATATTTTCATAAACACATAACATGCTAAAGTGTTGGTCCATTAAGGATCTGTGATATTTCTTCTGTCTCCTGTAAAACTGTGACAGCTTACATAAAGATGTGTATCGGAGGGTTACAACAAACTGCTGTTGCATATGAATGTCCATCACACAACACAAAGACAATATGCAACAGGCATAGGTAAATGTCTACTACTTCAATAAGCACTGTGGGGCCTTCTTTAGAACTCTGGGCAGCTACTGACCATTTAGCCTGTTAGAAACATAAGAATTTTGTAAAATATAACAAACATAAATTCAGACTTCAACCTTCCTGTATGTGACTTCAAACTTCAAATTAATTCATATTCATTTTAATCCTAGTTCAGCAGAGGTTTATTAAGTTGTATCTTCACACTAGTTATTAATTTTTATTTAGTTTCATGCATGTGCATGCATATGTGTTTGTGTGCAATACAACAGAACAGGACATTCCTGCACTGACACCAAGTAACACTTCAAACACACATCCAACCTTTCACACACTTTTATTAAAAAATCTGGGGAAAAGCACTCTCACTGCAAATAACAAATCACAAGAGTAGTGTAATATTACTGCCACAAAACCTCACATTTTTTTGTCATGATTTAATCCTTAATGATAACCACAGATCCAAGAACTGCTCAGCACACAAGACAATGTGCATAAAACATATGCAATATTTTAATCCTTAGGTTGTTACAGCTAATGTTCAATAGAGTGGATCAGCTCTCAGGAAGGGGCTGCATAGAAAAAGGAATATTTCACAGTGTTCTGGTGAATGCTGCAATGAGAACTTCAGAGTAACAAACTGGAGATTATCTGGTGGCCCTTATATAGAGCTGACAGTGTGTCATGTGAAGGAGTGGACTGCCTGATTGACTGGAGAGCAGACCATGATGCTAGCCAGTAAGGTAACTTAACCCAGCGGTAAAAAGAGGTTATGGCAAGCACTTTTTTGGGGCTCTTAGGGGGTCATGACAAGGATGTGAAAAAAGAATATGAGGCAGTTGGAGGAAAAATGTGGTAGGTATTTGGCACAAGTAAAAGTAATGAATGGAAAGGAGGGAAAAGCCACATATGGACAAATATAAGTAAATATCAAACGGCTGGAATTATAACATCAGCTGTAAAATTATATCACATATTTTAACCCGCCTCTGCTGAATGACTAAAACAGTCAACAAGCAATGCAAGTTTACAGTGCATAAGTCACCTAAAGTCATCACTCAATTAAAATGCAAAGAAAGGGTAACCATTTAATTTCTCAGCACTTTCAGAGCACCCCAGGCATTTAATTCTGATGACAAAGGAATAAAGCTCAAAAAATTTTAAGTGCTTCATTTTTGTTGTGCAGAGTACAACTATGACACTACACAGCATCACAAACAAAATGACTGTCATTTCAGTAAGTCCATTATCAAGCTTCAAAATGCAACTGATCCAATGTTCCACAGTAGCTACACACCATCAATGTTCAGCATCATCTTCCATTGGGAAGGCCTCACAGACTGATGGAAACCAAACCACACCTCCCTCCCTCCACCTAGTGGATGGTAATAACCATCTGGTGATGAAAAGAATGATCGCCCTACAGGAGTGTATGTCATTGACGGCAAGTGACGCATGACGACATCCAGGGCCTGAAAATCATTAATAATTATTAAATCCTTCATCGAAGAAAAACACAATTACAAATACAGATGGCTCTATATTCTGCACCAAGAGTGCAGCTTAAAACTGTCCAACTTAACATGGTAGCCAATGAACAAGTTGAATAAAGTATTTTTAATACCCACATAGGAAAAAACATTAAATCTTTATTTTCCATCCCTTTTACTTACACCATGAATCGTATCAACTAAGACAGGCAAATGGCATGCAAACAACACGAGCTAATATAAATTTCCTGACACCTGTTGTTCCAATACATGAACTGCTAGAAGAAATATCAAAGAACATAAAGAGCAAAGCTTTATAGTACATGGCACTCTACCATAAAAATATTTCTTCATTGCGTTACAACAGAGAAGACAATGGCTCGGCCCTGTAAAAACAACACATATAGAATGATACTGGGAAAGACATTAGACGTAAAATGAAAGGAAATGGACCAACAGTAAATGGAAAGAAAGAAACATATGGCAAGAAACTAAAAAGGACAGACTGTGTTTATACAGTACAGATCTCCATTCACTAACCTATACAAAAGGAAAATAATCTTTATAAGAGGTGAGAGACAGGGGTGGGATGGTAAGACAGAAAGGGGGAGGATGGAGAGCAGAAAGAACAAGAAGGCTTCAATGTTCTACAAATCAATAACAAAAGCATACACATACACTGCCAAATTTGGCACTGACAACACAATTATTTGCGCATTTCATATAACCAAAATGCAGAACATAAAATCGTGAAACTTGACTTTTTTACACACTGACCAAGGTTCAGTAAAAACTGCTAACTGTCCAGTGTTTCAAGATGATATGTGGATTCAAATTCAATTTCAGCTGTTAACAATCATTAAATGAGCCACCTACATACAAAGTCCTAGAACTACTGAACTACTCATAACAAAGTGAATATGGAGCCAATAATTTTAAAAAATAATAAAATCCCGACACACCCATTTTAGTGATGCTTGCACGATGGCAACTTGTGCAGGAAATTATCACATTATCTGGCCCTAAAATGTTAAACCTGAACAGTATGCTCACCTGAGTTTAGATACCAACTTGTTGTATATCCAGTCTGCAGAAAATCAAAAATCAAGAAACTGAAAGGAGGAAATATCATCCTATATTCTACTCAGATCCATTTGTTCCCTGCTTAATCTGTTCATTTATTTCTTCTCTGAAAAATGATACAATGTGGAATGTGATTCCACGTAGTCTGATATAAGTGTAAAAATGTTTCATAGGAAAATGATTAAAGAAGTAAGTTTGTTTAAAATTCTGGTACACTTCTACCAGATTACATGGAACCACATTCCAGATAACAGCATTCTTCATGATTGGTCACTGCCAGAGAACCTCAATATCAAGTATTTTGCTTTATTTAATTATTCTGTCAGTAATGTGATTATATAGCACCAAATCATAATTACTGCATGAGTTGGAAAGGTGGTGGACAGAAGCGGTCATAAATGGCAAAAAAATACGGAAACCCTCAATCACAACAGCCACTCACTCTCTGGGCTGAAATTTGATCCCACAACCTGCCAAATACAAAGCATCAGTGTTATCAATTCAAACACAACAACCAAGCACTAACTTACCAGTATGGCATCATATGGAATCTGCCTTGTGCGTCCCTCCAGTGCTTCTTCTAAGGCAAATAATGAAACTTGGGCCACCCATTTTATTGTCACTCGGAATACACGGTCTTTACCTTCACCAGGTAATGTCACCTAATAAAGCCACAAAAATGACAATAAATCACAACCCTCAAAATTTTCAAATATAATAAGTAAAACAAAATACATAATCAAAGAAAATTAAAAGCCTCAGAATATTCAGAGTCACTCTAAGTTTAGTCTCTTATAAATGTTACTTCACTGCATTCTGAATTCTAAAACACTACAATCTGGCATAAACATCAGCACTTAAATTTCAGTACATAATGCTCTGCAAGACTGTAAGTATACTCGATGGGAAAAACTCCGTATAACTCACAAGCTGAATAATACATTCAAATCCTCAATAGTGCGAATACATCTATGAATATTTTGACTAAAAACAAACACGAGAACTTCAGAATTTGGGTCTTCCAGACAGGTACCAACATCTTGAACAAATGTGCTGCTTGCATTTTCTGCAAACAGGCAACAGATTCCTTTGAAATGTTGGTACCTACCTACCAATCTACATCATACCCCAAAACAGTAACCTTAATATTCATGGATGTAATAACTTCAAATCTGAAATATCTGTAAAGCCAAACAAATCACATCTGAATTCCACTTCATCTCTTAAACCTACTTATACTCTCAGAACTATCATACTTCAAAATGCTTTAAAATTATAAACCAAATTTTGTATTCACATTACTTTCAAAACTTAAACAGAAAATGCTTGTCATAATATAGTACATAACAACAGGTACTCTACCTCCAATTCCACTCTATCATTTCCTATAGGCAGTGGATCCCTTGTGTAGAGATTATTCCGTCCATCAAACACAGGTTTCAAAGTCCCAAAAATTTTGCTATATGCATGGACCATTGTTTCAATGATTTCCCTGTTGACTTTCCGTGGGCATTTGTCTGGCTGTATATTGATATCATAGTGATGGACAAAGCCTCTAGGCATAGATATTTGGAAGTGATTTGCTCGCAGTCCTATTGGTCGACCTTCACGGCCCAAGTTTGGTCTTCTTGGACAACTGAACACTGCAATATTGAGAATGTTAACATCACTGACACTGTCCCCAGTGGTGACAGCAGTCTGTACCAAGTTTCCCAAAAGAAAACTCAAATATCTAAATAGTCATTACTGACCACAAGTAATTTCTATTACTGCAATACAATTTATGGGCAGACAGGGCAGGATGGGATGGTGAGTAACAGAAATTATGGATCAATTAAGTGTTTCTTCTCTACTTTGTGGTGATTAAGACACCAAAGACAAGCTCTCTGTATGCCCATCCACATCACATTAAAAAAAAAAGTGCATTCTATCCCCCCCTCCAAACCCCTCAACCAAGGAAAAATCTTCTGTGCACAAATTCTATGCCCTTTATATTTAAATATAGCATGGAAAGCAATGTCTGAGCAATCAATTGTAGTGTGGCAGCTCAGTTTATAAAGAAGATAACTGCCTCAGCAAACACATTGTCTCTGGAACACCCATTGCAACCAGTGCAGTCACCAACATCCACCCCCTACACTTCAACATGTTGCATTCAAGGTTTTGGGGGACAGTACTACTGCTTTTGAGACTCACAACAGTTGCATCTTACAGGGTTTAAAACCTGAGGGAAGGAGAACACTTGTAAGACCCAGGAACAGATGGGAGGATAATATTAAGATGGATCTTCAGGAAGTGGAATTGGGGGGAGGGGCATGGACTGGATTGATCTGGCTCAGGATAGGGACAGGTGGCGGGCTCTTGTAAATGTGATAATGAACCTTCGGGTTCCACAAAATGCAGGGAATTTCCTGACTAGCTGAGAACTGGTTGGCTTCTCAAGAAGGACTCTGCTCCATGGGGTGAGTAAGTAATTAAGTAAGTAACTATGCAAGTAACAGGTGCATCTGGGACACAGCTCCACTTGCCAAAGAATGTGAATGTTGGACAAGCAATCATGCAAGTATCCTGAAACTTTGACTTACTTGGCAATTCTGGAGGCTGTGGAGGCTGGTGTGGTTGCTGGGGTGGTACAAGACCCATGGCACCAGGTGGAACAGCAACAGCACCCGGAGGGCCAACAGGTCCTGGCGGACCTCCAGGAGGTCCGGGGGGAGGAGCTGCAACAGGTAAACACATCACATCAACAAACTGCCTAATGCAAGTAAATGACAGATTACTCACTTTAAACATTCTTTTATTAAGCTGTGCATATAAATGACATACCCAGAAAAATTTTAATCACCACCTACAAACCAGCAGAGAAACATTTGCTTAAAACATGAAATCATGATACCACTTTTGCAGTTACCTGGAAAATGGCATCATTTTTCTGCCCATTCACAAAGAACAAGTAAAGGTAAGGTTGCCAGGAACACACATTAGGGTGTGCATATACAGCTCGACACACATTAACCTTGACACTACTAGAAGGTGAGCATTCAGCTGCATGCCCTAGCCACTTTACTGCCACGGACACAGTCCCTAGTATCCAATGAACCCAAAGCTGGATGGGCCACAGAGCTGGTGCGGATGTTTTGGAAAACAAAAAATAAAAAATCCCTTGCCTCTACCAGGAGCTAAAACATGATTCCTTGGTCATCCAGGCCTTAGCATGTTACAGTAAATATGCCACTCCACCTCTGTTTCCGTGTAGATTTGTTTATGGGAAATCCCATATGCTATGACAGAGTTTTGAACTGTATCTTAGCTGTACAAATTCTGTGAACTAGACACTAACAAACAAGTATAACCAGATTATGTGTTTAACAAAATCAGTGTCTGAAAAGAACACAGCTCACAGAAATGAATCTCTGCACATGGCTGCTGTGCAGTTTATGTCTAACTTGTAAAATAAAAAAACAGAATACATATGCAAACATCAATTATTCATTCTTTATCCTCTCTAAAAGCATGAATTATTACAATAAATAAACTTTAAGCATGAAAAAATAATTTAATAATCCAAATGCATAATGTTCAAACAAAGACACATAGTAGACAAATATTATAGGTCCAGGTGAGATTCCTGGTGTTATAGCACATCCGCACCAATGCAAATCAAGAGATTCTGCCACTACAGTAAGCAGTACTTTTTGAATTGCTGCAAATTACAAATTAAATAACAGGTAGCAATGAAAAATACTGTATAACTCAGCCTTCAAGAATCTGTAATGTAGCATTTGTTTTCTGTTTATTTTCCCAAGTGAAAGAAATGACAGATGGTAACTATAAACTACTGAGTTTTCTGTTGTGAATGTTGCTGCACTGGCCTGCTGAAGGTACACACATCTTTTCTTCTTTATACAATTTTTAAGTAAGGGAATATAGAATAATATTCACACATCAACCTGACGGGGACTGAGTCTTCTGTTTACTCCATGTAGTACAATGCCGATGAGCTCACATGGGAGGGAACTGCTCAGCAGTTTGTTGGACCAGAACCGGCCTTGGGGGTCTCTAGGCAGAATATAAGAAAAAAGATAAAATGCTGGAAGGACAAACAGCATATGGCAATGGGGTGGGGTCTTACAAGTATTCAGAGAAAGGCACGAAAATTGATTTTGGGACCTAGTCCGACTGCTAAGACTAAGGTAACTGTCCTCTGACAGGATACAATCCAGGGTTGTTACCCACCTCCTTACTGGACATAACACCCTGAGAAGACATCTCTACATAATGGGGCTAATCAACAGCCCCTTATGTAGGTGGTGTGGAGAAGAGGAAACATCAGCTCATGTTTTGTGAGTGTGATGCCTTGGCTTCACTCAGACACACCTATTTGGGTTCCTTTTTCATGTACCGAGAGGATGTTGTACGTCTAAGTCTCAGGGCTATCTGGAACTTTAGTAAAGGAACAGGGTTCCCATGGCCTGGACATCAGATTATGGGGCATGATGGTACTGTCAAAAAGGCCTGTGTGCATTGGGAATGAAAAGGCTTGAACCCATTTATTATTCTGTTTTATTCTATTCTACTCCATATAGCGTACAAATTATCAAGTTATGTAATGTGATATGGAGAATTACAGGAAGACTTTCATGCCACAGATGTTTCTGTTGTATATGAACATAACCAGTCTGTATCATCATCAACAGGAGCCACAGGCCATCTACACAAATGTAAACATTTTTCATAAGCAAAAATTATGTAATTTACTTACATGAAACTGCTGATAAAATATAGCTGAAATTTATGGATTTTTTTGTTTCATAAAATGAATGGTCTCAAAGCACCAGTTTATTTATAGAATTGACAAACTGTTCTCATACTCAGTTTAAACAGCAATGAAGTTAATGACAACTGGTGTTATACATCCAATACCCCACACACGCTTTCATGGCATGCACAGGGGCATGTTTACATATGAACTTTACTACATACTGATCATGACAACAAACAAAATACAGTCAAATTCGATTAAAATGTCATCAAAGGAACCAAATAAATTGTGTTGTTATAAATGAGTTTTTAAGCGAGGTGCATGGTTAAAGTGAAAGAAAAGTACTCCAAGAAAAAATAAAGACCTGCAGGCATAATACTTAATGTTAACGCTATGATATATGCCAACTTGATGTTCGTAGATCCGTGCAACATAATATAATTCATATCGGAAATCCAACAAGATGCAACAGAGTATCAAAATTTTATTTCATATTTGTATGAATCTCAACATGTTTTGGGCGACACACCGCCAATTATCAGGAGCCTACAACTGCACTAGCAACCTCCGATTTTGCATACGTGGAGGGTTGTTGGATGTGTAGTTGCTGGATGCTGTCAGGTACCCTACCTGACGGTGTCCAGCAACTACACATCCAACAACCCTCCACGTACGCAAAACCAGAGGCTGCTAGTGCAGTTTTAGGCTCCTGATGATGGGCGGTGTGTCGCCCGAAACATGTTGAGCTTCATACAAATATGAAATAAAATTTTGATACACTGCTGCACCTTGTTGGATTTCCTATGTGTATTATGTGAATGATATATGTCAAATTTAAATTGTAGTTACTATTTAGGAACAATAAAAATTACACCTCTATAATTGTAAATTTTCACACAGGCTTTTGATAAAATAATACAGTAACTTAAAGTTAAAGAACAGCAAAAGTTATCGTGAGAAAAGGACTTGTCATTGGTACACTGTCACTCTTCTCTCGCTGAACCACATGAGCAGTGCATCATCGATGCACTGCTCATGCTGTTGAAATCACTTTATTCTCGGTCTGTTCTGTTCAAGCACACTAAAAATTTTGGTTCTATTTTTCCAAATATTTTGGATCATAGAATTTAAGAGATAAAATTCCTGACACACGTCACTTTTTTTTTCCATATTCTTTTTTGTCATATCACTTTAACTTTTCCTCCACCACTCATAACCTTCCTTCTGTTCGTGAATAAAGTCATGTTATCATATTACCAGTCTCCTGTTAAACTGGAGTAGTAGAAACAGAGGGCAACTTTACACACAAAGTGAATTACTTCTACTATTGTCATTTTCCAGGCCCCATATTTTTGTAGCTACCTGAAAGCTTGCCCTCTCAAGGAAGAGAACTTGTCATAATTCTCAAAATGGTTTACTCTTGGAAAATTATGTTGGAAATGAGTGGCCATGTCCTTATATCCAAGTTAGATGTTGTTATGTATATCATACTAAGCAAGGCAGAAAAACATGTGACGTACTGGGAATCAGTTGGCACCACAGAATGTATGTTACAGCCAAGGTGGTGCATAGACTGAGTTCATTGTACCTGTTGTAGGCATTTCCCTATGTGTTGATGCCAAACTTCTCTTACTCTTGCTTCTTAATTGGAATGAAATTTCAACAGCCCTGTTCTAAAAAGCCATACTATCTGAATATAGCTGTTTGTGTATGTGTGTGTGTGTGTGTGTATATACATATATATACACACACACACACACACACATATATATGTGCATACACACACACACACACACACACGTGGGTGGTCTGAAAAGTTCTCGGGCTCGACCACAGATGGCAACAATATTGGCAATATTTTTTCCCTCTAAGTTGGTACATCTGTCTTAAGCATTCATGTGAAATTGCAAGTCATTCTATCAGGTAGTTTGTTTCATACAGCTGTCTGAAGCAGGAGTGTTGTCAGTATCCCTTAAAATGGATAAAATTGAGTATCGTGCGGTTATAAAATTATTTGCAAAAGAAGGTATAACGCCAACCGAAATTCATTCAAAGTTCATAAAAGTTTATGGGGACTCTTCTCCTTCGTTTTCAACAATTAAGAAATGGGCTGCTGAGTCTAAATGTGGCTGTACCAGCCTTGAATATGATCCACGTGAAGTTCATCCAAAAAGTGCAACAACACCAGAAATCATTGAACAAGTGCACGATATAGTATTGGACAACTGGCAGATGAAAGTGCGTGAAATTGCTGTGACTATAGGCATTTCAAAAGAACGTGTAGGATATATTTTGCATGAAGAATTGGACATTAAAACGCTTTGCGCAAGATGGGTGCCGCGCTTGCTCACACCAGATCAAAAACGCACTCGCATGAAAATCTCTGAACAGTGCTTGGAGCATTTTAACGTAAATAAAACTGATTTTGTGCATCAATTTATTACTATAGATGAAACTTGGATTCACCATTACACACCAGAATCCAAACAGCAGTCAAAACAGTGGACAGACGCCAGTTGTTCAGCGCCAAAAAAGACGAAGTCAATTCCATCAGCAGGAAAGGTCATGGCATGAGTGTTTTGGGATACTGAAGGCATTTTGTTTATTGATTATCTTGAAAAGGGTAAAACAATAACCGGGGAATATTATTCCAATCTTTTAACCAGACTAGATGAAAAAATTCCCCCCGAAGGTATCCCTACTTTGACGTAGTGGCGGGGCTTGAGTGGTCACAGGATCCTGAGAGCTATGCTGGCGGTAGTGTAAACTACTGGTAGGGCCTCCCATGCCAGACAGGTC
>Ga0268261_10000570_pt1 | contig 23521 bp, 18 predicted proteins | sample TergutNc150P1_FD_190353 | JGI IMG/M metagenome (GOLD analysis project Ga0268261, IMG submission 190353) | Nasutitermes corniger P1 segment gut microbial community from laboratory colony in Florida, USA - Nc150 P1 (SPAdes) (version 2) | ecosystem: Host-associated > Arthropoda: Insects >...
CTGTGGCTCGCGACAGACCTGCCGATCCCCCACCCAGTGGTCAAAATCTGAATAAACGGAGCCTTACCTACAACGTCACACATACACCTTTATACCTCCACCGCCACCCCTACGCCAGGATTACCCAGCCCCGGCCCGTTACTACTAACGGTAATAAGAAAAATCCCTTCAAGTGGAATGATTACGAGGACTTCAACATTTGGGTAAACGTCTCCGTTATCAAGAAAATATAATGAATAATTTTTACTTAACATTACCATCAGACAGCTCCGGTTCTTATTACTCGACCAATAAAATAGATTATTTTAGAAGCAAATTAGTCACACCGCTCGAGTTACAACCCGACACATGAGAAGTCGGTTTAGTAGAGATATCGTATCCTAAAAGCTACAAGAAACGTTTCTGGTACAATCAAATTAGTTTAGATTCGCAGGTCAATTTTCCTGTAAACACTATGGATCTCTGTTTCATCGTCTCACAAATATTCCTCATTTGATGGAACCGTCTAAAAAGAAAACTTTTTGCGTATATTTAATGAGTACATAAATAAATATGAGGAACCATGTAAACAATTGTTTTATTCGTGCTTTGGGGAAAATTCCATTAGGGTTGGTGATAATGTGGTATCTAACTTCCCTGCCCGTGCATAGAATGGACTTGAAGATTTAGCAGAAAAAATTATAAACTCCGCTAATTGCCGTACTTCTAGAATAAACGAAACAGTAAAAGATAACTCTGACTTTACTACACCAGAACCAGTTTATGTTCATACGGATATTATAAAACCAAATTTGCTTGGCGATTCTTACGTTAGACTTTTAATAAGTCTACAGTTCCCTTCGAGTACAGGATATTATAGATTTAACTACCCTCCTTATAGACCTACAGAACAATCGTTTATAGAGTCAATTACCGTTCGTTTAGTTACAAAAAATGTAGAAGATGAGGTATTTCACGTTAGTGATATTCCTTGCGTTGTAACATTACACTTTAAAAACAAGTCCTCAGCGTAATAAAACTCAGTATATCAATCACAACGGATCGATATACACGTTACTATGCAAATTAAAGCGGTGGTCGCGCTTAGGTATATCCTGTTTACTGGGAACGTTTCAGGATTCAGAGGGGTAATAATATAGGTTATTTCTTTAGGGGACTCTTTCGTTTTGTTAAACCGCTGTTATATTCAGGGGCCCAGGCGGCTGGAAACGAAGCTTTAAAGCAGGTTCCAATATAATAACCGATATGCTTAATAAAGATTCGGAACAACCTGTAGGAAATATTTTTCAAAATCAATTTAGTGAACCAAAAAATAACCTCGAGCAGAAAATTAAAAGATGACGGGGTCTGGACTAAGCTTAAAAAGAAAGCATAAGTTTCAAAAGTTCATTCTCAGAGTAAACGTAGAATGGTGGAGGATATTTTCACGGAGAAGCAGTAATGGTGTGTTTAAAATCGGGGCTTGACATTTTCCTAAAACATAGCATACAGACATCTATAGTTAATTGTCTAATCGTTACATATAAATTTTTAGCGCTAGCCGACAACCCTACCCAGTTGGAATTCAACTGCTCCGGCCATAGTGATTACTACATTGATTTAAATTCTGTACGTCTACTCTTACGGCTCAAACTAGTGAAACCCGATGAATGAGATCTAAGTGGTGCAGAGTCAAACGCGGTAGGGCGTGTTAATAACATTTACATGCCATGTTTAGTTCTCTCAGTGTTTCGCTAAACGCCAAACCTGTTACTCTTCACGAGACAAACTATCATTACAAGGCCTACTTTGAAAAGCTTTTAAAATACGGCTCTGACGCATCTGGCACACATGTAGTGTCTATACTCTGGTATTTCGATTCGTCTGAAGAACTCAAAGACAATAATGGTTACACTAACCGCTTAAAATACATTGGCGACATCTCAAGAATATTGCACTGTATGGACGGCTGCATGCCGACTTGTTCAACTCCGATAAAATGTTAATTAATGGTGTTGATTTGTATATTAAACTTATTTGTACACCGGAAGCTTTTTATTTGCTAGCACCTACCGATGATACAGAAGTGCGTATCAAAATTTTATACGCTACTCTCTTTACCACTCAAGTCAAATTGAAAACCCTCTCCTTTTAGCTCACGCTAACATCTTGGCTACGAAGGGTAAAGCACACAATCCTGTTACGCATATTCAGCATAAAACGTTTACGGCAATTTCTGGGACTTACCAGGTCTCTATAAGCAATGCATTCCTTGGGCCGATACCGAAAGGATTCTCATAGTTTTAGTTAAGGAAACAGTATTCGTTGGTTCTGCCAGTACGAACCCCTTTCACTTACAATATTATGATATGACAAATCTTGTGTTTAACGTAAATGGAGTTCAACACCCTACGGAACCACTTACAATGAATTGCTCTTTACTCTTCGGAGCTACAATAGCTTATGAAACAGTATTTTGAAGTATTGTTATTCATCACGATGTTCGTGCTCATATGATTACACTGGAAATGTTCAGAAAGGTTTCTACATACCAGGTTTTGACGTAACGCCTGATAGGGAGTTTAATGAGGAACATATATGGCTACCTCGTCAGGGAAATGTGCGTATTGGCACTCTTTAAAAACCTCTTCCCGAACCTGTAACATGCGTTTGTATGTGAAACTCCCTGGACACATTGAAATTGAAAATACTAGAAACGTTACAGTACAATGAATTCCAATGAGATTCATATAGTTTTAACTAAACGTGTAAAGAATTTTCAAGGAATATAACCACTAGATCTTTTACCACCCACACTTATAAAACCGGCAATAAGTGTCATTAAGCTTGAAAAGCATTACGTGCCTCGTTCGCATTGGTAGCTGTTTTTGTGGCGCTGGTTTTGCTGAGTACTTTGATTCGTGTGGGTTACCGCCGTTCAAGTTTGAAATCAAGGCATACCTAGAGCGCTATTCAATTTCTTCGACATTTAATCGCCACGGAGTGCAGGGACTGAATTCGAATTCCGTGGGCATTACTGCTGCCTCTACGCCCTCCACAGTCAAGGGACTATCCACGACGTCCTTCAGCAACATGTTTTACCTGCTCGCTATACCTGCAATAAGCAAAAGGTAGTGCGTTTGTTGCGTTTTCAGCTTGGGGAGTGTCCCGCTTGCGGCGGGTTGCAAGAGAGCAGTCGTCAATTCACAGATATAAAAAGAAGGTACGTACACTCATATTTTATCAGTCTACAATATCACTCTTAATAATTGATTTCATATTCTTGGAAGGGCGGAATGGGGAATTCGTGATTAATAATTTGGCGACTGCCGAACCCAAACGTAACAGGGTCTCAGTTGGGAAGACGTATCGCTCTTTAACGCACAAATAAATGAAGATCTTGACTATGGATGTATTTGGAATGATGTTAATGTTCCGCATTTAGAGCTGAAAACTCTGCTACATCGTGAAGTATCATCTGCCGTTGCAACTTATTGCCTCGGGGTGCAAAAAACAGTTTATTAGCGGGCTTATCGACCTACAGTCATTGATATCACCCAGCTAGGATGTTCTGAACTAGCCGACATTAGGTTGCCTACCATCACCTACACGTTTGCGTGTCATATGAAGTCTAAACATGTTTGCGCATAGCGGACAGCCTATTCATTGGCCCAGTGTTTAAACTTTACATTCTTAGTCTACAATATGCAAAGTGTCCGGCTTAGCCATAATTTCATTAATGTTTTACAGATGGTGTGTGGGGGTTGCTTCAACATACCTTCTATCACGAGCAACAAGCAAAGTACGTCTCCACCTACCTCAAGGATAGCCTAAAACCAGAAATAATGATTGGAACTTCTGGTCAAGCGGTGTTAAACGAAATACAGTGGTTCATTCTGGTGACATTCAAAAGTAATATACCCAGCAATGAAGTGCACGAACTTGGTGTACTCGCAACATACCCTGTAAGTGTACTGCGGACGATATATATGCATCACGAGTGAGACCACGCAAGTGTATTTAAGTGAAAAAATATTGGTCGCAATTAATGGACATTGGAAGTGGTTGCATAAACAGGGAAGTCCTCAAATACGCCAGGCTACACGATGAACTTTTAGAGTGGCGCAATAAGTGTTTTGGATCCAAATCCCCTTGTACACATCCAGACACAAATGCCATTGATTTCAATACATTGTGGAATGAACTAAAGTATAAAAACACATCTTTTTCTAATGAAAACTAAATGGTTATAAGTGTTGGATGTATTTTCGATTATAATAATAATAAAAATTTTATTTGTACGTATCTGCAAAATGTAAAATTGTCTTTCATTTTTCTTATTACATGGGGTAGGTTCCTTAAAAAGAGATGGTTAAAGCAGCAGGATTCGAAACTACAATCTCTTAATAATGAGTCTGACATTTTGCTGCTTCCGTCAGCAGTTTCTACTGTCGTATAAAGTTTAAAGTGGTAGTCATATTGTAACATGACGGCCCTATTAAAATAACAAATTTTTAAGTTAGGTTAGTAAAGAATATAAAAATGGCGCGCTGGTCGCCATATTGTAAAATGGCGGTCTTATTAAATAGCAAATATTTAAGTTAGGTTAACATTAATTTAAATAACGCGCGTGTCCGCCATATTGTAAAATGGCCGCCTTATTCATATAACATCTTTATAGAGGTTAGTAATGAACTTAAAAATTGCGCGCGCTTCCGCCATATTGTTTCAAATTCAAAATGGCACTTTTGTTTACATCACGTGATAATAAGAAGATGAATGTTAGGTTTCAAAATAATAACACAATTAAAGGTAAGTTTTAAATAGTCGCTCTTGCCACCATATAGTTTCAAATTCAAAATGGCTCATTTCCTTGTATCACGTGACAATAACAAGGCCAATGTTGGGTTTCGAAATAATAAGTTAAAGTTAAGATTTAAACTGACGCTCTAGACGTCATATTATTTCCAATTCGAATTGGCGCATTTGTTTACATCACGTGACCATAGCAAGGTCAATGTTAGGTTTCAAAACAATAAAAATTTAAAGTTACGTTTCAAATTTCCGCTATAGGCGCCATATTGTTTCAAATTCAAAATGGCGCATTTGTTTACATCATGTGACCATAACAAGGTAAATGTTCGGTTTCAAAATAATAAGTTAATGTTACGTTGAGCCTGTCGCCAGACTGCCACATTTGTTTACATTACGTGACAGCCTGTTGGTTGTTTACTTCACGTGACTAATGACGTCTTTGGGCGGGGCTGGTATAGGTTTGTTTATATTACGTGATCTATGAGGTCAATCAGGGGCGTGGCCGGCAAAGTGGCATGCTATGTACTACTACCCATGTTCTCATCTGAAGTGTTGTATGAACTGTGACGTACCTATTGCGATGTCTCGCAATTCAGCGTCTTAAACAGCCGGCTGTATCGGAAAGGCTTTTTATATGTTTTCGGAGACAATATTTTATTTGGCTTCTCCCAGACCTCTCTCGAAATAAATATCGCGGGGATTCCTTAAATTAGGCCACCAGCACATAGACATTCGACGATATACAGGATTAGTTACTGACAGCGTCCTTTATTAAACCAGCGATAAGTTAACGATATGCGATAAAACTTTTTTCTTCTGCAGGAAATATAAAAATCGGTGCATTTCATTGATGCCTGAAATGTATGTCACACCGGTCTGTGTTTGTCGTCTCTAACAGCATCTTTAGAATATCCGCCAACTCTGCAGAAAATGTCAAATTTAATCTCTGTCAAATGCATACATGTCTTACATAAAGTGGGCAGAAGGGCTCGTTAAAATCCTAGAAGCGTGCCGCACAATACAACACCGGGTCAGTAAGATTTAATATTCTGTAGGCGGTAACTATGAATATTAATAACCTAACGCAACGGTTGATTCATATAAGAATCTTACATTGAACACTGCATATAATATAGATATATTTGATTCACGAGATGTGGGCTGATCGTTTCCGAATTTGGCCACGTGGAGCGCTAACTGGACATAATGCATATGAGTGTAATGGGTACTGCGACGTTGTATTAATGTGTTGAGTGTGGCTGTAAGAGAACGTTACGTTTTTGTGCAATAAACTAAGTCTGATCAAGATGAGTGCGTTCTGCGATCTTTGTAGCCCAGTAAAATGGCAGTTTCCGTTTTAACTTCTACAAAACAGCATCTAAGAGAGTGTTTCTCAACCGCCGGGCCAAGGGCCAGTACCGGGCCCTGGCATCACTTACACCGGGCCGCGAGTGTTTCTCCTGGAATTTATCATTTTAGTTTTCTAATTATTTTTTATGAATAAATATTTTATAGTGGAAATATTCTGAGGAGAATAATATTCGTGAATGTGTTGAAACCCTACAATACTACAATATACTACAGGATTTTATTATTCCAGTGATTGATAACTAATTTAAATGTAATTGTATATTTGTCAACATGCCACACCATATACATAAGTGTAGTAATACTCTTTATGATTATGCCATAATTAATTATTAATACTTAGGCTAGTTTAATGTAGAACTTAAAAAATTGGAAAGGTATTTACGAGTAAATTTGTTGGGACTGGGCCCTCGTCTTATGAAAAAAGAATTTACCGGACCGAGGTCTCACAAAGTTTGAGAAACACTGTTCTAAGGAATATAAAGCGCTTTAAAAGATATTTCGTGATGACACCATGATTAACACAAACCTCTGACCGGAAACGTTTCAAACTGGCGTAAGTTCGGTTGAAAATTTGTAATGTTAAGATCGCCAACCATAAAAATGTAGAAAAATGCCGAGAGTCATTCCTGTACACAAAACAAACGTAGATTAACGATGTGTGTAACATTCTATATCTACCACACGGTACTTGCAGACGAATCTGAAACGAAGGTTTAAACATGATGCGGACTACTGCAAAATTTGTGCCTTTTTTTCGAATTATAACCAAAAAAATCAGACTTTATGTCCGCAAATACCTGCAAGATCAGGCCAAATAGGACAGAAACTTTGTCTCAAAGGTCTTCTTATTCCAAAACATGAAAACCCCGTTAAAGGGACAAAGACGGAAGGATATCGTGGAGATTCAACCTGAAAAGCAGGCTGTGCTGGACAGCGACACGAAACGGCACTTCGAAACATGCTTGCAACAGTGAGACAGGTGCTGGGACCACAACCAAAGGGACAATACCAACATGTCCCACTCCTAAATCTTACGAATTGCACTTCCTCTACAAAGTTTCGGGAGCCTGCTCTATTTCCGCTATCAGTTAAAAGGAATGTATATTACTTGTACTTTTCCTGATGTTCAGTAAACAATGCACACGCTGATACCATCAAAAACTTTATAAAATAAATCAATAACATTGAAAATCAAGTACAAACTAAATAATAGCTAACAAGACAGGCAATGTAGTATAACGCAAGGCTCAGGCGCCATCGTAAAATCACTGCTGCTGCGGAAAAGTAATAAGTATTAAATATTCTGTGTGCGCATTTGTAGCTTTTTTATCTAGCAAGCACTGCGCATGCGCTGCATTACATTCTCATCTGTGGCCTGCCTGACTCTGCGATACTCTGCCACATATCTCATAACTGGCAAAAGTTTCGGGGGGAAAAGTACTGTTTGTACTGTGCGTGTTTTAATTTTTCCTATAATTTTTTTTTCATAAACATTTCTCGTTCAAAGAACTGGGCAAGATATGATTTAAAAAATGCATATTGGTCTTCACGCAAAGTAGCATCTAGTAACATTCATCCAGCAATTTTACCCATTGGATTTGTGTAACTGAAGTTCCAATTATACCTCTTGCCAAAAAATCGCGGAATCTCCGTAACCCCAATCAGCTGCCGTATGACCAATAAAATTTCAGAATTTTATCTGTAATAACAATGAAATTTTGGGACCCCACAAATAAAATCGGAATGATGAATGTATATATAGAGGCTATTACACTTTACATACTTTTGAAACTGCATGGTAGCCCGATTATAATCAATTGTCACTGAGACATTTAACTATTTTAAACAAAGCTGTTTTGGACGAATTATTATAACGCCTTTCAATTGTACCAACTTTAAAACTTTAACCTTTTAAAGCCTATTGGTTACGAGACGCAACAACAGGTTTAACATTCAACAACTGTACGCTCTGCCCACACTGTATTTATGTGTTTTGTATTTATCTGAGAACAGCGACTTGTGCCACTTACAGCATAAAGTGATGGGTTTTTATAACCGAGATTAAAAGTGTTTACTGGGCGGTACGAAATGGGTCTTTAAATAAAGCAGTCTGTGCTTAGTCTGTAAAGGTTTAAAATGATTTAGTTTTTTAACATTCGTCACTGAACATGGATCCATTGTGAGAAATTAATCTGTAATGTCGACGGGGGCGACTGTGAATTTAATATCGACCTAATGGGCCTAATTTAACAGGTTTTATTACATTACTTTCATCTCATGACACAAGCAGAGGCAGCTTCTGAAACGTCGTGTCAAACATACCTCAGACTATGGGCAACGTTCGACGTTACTGTGGGCATGACAGTCTTTTGTGATGTGACGCTGTTTACATTGGCACAACTGCAAAAACCTTGAACAAGATCGTAGAAGAGCCTCCCTACGCAACATCGAAAACCAAAAGAAGAGCTGGTGTCGACTATATATCTGGCTATGGCAAGAAAGGAAATGGTTTCACTGTGTAACTCTCTTGTCTGTCACGCTGATTCGTTCTACCAACGACAGATATGTTAGTGAGACTAGTGACGAAGCCAGAATCACAAAAAATCCCTCTGATAGGCCTAATCCGCGCCACATTTCTTTTTGGTTTCTTCATCCGGCGTTTAGCGAATGAATGTTCTTTGGTACCAAAAGGTTTATACAAACAGGCAAACATACGGCGTGGGAAACCGTGTATTACATGTGATGCAAATGGCTTGTAATGCGAACACAACGATAAATTGTATGAGCTCAGACCGAGCTCTGACGTATTTAAAGTGACATCCTGTCGGGTGCAGTTCCATGCGCATGTCGGAAAACGACAATTGGACTGACATGGTCTGCTTAATCAGCGCACGCGCACTCGGCCGACATGCAGCGCCGTCGCGCCGCACTCGGTCGCTTAAGCAAACTCATAGTACACTTTGATGATACGAGCCCATGCTGAACCACGTACGTAACATATGACAAGTTCCTTCCGTCTGCGTAACCGCTCTACATCAAGTCTTACTACGCATGACTGCAGGCTTCCGCCGCGAAATAGATCGGAACTGCGCTCTTCTGGGCTATTACACAGCGAGTAGTGTTAATTCCTTACTGACGTTTCGGGGCAACCTATCGGTCTCATTTTCAAGGGTCAAGACCGGTTCCGAAATGTTGGTAAGTAATTATCACTACTCCCTGCGTTATAGCCCAGAAGTGCACAGTTTAAATCTAATCCCTACATCTGTAAGTTCCCTCCGTACAATAGAAATAAAGTGTACAAAATTTTCAAAGTCCCGATCCGTAAGTGATGTAAGCGTAATTTATAATTCCCCGAAGTACGTATTTCCGTACGTGGCTTTTCTGTGCTTTCGGCTCAATACAATTATTTACACCAGATATCTATAAACCAAAAATACCACTGTACGGCTCAAATGAAGACAAACATTGACTTAAAATTCACTAATTTTTTATGTGACTAGGTTCCAAGGCAAGGCGTAAGTGAGTATTTTAGAAGCCATATTTACCCGTAGCCAGCATTCGTCGGAGACGGTCTTGATATCGGCTTACGCTCTCCGTTTTCTTTATCTTTATTTTGTCATGTGTGTTCGCACCAACATTACTCATTTTAGTGGGTCCGCGTTCAAACGTGGCTACAAGCACCTTCATTCGCAAAACGGAGAAGATTTCCAAGTTTCTGTTTCTTAAAGAACAACACTTGCTTATATAAAGTGTAAATTAGTACCTTAGCCTTCGAAGGGGTTGTCTTCAAGGCCTGGCACCTTTAATCTGCTACCCAGAATCCCGAAGCTTCCGTCACAGATCGCATTCGTCTCGCATGGGTCAGTTAGGGATCAGACGAAGGCTGAGACGAAGCAATGTCTTCCTGAGCGTCCGATCCACGGGTCCATAGCGCATCACTATTTCTTGGTGGCAGGACGGGCAGGAACCCTACAAGGTTTTCTGCACCACACCCCAAATATTCCCGACGTGGTTCATATCACGTCAAAGCGGTGACCAGTCATTGAGACAGCCATTCTTGAACGACAAGAGAATCGAACATGGAGGAGTGATCTTGTTGGAACTGTATTTACTCCGTCAGGATAAAGCAGTCTGTCAGAGTTCATAGGCTTCTAATTCTTCTTCTTTAGGCGCTACAACTTCATTTTTGAACGTTTTGGCCTTTTCACCATATAATTTCCACTTATTGCTCTTGGATGCAGCTAGTCCAATTCTTTATTTTCAGTTTCTTCATGTAATTTCTTATGTCATCTTGTGATCTGTTCTTTGGTCTCCCTAGTAGTCGTGTTAACATCGGTTTCCACTTATATATTTCTTTTACCATTCTCTCTTCTGGTATTCGATGTAAATGGCCAAACCAGCTTAATCTTTGTGCTGTTATGTAATTTATTATATTCTTATTTCTAATTAATTCATTCAATTCATCGTTTGTTTTGAATCTCCTTGAATCATCTCTTTCTTTTGTAAGACCAAAAATCCTTCTTAACACTTTCCTTTCAAATACCATTAACATGTTCTTATAGTCTCTTTCAAAACCCACGTTTCAGAGCCGTATGTTACTATTGGTCTTATGATACTCCAGTACAATTTCAGTTTTGATTTCTTAGAGACCAATCTACTTTAAAAAAAAATTGCTTAGCGTAATATGCTTTATTTCCAAGTGTTATTGAGGTCATTGACTACGGTGCACAAAACGTGACAGCACCGACATCCATCTAGACCCTCTCCTATACGTCAGTGAATCTCAGACCCAAAAATGAACACACGCATGACCACTGCATGTGCCAATTCATTAATTGGGCTTCTTTAAGTCTCGAAATAAACGAACGTTCCTGCGCACGGAAGCTGGTAGTAGTCGTACGCTCCCTTGCCTGTTCAAAGGGTTTCCTTGAACTCGGCTAATGACGCAGCATCCTGAATCGGCATGGATAAGAATTATTACCCAGTTTCTCGCCGACATTCAACGTGCTAATCCGTCCGGTATTTCTGTAGTCATATTCTTGCAGCGGGCTTACAGCACATCACACCTTCCAAAGGCATCGCTTGTATTTAATGGTCGCATTTTAATAGGAACTTGACGCTAGACCTATAGTGGCGAGCCAAAGATGGGAATAAAGACGGATTTGTCTGAAACCCATAGTCAATAGTAGAGCCCAGTTGACACAAGGTGACGCAAAGGAAGGGTAGTGAAGGGGAAACTGGCGAATGCGGTAGGTAGCAGTACCATTCACACTACCTCGGAACATGGTGTATCCAACATTACTACCGCTAATGCGCATACCTCGGCTACCAGTAGTCGACTGAACTGACGCACCCGCCGATTTAAATGGATTCGTCCGTTTCGTCGAAAGAAGATATCTGGTTTCTGCGCGTGTGCCATCACATTTCAAATGCAGTCTACTAAGTTGAATCGAGGCAATGTTCGAACACCTCCCGTCGTACTGTGGGATATAATTTTCTGCGGGAATGGAGGCGTAAACAAGACGGTGCTCATACACACGGCGTTATCATCAGGCACACAATTGGTCTCCGAAACTTTGTTGCATAATTGACACCCAAGACTAGAGTTCTTGTTAACAGTTTGTTGCTTACTCAAGGGATCCCGCATTTTATGGAACACAATTCTGTCATGTGCACAGCCGTCTGCCACTGGTTCTATACTGAGCCACATTAACCCAATCCACGTCCTCCCAACCTACAACCTGTACGCATTTCTCTGCTCTCCAACGTGTGGCATTACAACGTCCATCTTTCTTGCTTTGAACACACTGATATCTGGTGATGAATACATATACAGGGTGTTTCAGGGGCAATAGTAAACATTTTAGGAGGTGGTAGTACTGACTATTGCGAGTGAATAAGTTCATATATACTTGTGTCCAATTTTCAATGGGTGTGAAAATACAGCTGTTTGAAGTTGGTGCGTGCAGATCCGATTTTTGTCTATCGAGATGGATGAAAAGCGAAGTGTACAAATAAAAAGTAAACACAAGAGACGAATTGGTCGCTCGCATTATGAATAGCGCTGCCCTCATAAAGCAAGAACGCCCAAGACGACCTCAGGAGAGCTACACGTACTGTTGCCAAGGGAGTTGAAAAGTGCATTAAGATCGATGGTGGGATTTTTGAACACTTTCTTTGAAATTTAGCAATTTATGGAGATTATTAACATAACCAATAAATACAATCAATGTCATTTGTCTTTCCTTCATGCCTTTGGTAAAGCTTTTTATGCGTAACATTAAAAAACTCTATCTCCAAACCAAATGAAAAATTGGACACATGCTTATATGAATGTATTTACTCCGAACAGTCTGTACTACCCCTTAAAATATTTACTATTCCAGTTCAATCCCCCTGCATATATACATAAACATGTACATATCTACATAAGGTTCATATGTACTTACAAGAGTGGTCTGAAATTTATAATTTCAAAATTATTTTTGTTTTTCAATATAATCTCCCTTAAGACTAATACATTTATTCCAGCGATGCTCCAGCGCCATTATCCCGTCCCCGTAGTGGCTCTTCGTAAGATCTGCAAAATACCCCTCTACAGCTGCAATCGCCTCTTGATTCGAAGAAAAACGCTGACCAACGAGGAAGAGTTTGTGTTTTGGGAAGAGACAGAAGTCAGAGGGAGTCAAATCTGGTGAAGAAGGTGGATGTCCCAACAATTCATAGTGTAGATCCTTTAATTTTCCGATTGCCAAAACACTTTTGTGGGTGGGTGCATTGTCCTGATAAAATAATTTTTTCTTTTGCACACCGGGTCTTTGCTCACGAATTATTTTGTCCAGTCTGGTTAAAAGATTGCAATAATATTTCCCGGCTATTATTTTACCCTTTTCAAGGTAATCAATAAACAAAATGCCTTCAGCATTCCAAATCACCGATGGCATATTTCCTGCTGATGGAACCGAACTTGTCTTCTTTGGCGCTGAACAACCGGTTTCTGTTCACTGTTTTGACTGGTGTTTGGATTTTGGTGTGTAATGGTAAATCCAAGTGTCATCAATAATAATAAATCGACGCACAAAATCAGTTTCATTTTTGTTAAGACGCTCCAAGCACTGTTCAGAGATTTTCATGCGAGTGCGTTTTTGATCTGCTGTGAGCATGTTCGGCACCCATCGTGCGCAAAGCTTTTTCATATCCAATTCTTCATGAAAAATATATCCTACACGTACTTTTGAAATGCCTATAGTCTCAGCAATTTCACGCACTTTCATCCGCCGGTCATCCAATAACATATCGTGCACCTGTTCAATGATTTCTGGTGTTGTTGCACTTTTTGGACGTCCTTCACGTGGATCACCTTCAAGGCTGGTACGGCCACGTTTAAACTCGGCAGCCCATTTCTTAATTGTTGAAAACGAAGGAGAAGAGACCCCATAATCTTTTATAAAATTGGAATAAATTTCATTTGGCGTTAAAGCTTCTTTTACAAAGAATTGTATAACCGCACGATACTCAGTTTTATCTATTTTAAGGGATACAGTCAACATTCCTGCTTCAGACAGCTGTATAAAACAAAGTACTTGACAGAACCACTTGCAATTTTACATGGATGCTTATGACAGAGGTACCAACTTAGGAAAAAAATCTTGCCGATATTGATGCCATCAACGGTTGAGGCAGAGAAATTTTCAGACCACCCACATATTGTATGTGTACGCATGGACATAGGCTGATGTGTGCATGTATGTCCGTCATTCCTCTACACAACATTTACCCACTACTCCACACCACGCTTCCAAATACAGGCGCAGGTGCAAGTGTAGCGGCAGATGGCTGGAAGAATGCAGCAATTTCATGGCCATTCGACAGTACATCATTTGAAACACCCCGTTAAGTTGCGAAGTTGGAAGACATTTCGCGGCTCCTATTTCCAGTCACCTCTACTCTCGAAATGCTGCCACTCGCACGCAAAGAGACATGTTGATAAAAATTCTTACCTTCTGCTTGTCGAGAACCTGCAGAATGTCGTCTACATCCCCAACCAAAACCGACTGCTGTCGCAACATCTATTCCTCTGAAGTTAGCCAATCACAATTCTGAAAATAATGTAATAATCACATAAAAACTGATACAACACTACAGGGCTTTGAAGTTGCTGTATAACCCATTGTCGCAATCATCCTTTTTTGGATCTTGTCCATTCTCTAAAATTTTAAGTCATTTTAAAACACGACGTTTCGAAAATCATATTTGCTTCCGTTTTTAAGCAAGACAAACCTAATCTGGTGGACCTCATACATCCAGCTACTCTCAGTCACTGGGTACCAAAGAAATACTCAAGTAGTTCAGATGAGCTCCTGAGAACAGAACAGGTCCACGGGTTCGGACTTGAAAAAGGAACAGAAAAATTAAAAACCAAAGACCAAAAAAATAACGCCACGAAAATATCACAAATTCAAACAACAAAAACAAAAAGTACTCAATCTAAGGGGTCCAGGGATTAGGTGCGTCTTATGTGAAGACGGAAGCACAGCCGGTTTCCGAAACGTCCTCTCTTAAATAGTCTTTAGAAAATTAGACGATGGATAAGATACAAAAAAGATGATTGTGGGTAGTAAGCGTCCTCGTTTGGCAGGGTCAATGACCTTGTGACGTCACATGTAAACAAACTTAACCTTCCTCTCCCTCCCCTGCCCCCAGCCAATTACGTGACGTAAACAATGGCCCAGACAATATAGCGCCGGCCTAAACATAACTTTAACTTGTTATTACTTTGAAACCTAACCCTTCCCTTTTCCTGCCTCCAGGCGGTCACATGATATGAACAAAAGCCCTGAGACAGTATGGCGTCGGGCTAAACCTAACTTTAACTTATTAATTTTGAAACTTTGTTCTTGTCACGTGATGTAAACAAAAGATGGCGGCGTGGTTAATGACCTTTTTGATTAGCCTAACATTGACTTGTTTTGGTTACCTGATGTTAACAAAGGCGCCATTTTGAATTGTTAGCAATATGGTGGCTAGAGTGGTAATTTGAAACTAGCCTTAACTTGTTATTATTTTGAAACTTAACAGTGCCCTTTTTATGGTTTCCCGATGTAAACAAACCTTCTAGACTGCTTGTCGCCACCGCTATTTTTAATTTGATGCAATATGGCGGTCACGCGTGGCACTTTTATACTTAACTTTAACTTGTTATTTGATTAAGGCGGCCATTTTAAATATGGTGGACTAGCGCCCTATTTAAACCTAACTTTAAATTGTTATTTGAATAAGTCGACCATTCTAAAATATGGCGACTAACGCGGTAACTTTAATTTGTTACTAACTTAAACATTTACTATTGTAATAAGGCGGCCATTTTACAATATGGTGGACTAGCGCGCTATTTAAAACTAACTTTAACTTCTTATGTGAATAAGGCGTTTATTTTACAATATGGCGGCTACAGCGGTAATTTGAAATGTAACATTAACTTGTTATTATTTTGAATATTTATTGTCACGTGATGTAAACTAATTTTGGTTTTAAAACAATATCGTGGACACGCGCGCTATTTAAACTTCAACTTATTTAATATGGCGGTCATTTGCATTATGGCGGACACGCGCGCTTTTATACTTAACTTTAACTTGTTATTGTAATAGGGCGGCCATTTTACAATATGGCGGACACGCGTGTTTTTTAAACCTGACTTAAACATTCACTATTTAAAAAGAAACGCCATTTTACAATATGGTTACCACTATATACAATGGAAATAGATGGCTAAAGCGGAAAGTTATGACTTATAATTGAAAGATTCCAGGTTCGAATCCTGCTGCTTTAATCATCTCTTTTTAAGGAAACTATCCCTGGTAATAAGGATAATGAATAAATAAACAAACCAATGTTTACATTTTACAAACACATACATTAAGTTTAAATCCTGTAGTTATATACTGCTTGGTGGCGGCGGTGGCTGAGGTATGTATAGAAGTTGGCTAGTTGAGTTAAACTCCACACACATGGACGGAGAACTAGTTAGTAACTAAACGAGTGAGGTGTCTTTCTTGTAGACGAGTAGCCTGCACTTTGTTGACCTCTGAGTCTAAGTTATGAGTCTAATGCGAATGGTTTATATGCTCCTGAGGCTAAAAGTCATTAGCGTAATGGGAATTGTTTGTTTGCCCCAAGCCATTAGCCTAATGGAAAACGTTTGTATTCCCAAAGCCAAAGCCATTAGCTTGCCACTTTAGACGTGTTGTGACTTGCTGGCGCCAGGAGGAATGCAAGTTAGATAAAATAAGATAACAATCAGGTAACATACTTCGAAAGCCATTAAGGGGATACTTGAGATAACAATCAGGTGGCGATTCTAGAGAAAAGCCATTAAGAAGACAAACAGGCCGCAACATATTTGGAGGGTGGTAATATATATTGAGGCATTTTAGCTTAGTGGAATATCCTCCGTCGTGCCTTGACGACGTTCAGAGCTTTAATACCAACGCTACGCGATTATAGACCTGTGCAGCTACGCATACAGCAGCCAGCATCTAGTATCATTTATTGTTACCTGCAGCAACCAGCAGCTACATCCGCGTTATCAGCCCCTACTCTAATTGCAACTGTTGCAGCTAGCATTCTGCAATTGCATCTACTTCAAGTAAGTTGTACCGTTGCAATCTTAAAATAAAACGGCGAAGAAAATGATTCTCGATAGGGCAAAGGCTATCCCTACTGCTCTAAATAGAGATGAGGAGTAGATAGCTTTCTCTAGCAGAAGCAGTCCAGTGTCGGAGACAACTGAACGGCCACCCTTCATGATTTAGGATAAGACCTCTAAATGTTTTCGGAATTTTAACGTGACCGGGCGTAGTTTGCTTATTAAGTTTAAGTCTCCGGGTGAGGAGCAAAAGCCTATGGTATATTTCAAGGAATGTATTCCAACACTTACGAATTACCTGGTGGATAAAGTGCTAGATAGAAATTTGGTGGGTTTGAGAATCCGCAATATTGAAAATGTGCAGGATTAGGTGGTTGGAATTAGTCTGCGACGCCGTGACCAGCTGAAACCTGACGTGGTATGGTCTGTACTCGGAAACGTCATACAAAGTAACGCTAGGTTTGCTATAACTGGCCGTCTCGAAGTATATTTAGACCATGTTAGGATGCCTGTCGGAATCGGTGGCGTTAAGACTAAAGAGCCTTCATTAGATGTTTTCAGTGCCATTAAAAAGTATAGTCGTTGTAAAGGCAGCCTTTTTGTGTTTGTCTCATGCATTAATAACTGCTGTCTCGGGTAAATGGTGACCCAAAGTACAAATCATATAGGAATGTGTATGGACTACATAAGCCTGTTGAAGAACTCTTTAAGGCTTCCGGTGTTGATTTATCCAATGGCGGGTGTCTTGAAGAACTTCAACAGTTTCAGCAGTAACTTTCGCACTACAAAATTCTTGTGTTCGATGTTTTGTACCCAGATAGGGTAATGTTTAGTGGAAATTCCCTTTCGGCCAAGAAATTGTACCTCATATATGATCGGGACTCTGGGCACTATTATGTAATTACCAATTTGAAGGGTGCAAAAGCGAAAAAGTACATATGTAACGGTTGTGACAATCTGTACCACAAAACATACAGGTGTGATAAAGATTGCTCCCTGTGTACTGCTACGCCACCCTGTACTAAAGGTCAGTGTAAGTATTGTGGTACATGTACGAGGGGCGGATGATAATGCACACAGTGAAATATTTTGCCAACGGAGTATTGTAGCGATGCGCGCGTAGTGTACTTGAAGCCACAACCCTCCTGCACAGCGGTGTAAAGTTTCATTCCTTTCTCTACACCGGTTCTAAAAAGTGCGTGTTAACATGGAATCGTGTAATGGTGGTATGTCAACAATATTGAAGCAACGTGCGGTGACTGAATTTTTAAGAGCTGAAAACGTAACGCCAGCTGAAATTTATCGCCGTTTCCAGGCTGTGTATGGTGAAAACACTGTTAACCGCACTACAGTAAATCGTTGGGCCATTAATTTCGTGAATGTGAACCATGTCGTACCAATATTGTTGACCAACCTGGCAGTGGAAGGCCGGTTACCATGACAGATGACAAGCATCATAAACAGGTTGATGAACTGTTCAAGCATAACCGCCGTATCTCCCAGAAGCAGATCGCAGGTAGGCTAAGAATGTCTAAAGAAAGAGTGGGCTATATGATTGGTTTACTTGGCTACACAAAATTCTGTTCTCGATGGGTGCAACGCATGTTGACGCCGGAAAAAAAGTGTTGAAATTTGTGAAGAACTTTTGAAGCGCTATCGCGAAGAGGGAGATCAATTTCTTATGAATATTGTTACTGGGGATGAGTCATAGATTCATCATTTTGACCCCGAAGAAAAACGACTGAGCATGCAATACAGGCACACTTCATTTCATCGCCCGAAAAAATTCAAAATAATGCCGTCAGCCGGTAAGAATTTTTGACTGTTTTTTGGGACTCACAAAGAGTTTACATGACAATTTTTGGAAGCTGGGAATACTGTCAATTCATCTCGGTACATTGAAACAATAAAAAACCTACGGCGGAGGGTGTGTCGAGTTAGGCGGTCAACATCACCGATTTTTTTGCTGGATGACAATGTAAGACCGCACACTGCTCGGGCTGAAGTTTGAGGTTCTCTCCTATCCGCCCTACAGCCTTGACTTGGCGCCAAGCGATTTCCATTTCTTCCCTCACCTCAAGAGGGATTTCAAGAGGACTAATTTCACCTCAGATGATGACGTGAAGCAAGCTGTGACGTCGTGGATCAAACAAAGTACTCCTGAATTCTTCATTGACGGCATGCGTAAACTTGTTTTATGTTGGGAAAAATGTATTGAACGGCAAGGCGACTATGTCGAAAAATGTGTTTGTCAATTTGTAGCTAAAATATTGTACTTTACTTCCTACTTTCTTTTGTTTAAATAAGTGATCTCTTTTTCTAAATATTTTACTGTGTGCATTACTAATCAGCCGCCCCTCGTAATAGATGGTTTCTCAGTGAGAAGTGTTTCCAGAATCATATAATTCTCAAAGTGAAAGACAAGCTATCCTATCAGTGGAGACAAGTGTGCCGAAATTGTTCTTGTTTGATAACATCTGATTCAAAACATGAATGCTTCAAGAAATTTTGCACATATGTAATAAGAAACAACCCTCATGCCGTTTATGCTACGTGGCTGCACTGAAGCCTAGCAAGCTGTCAAACAATTATTTGTACGTTTTCTTTAATACGGAGTGCACACAAAATCTTCAAAAGCGTGACGGGTCTTCTGAGCATGTTACAAACCTCATATGTGCTCAGCAGATGTGTTGTAAATGTGAAGCCGTGGAAGATGTAAATGTCGATTGTGAACAGTGTGGAAAACGTGTCCACTTGTTCTGGCAAGACCCCGTAGGCAAATTTATCGATTATCTTAGACTGTCTAGGCCATTCGCTGACAAGATTTGTTATTTCGCACAACTCTCGTGGATACGACGCACAGTTTCTGCTTAGAAGGTACTTGGAACTTAGATGGGAACCGAAATTGATAATGGACGGTAGTGAAATTCTGAATATGGTTGTAGAAAATCTTCATTTTCTCGATTTGTTGTATTATTTGTCTATGAGTTTAAAGGGTATGCCCAAATCATTCGACCTAAGTATATAGTTGTATTCAAGAACCCCAGAGATAAGACTCAAATTGTGCACTTGGCCCGGCAGGTTTACCCTGAAAACATTTCTAGTTTTCATAAGACATTTCTAGACGTCTGTAAAGATCCGCACTCCTATCCGTTTCTGGACTTCGCAATCAACAGTCTTTTGAGATTTAGAACAAAGATATTTCATGGGGAAAATACAGACTTTTTGAGGCTGTTGAAGGTAATGAACGGGTTGAAGTCAAAGTTACACTTTTTCCACGTACTTAAAACGCTAACCCCCCGGCCAGTCGCGCGTTACTCACATCTGAAGATGACGATCTAATTAAAGCCATTGTCGAGTGTACTATAAACACATTAAATGGGAATCAAATTAACTAAACAAGACAACAGTAAATTAAGTAAATATAAAAATCGTTTACGCGCGTTGGTGAACCACAAGATTAGTTAAGAATGTAATGAAATCTACAACACTATTATGTTAAGATACAAATTTAGATTTATATTTCGAAACTACAAGTTCTATCGCTTATGAAACCAGAAAATTATCAGTCACTTCCTTACCGCTGTCACAGCATACCGTAGCAAGACATACAATTCCTCATACTTGAAAGTATTCCAAGTATGAGGAATTTTACGGCTTGCTATGGTATGCTGTGACAGCGGTAAGCAAGTGACTGGCAATTTCCTGGTTTTACAAGCGATAGAACTTGTAGTTTCGAAATATAAATCCAAATTTGAATCTTAACATAATAGTGTTGTAGATTTCGTTACATCACTCCCACCTTAAAGGAAGATGTGGGGTGAAACTGGTTTCAGACCTAATCTTCTGAAACGTATAATGCAAAATGTATAATCGCAATGAAAGCTACAACAAACAATAGAATGTTGAAATACGCTTAAGAATACATTGTACAATTAACATTTGAAATGAACACTGGATTGGCCATACATAAGAAAAAATAGAATATACACACACAGTACATGAAAAAGATGAACAAAGGAAGTGTCATATTATCCAAGTTAACAAAATATACAGTGTAGCGAGAAAGTTCAGGGTTAAAGGTTTCTTTCTCCTCGCTCATGTCTGTCGATTCGACTTCCAGGAAGTGTTTAGGATTACATGTCTATTATGAAATGTGAGAATTGCAAGTGCCGAATTCGTGATAAAGCTGTTTCTGCATATAGAATGTAGGTCTGTGTGCTGCGTCAATTTGTAGGTTGTATTGAGTAAGATGTAAAGATTACGTTGCGTTCTGATGCTACGGGTTCATGTGTTGTATCTCGTGTTCTATTTTGCAATTCTGCTGGGGATCGGATTTCGAAGTATTAGGATCTTGAACAGTGTTTCTTTTGATGATCGTGTAGCATTTGTTGTGTAGACAAGAGCGGTAGTAGCAAATAATTATTCCTAAAATGGTGGCGACGCAAATGGATGCAGTTATAATTAGATGCCAATGTAGTTGTTTGTCGGCGTGAAGATGTTTGATGAAGTGGGAGAGAATCGACATAGAAGGTTCGCTGATGTCTTGAGGTTCTCGAGTAGATGTCATCTAGTTTTTGAAGTTCTGTCGGCATTATCTCATCTAGTTTCTGGATTTCCTCATTGATGACTACTGGCATCCTTGCCGGTAAGTAGTCTCGACGGCTCCAGTTTTACTTGTGTTTCGCCATGGAGTTCTGGAAACACTTGAATCTCATCAGATAAAATGTAACAATTAGCGGTGTTATGTAGAAGTCCGGCTCCGAAAAGAAGATCGTTGTAGGATCGTTGTCCGCTGACGTTTCGGCATTGCAGAGTTACCGAATGGTGTGTTGAAAATTAGTAGACCCACACTGTCCCAAAATTTCCGAAAGATTGGTGCTTGTGATCGTAGATAAGTAGTCTGCGGCACAGATGGTAAATTGCTGACGTCTGGAAATATAAATTCATCTCGCACGCATTAGTTTGTGCACTAAACTTTGGAACGTTAGATGGGCAACTGGTAACATTACCTCTGTAGCAACGATTATAATGAGTCTCCGTAATCAACAGGTAATCGCGCTTACTGTGTTGAATTGCAAAATAGGTATAATCAATAGAATAACTGAAGGTCTTTGTTTAAAGCTATAGACTGAGGTAAAATCACTATTCTGTATAAATCAAAGTAAGAATTAGTAGTTTTAGAGGTACGCTAATAATCAATTTAATAAAATCTGCAAGAGTTGCGGTTCCGAATAACGTCCTACAAATAGTAAAACCTAACACCTAATATACTGCGCCGACGATCTAACCAAAGCAAAAACTTATATAAATCATTACGTTTGCACTCCAGAATTTGCTGTTGTGTTTCAATCTGTCTAAATTCTGAAACTGAAGTAAATTCTGGTTTTTGTTGTTCAACAGAGAAAATGTCCGCTTTTACAGTAGAAATGACTTCGTAATACGTACTTAGACTGAATTTCGTATACCTAAAATTTCGCAAGTTTCTTGAAAAAATGAAGACAAATGCTCTCCCCTGATCCGTGATTAACTTAGAACCAGAACCATGACGAGTCAAATCTGAGTCGCGTAAATTCTTGCACATGATTCAGCTGTCTGATCTTTCAATGGATAGGCCTCTACATATTTTGTGAAATGGTCGATGAATGTAAGTAAATATTTATTGCCTCTGGGCGTCACTAGATATGGGCCTGTAACGTCCATAGATGTGACTTCAAAACTATCTAGTTTACACGGTAATAACTTTTGATTCAGGGCCTCCTTTTTCTTTTTCCTAGTGGACTTGATTGATACGTTTGTGGCAGGCCTTTGTTCCTTTTCAAATTCCACTTTTCCCATCACCACCTGACGGCATCGGGGTGCATGGGTGACATTTTCTTTGTCTTTGACATGACAAGTTTTGCCCTGGGTAATTATCCCACATTGGGGGAAGGCTGCAAGCTGTACCTTAGCTTGGCGCGCCTCCCGTGTAATAGGTTGAGGGCTGTGTCCCTCTTTACCTAGTGTGAAAATCGTGTTTGCACAATGGCCTGTATGATTATCAGTGTGTACTCGGGGCCTCCTGCCATTGTTATTAAACAACAATTTGCAAAAATTGAAATCGATCATGGCGCCTGCTTGCGTCATGATGTCTGTCCCTATAATACCAGCGGCCTCAGCAGGGAGTCAACACACTAAGAATGTATGCTTAAAGTCGCGCCCGTTTAATCGAAATGAAACTGTCTGCCGCCCCTTTATGTCGAGGACCTCACCGGTCACTCCGTATGGCCTCGCATCAGTGACGTTGAAGTCACTGCTCGAAATACCAGGCTGTAATATCGAGACATTTGTACCTGTGTCCAAAATTAGACTTCCCGATATGCCTTCTATACAGACAGAAATTAAAGGAGTACCGCCCTCCAATACAATATTAACCGGGGGCTTATCGACAGCTTTTTCGTGGACAGTGAGGCTAAAGGAGCTGTCTTCATTGACACCTCGTTGTCTTTTCCCGAAACTCTTGCCTCATGTTTGTCTTCCCGCCTAGCAGCGTACGGAGGCTTTTCTCCCGAGAAACGTGGGCGATTTGGGGCTTCGCCCGGGTCCCTTTTTTACGGCGAGTCCGCGTTTTTGGCTTCCCCTTTGAGCCGTGTAGGACACTCTCTAGCGAAGTGCCCTACACATTCGCATTCGTAACATTTTAGCGCATTTCCAATCTGCGCGTTCCTG